>CAACVD010001849.1_pt1 | contig 10048 bp, 12 predicted proteins | sample 2381771 | NCBI WGS metagenome assembly CAACVD01 (sample SAMEA5211965, study PRJEB30684) | marine metagenome | biome: Marine; feature: Epipelagic; material: Water | collected 2015-10-15 | depth 15 m | reverse complement strand
ACTTTCTCCGTTAGTATTTTCACCTAGTCCCTCTGTGTCTGATACATCTTTATTTTTATTAAAAAGACCACCTACTGCATTTCCAATTTTAGAAAAAATACTCTGCTTTTCTTCCGTTCCAGCAGATGGAACTTGTAAAGGAGTATTATCTAAAGGATTAACCGCAGGTCTAGGTTCTATTCCGCCTGATATACTACTAAATCCTCTTTTACTTGAATTAACTAATAACAATGCTGATAAATGAAATATAAGTTGTTTATTTCTTCTATTTTCAGCTATTAGTTGAATTAATTGTCTAGGTGGTGTATCAGCCATTACTTCTACACCTGCTAACCTTAGTGCTTTTCTTACTTCATTTGGAAATTGAGCAACCAATCTTCCTAGTTCATTCAAAACTAATTTTCGTTTATCTGTTCCATTAGCTGAACTATACATACTATCAAAATTAAATTTGCTATATCTCATATTTATTTATTTTTCATTATTATTGAAACTCCTACTAATATTATTCCACCTATGATTATAAGTTTAGATAATTCTATGTCTTGTTTGATAATTTTATTTTCATTTTCATCAACTTTAGGACTATATATAGGAATATTTACTTTTGTTACATCTTCTTTTTCAACTCCATCAGCATTTGAAAAGTTAGATTTATTAATATTTTCGATTAATTTTCTGTCAGGGTGTATTTCTGCTAATAGATTTAATCCTTTTTCGCCAAATGTTCTTGTAAAGTGTTTTAATTGTTCCGCTAACTCCACAGGATTTTTGGCTCTACGATAATAGTCAAATTTATTTATAAGAATATGACTATCACTTGGAACATTAACTGCTAAATACTCAAACAAAGTAATTTTTTGTTTTGAGGGTTTTTTTAACACTTTAACTTTTCTAGCGTTGGCTAATTGGTTATATCTTCTTATTCTATTCATATTTTGATAAAAAAAGGGCTAATTGAATACAATTAACCCTTTCATTTATTTTTTCAATAAACCGAAAAGGTTTATTTAATAAAATTTACCTTTCTTTCCTATCTTAGAGCGTCTAGGGCTGAGGCAGATAACTTTAATGTGTTACCTTCGACAACATTAGGGTCTGTAAATCCTTCTACTGCTCTTTGTCCTGTTAATGGATTTGCAATAGAGGCTGTTTCGGCAGGATAGAAATATACTTTTAAGGTTGTCCCTGCTAATACAGAACTAATTACAACTGCGGTAAATCCATCTATTTGATAAGTAAAACGGATTGCCACGATTGTATTTTGTTGCTGATAAGGGTCAACTGTTGGCACGAGGGTCATTTGACTTTCGTTACCATTAACGTCTTTCTGTATTAAAGTCAATGTTTCTAACACTTGAGCCTGTGAACTTGACTGATAGTAAGTTAAACCGACTACAAATGGTTTATTCATTGATTGATACAAAAATTCCTTATAAGTAATTCCTGATATTCCCATAGTAATAGAAATACTTGCAGAGTTTTGATACGATGGCGAGTTTTCTTGCAACGTGGTGTAAGCACCTAAAATAGTTGCAGGAGTTGATGTCGCAGTATTCGTATTTTTAACAACTACAATATAAGGCTGAGAAGTAGGTGCTGAAGCACCACCACTAGCGTTTGCAAATGGTGAATTACCACCAAAATTGCTAAACTCTTCCTTAAATTCTACATTATTAGAAACATCTCCTGAGTATGAAAAGAAATTGTCATTAGCTTCATCTTGAGCATCTGAAAAATAATCTCTTAAATTATTCATATCTTGAAATTTTGTGATTAAACATTATTTAATATACTACTTGTATATTCTTACTCCATTGAATCGTCAGCAGACCTTTCCATTAGTTTCTTTTGAACCATATTGGCTACTAATACTCCTAATACAACTGCACCTGCGGTAAACAACATACCTTTGATTTCATTACTCATAATACAAATTATTTTTATTAATTAATTTTTCTCCAATACAAATTGGGGAATTATATCATAACAAAAATAGAAATTATAAATATCATTTATATTCTAATATAAATTCGTATATGTTTGAAAATTTTATAAGTAATTGATAATGAGTAATATAAAATATGAAAAATTTAAGAAAAATTTATTTTATATACATTTTAATTAATTGAGATTTAGCGAGTTTAATTGCTTTTTCTGAAGTGTATTTTTTATTGCCTTTTGTATCTAATTGATTTAAGTAAGGTTTCACTTTTGTTCTATGGTTTAAAGATATATATTCGTCAATAGCCTGATTAATCATCTTGGTAGAATAATTGCCCAAAATCTTTTCTGTATCTGTATCAAATGTTAGATAAAAATATTTATTTCCATTAAAATATTGATTATTAACTAAAATCTCTATTATTTTAAATGCCTCATATTTGTCTTGAAACTTTTTTTGGTGTCTATCTACACTATCAGTATTTTTATGAAATCTAAGCCAATTTATATTTTGCCAAATTTTTGTTCCTACTCTACCTATACTTTGAAAGTGAAGTATAATATCTAAGCTACTATGTCTATTAGTACATAATGCACCTACCAAATCATTAGGTAAATAATCACCTACATATCTATTTACATCTTCTACTAATAATAATCCACCTTTATATACGTTTAATATATTCCAAAGTGTGTCTGCGACTTCATTTAAAGTCATTTTTATACCATCTTCATTATAAGGTCTTATTCTTCTACATTCAATTTTTGGGTGATGAGTAAATAAAGCAACATCACTTGGTCTAATAGCTTTTATATTTTGAAATTCATCGTTGACATCAAGTATCAATGCTCTTCTAGGCTTGACATTAATACCCCCTTTTATGTATTGAGATATAATTTGTAATGTAGTATAAGTTTTTCCTATACCTTTTTTTCCTACTGCTACACCAAGTAATGCCTCTCTCATAATTTGATGTTAAATTTATTTTTTACTTTTCTTAATGAAAATTGTTGCATACCTATTAATAATGCACCATCAAGTTCAGTAGAAAAATTATCAAAATGATTTAAAACTTGATTCTGTGAATGAATATCCATTTGAGCAGAACTATTTATAATTTTAGAACTTAAATTTTTTCTTACATAGGAGTAATGATACATCTCAAGTTCTTCCCTACTATAAATTTTAGTATATCCTGATTTTAGTCTTCTTGTAGGGTCGCACATGACCACATAATCTTTACTAAATTTTCTATCAAATTCAGAATCTTTTTTTATTCTGTAAAATACTGGTACATAGTATTCTTCTAATGGAAATAATTGTAAATCAGGAAACTTATAAAATGTTCTCATCTTACAAAAACTACTATCGTATTCAAAATCAATAAATTCTTTTAAGGCAGATGAAAATTGAATTTCATCGTATAACTCATCACTATCCATACTCATAAAAACATCACATTGATTAGCCCTACAAATTTTAAGACCTAAATTTCTTTTTTCATATTCATTTATTTGTCCGTTTTGCCAACTAACATTATTATTAAAATCTTTTTTAATTTTAGGAGTATATTTATATATGAAATCCACTTTATTTATTTGTTCTAATTTAAAAACAAGATTTTCTATTTCTTTATTTTCATTTCCAAAGTTTGAAGTAGTTTGATAAACTATACAAATAAAATCCACAAAAGGTCTTACTGAATTAATAGAATGTTCAAGCAATTCTTCTCCATCAAATAAATTATATGCTACTCCTATTTTCATTATTTCTTTTTAAAAAATATAATACTTTCAGTTGATATAAATTTTTTAACATAATTATTACTATCTAAATCAACATCTTTAAATTTTAGTTCATACTCGTATGGTGCAAATTCTTTTATTTCAAATTCAGATAAATCAAGAATTTCATTATTAAAAAGAGTACCATAATCATATAGTTTTAATTTTTTTCTTTTAACAACATCAGGAAATAAATATTTATAATCTTTATATATTTTCATTGTTGAATCCAATCTTTTTAAAAAATTAATGTTATAATCTTCTTCATTATATAAGCAGTCTTCTACTACAAAATAACCTCCTTTTTTTAAGTATCTTTTATAGTAATTTAATGCGTATAATTGATGTACTGGATGATGTGAACCATCTTCTATAATAATATCAAATTCTATATCTAATTTTTCAAAGTAAGAGTTTGTTTGTGATGAATCATAAGCATTTATTTCTTTTAGAAAGATATTAGATTCATTTTTACAAAGTTCCAAAGCATTTACACCTAAGTTTGTAGGACTAAAGTCTATATCTATTCCATATATTTTTGCATTATTAAAATACTCTTTCCACATAAGCATAGAATATCCTTTAAATACTCCTATTTCAAGAACATTTTTTACATTGTCTTTAAATTTATGAAACATTTTATCATAGAATAAGTGATAAAAATGATGTTGAGTTTCATAAAATTTTTTTTGTTGTTCTAACGGATTATAGCACCAAAAATTTGTAGTAGAATGTAATTTATCTAAGCTAAAAGAATATTTAGAATTAAGTTTATCCTGAAAAGAATTAAAAAAGTCCTTATTTGGAATATTTATCAATTTTTTACTTTTTTAGTAAATTGTTTTTCTTCTTCCATTTGTGATTTTGTATCATAATAATTAGTTATTAATCTTTTTAAGGGTTTATAAATATTTACTTTGTACTCATCATTTTTCTGATTTTTTTCATCTACTTTATCCCACCATTTTAATTCAAATTTAATTTTATCTACAATAGTTTTCATTTCCTTTGAATCGTCTTGAAGTATTTTTTTAACATCTTTAAAACAATTATTTAAGTTTTTATTACAATCTTCTACTTCTTTTTTGAATTGAGGCATAAATACATTTTCAAAATGTAATTCCTTATCTTCTATTAATTGTTGTTGTATATTAGTTTGTGCTTTTAAGTCAAGTACCCTTATTTGAGTTTCAGCGTATTCGGTTAAATTATTTATATTTTTAGTTATTAATTGTCTAGTTTGATTTTTTAATATTACACTACATTTCTTGCCTAAAATATCCTGTTTTATTATATTATATTCTAAGGCTCTATTAAGTGTGTTATAATAAAGTTTATCTTGTTCAATTACTTTTAAGAAATCAGTTTTAGGTAAAATCCTTTTGCTTAAAATTTCTGCTTGTTGTTCCGCAACATTATTGTTTTTTGAGTTTTCTTTCATTTTATTCTGCTTTGCTATATTTAATTAATTCGGAGTGTCTTCCCCATTCTTCTCTATTCCAATGGAAACAAAGAAGTCCTGTATGAACATAATTTTGAATACCTAAATCTCTTACATCTACTGCAAAATATGTGTCAGGTGGATTATTTTCGATTAAAGAAGTATCGTATCTAAATTTTACTTTATTTAATAAATTTCTTGACATTAATGCACACCCTATTCCTGCAATAAATGTTTCTTTTAATTTTCCATCTACCCAAAAGTGATGAAAGTGTTGCATTTCTCTATAAAATTGATATTCTCTATAATGTTCGTTGTTTTTATCTTGTAATCTTATACATGGTTGTCTGTGTGAACCATCAAAAACTTGATAAAAAGCACACGCAAGGGGTTGTCTGCACCATAATAATTGCTCAATTACATCTTTAGGGGGGAAAATATCGCTTTCTAAGTGTAGTAAAAATTCACAATCACTTTCTAAAAAATAACTTCTTAACTGATTATGGCTATCTGCCATTTTTTCAAATAATGTATAATTATCATAATTTTTCCAAAAAGTTTTAACACCATATTTATCTCTAATATGTAGTGCATTTTTATTTGTTTTTGAATTATCAGCTACATAAATTTCTAATAAATTTTTTGGGTATGAAAAACCATTTAGATTATCCATAAAGTATTCTAAACAATAATTTTTTTGGTCATAGGTCGGTATGCCAATCATTATTTTTGGTAAAACATATTTTTTAGCCATTACTTTCCCTTTTTAATTTCTCTTTGTATTTCTGATGGGTGTTGTTTCATAGGGTCTTTTGGATTATTTGGCATTTGCACTTTTAAAGAATTTGTAAAATTATCTGTTTCCATTTCAGGTTCTACATCTTGAATATTAGGCTGAATATCTACGTTATTAGGTATATCATTTGAAGTATTATTTGGAATATCAGTATCGTAAATTTGTTCATAGCTAGATTCCTGTTTTTGTTTATATACTTTTTCTAAAGTAGATATGGTTGAATTTATAGACTTTCTAAGTGAATAAATCATCATAGACTTTATACTCACATCTTTTCCAAACATATATCCTAAATATTGTTTATCAGTCATCCCATATCCCGAACTTTTAAAAACTCTCATCATTACGGGTTTTACTTTTTCTCCAAATTCTTTATCGTATGTTAATGCCTCTTTACTTTGTTGGTTATATTGGTCAACAAAATCACCTACTTTCATTGAATCTCCACGTTCATTAACAGGGATTACTTCGTTTAAATCAATTTTTCCCTGTGCCTGTTTTTCAAGTAACTTCTCTTTATCATATCCAACAAAATATTGAGCTAATCCATGAAGTTGCTCATAACCATCTAAAACAGTGTCAACAAGCATTTCTGTTGCTATATTTTTCTCTCTATCTTCTAACTCGTTATATGCTTCATTTGGTGAATTAAATGGATTAGTTGGCTCTTCAGTTTCTTGAGTTTGACTTTTTAAATCCTCATAACTAGGTGGAACAAAACTTGGCTCTTCAATTTCTTCTACAATTCCACTAGCTACTTTTGGAGTAGAATAATCTCTTTCTACTACCGATTCTGCAAAAGGGTTATAATCATTTTCAGTTCCCTCGCCTACAATATTACTATCACTTTGAGGCTCTACTTTAGATTCAGGATAGTTTGTAGTATGAGTTGCATTTACTTCATCACTTTCTACCTCGACTACTTCATCTTTATTATTACTAATTGTATTAATAGTTTCTTCTTCTATTGTGGTGTCCTCTGCCTCTATGGGTTTTTTTCGTGGTCTTCCTCTTTTAGCCATTATTTTTTAAGTTTTCTAAGGTGATTTCTTTGATTAAATTTATTTTATCAATTATGATTTTTTCTTCTTTAAAATTTTCATCAAGTTTTTTAAACTTCTTTAAATATTTATTGATATTAGAAACATCTTTTTTTAATATTTTACCTATCTCAGTCTGATTTAAATTAAGAATTTCTGTTAAGAGTAAACAACAAACACCTATTGCATTAGTTCTATTTGCTATATTTTTTCTTCCGTTTATAAGTATGTGTTCAGATATATTAAATGTTTGACAAGTATTAATTAAAATTGAAGAAACAATGTGTTTATTGTCTTTATGCAATACTATTGAAGTTTCTAAAATCTGTGTAGTTCTTTTTATACCAAGTTTATCAATAGATTTAACTACAATTTCAAATAGTTTTTGGGTATTATTTTTCAATTACATTGAATTTTGCAATAAAAGTAATAATATATTATGAAAATTATCGAGTATATAAAAAAAAAGCCCTAAAAGTTATACACAATTAGGGGAAAAAATTAATTTTTAGGTATGCTATTGATTACAAAATCAAAAGTAAGTAGTTTACCATTTCCAAAATCCTACATTAATTGAATCAGATTCTTTATTGGGTTCTTCGGCTTTTGGGGTTTCGGCTTTTGGTTCTTCGGCTTTTGGTTCTTCGGCTTTTGGGGTTTCGGCTTTTGGGGTTTCGGCTTTTGGGGTTTCGGCTTTTGGGGTTTCGGCTTTTGTCTCTTTGTTTTTTGCCTCTATTTCTTCGGCTTTTTCGTTTATTTCTTCAATTTTATCTGAAAGGTCTTCTCTTTTTTCTTCTACTATTTTTTCTTCCTTTTCTATTTTTTCTTCTACTACTGAATTTTCTAAAATTTCAAATACTCCATCACAAATATATCTATCGTAAGATTCTATTTTACTTTTAGTAGCAGGAGTTATTTTTATTTCACCGCCTCTACTTCTATTTATTAAAAGTTGAATAGTTTTATCTAAATCTTTTTTAAGTTGTTGAGCATGAGAGGGTAATTGAGAATCTGAAATGCCATATTTTCTCATTAAAAATTGATGTGGCAAATCTTTTGCTTGTATTTTATCAGTCATAATTTTTGGTTTGAAATGTTAGATAAAGATAATAAAATTTTTAATTTCTAAAAATGTGAGTTGTATCATTTTCGGAATCGTAATAAGTTGTATAATCGTAACTTAAATCATTCCAAGCACTTTCATAATCTTTTGAAACCCAATTAGGAATACTATCATATCCTAAATCAGATAAATAACCTGCTAAGTCATTTTCCATTCTGTCTTGCTCATCATCTGCCATTTCTTCGGCTTGTTTATATAATTCGTCTTCGTCTTCATCAGGGTTATCATATTGTAAATCCTCAAAATATCTATCTACATTTTCCGAGTATAATAACCTTAAATCAGTAGGAGTAATATAAATATGATTATCAAAAAATTCTATACCTAAAACACCTGCACTCTCTAATTCATAAACGTAATCTGAGGGGTCATCACCATCAATAGATTGCTCATAATAATCATCATAATCATTAATTATATCATCAGGGTCTTCATATCCTGTATCACTTGCTCTTTCCATTATAATTTCCATAGGCAAATCAATTTCTTCAGAAATTCTAATGAAATCATAGATTTGTTTAAAATCCTCTAACCCCATATATTCACTATAATATTCTCTAGGAAATCCCTCGTAATCGTGTATAGCAAATTCCTCTCTTATTTCGCCATCATCAAATTTTTCAGTTAAACCCTCTAAATAATCAGTAATTCCATCTAGTAATTCGTCTTCATCGTTATAATCACTAAATTTAAAAAACTCACCAACTAGCTTTCCATTGTTGTAATCAGTCAAACTAGCAACATAAATCATAGGCTCTACTATTTCTCCACCTTTAGCGTAAATTTGATTTTTATATAAATACTCATCAAGTTCCTTTAAATTATTAAAAGTTTGACTATCTAAATATCTTTTAGTATTTGGAGTATAAGATGAAATTGTAACTGATTTCTTACCAATTACTGCTTTTTTATCTAATCTATTATGTTTAAATTCATTTTTTGCCATAGAGTTAGTTCTACCAAATTGTGAATCTTTAAGTATTCTTTCAGCAAATTTCTGAAAACTTGATTTTACCTCTCCACCTTTTGCATATTGGTCTGGTATTTCATTTAAAAGTTGTTCCATAGATATATTTTCTCTTTTCATAAGTCTGTGAACATCTCTTTTAACTTGTTCCATAGAATCATACTCTGGATATAAATGTGCCTCATAAACTTTTAAATATGCTTCATCACTTTGTTTTTTGTGAGTTTTACTTCCTTTTTTTTGCATTATTATAACTTTTAATTAATTCTCTAATGTTATACCCCAAATCATAATTATTTGGATATTTTTTTACTAAAATTTCTATTTCTTTTAAATAATCTTTTTTCAATTAAACCAATCAATTATTATTTTCAAATTTTTATCTAATTTTTTCTTTAATTCACTTATAGAATCAAACGAAAATTCAATACGTTTAAAATCTTGTAATTCAGGAAATTTATTATATCTATGATATGGTGATTCTAAATTTACAAATCCCTCTAGTTTTATGGTATTTTTATTTTTTATAGGGTTATTATAATTATCAGGTTTATAATAATATGCGTGTAATTCATACATTATGGATTGATTTTGCATATAATCCATTTGTAATTCATCTAATTCTTCCGCTTGAGTAAAATATCCATTAACTTCTAAATCATTATAATTTATTTGTTCTTCACCTAATTCCTTTACTATTTCAGGATTATCCTCTATAAATTGTTCTTTTGCGTCATCTAAAGACATTTCTATAAATTCATCTTTCTTATCATCTAATTTTTTAGTAGGCAAAGAACTTCCACTACCATAAACCCCATATAAAAAATCAAAAAATCTGAGTGCAAATCCACCATCTGTAAATGGTATAAATCCATCACTAATTGTATATTCAACTTCCTCGCCTGTTACATCATAATTCATTTCATTATCAATTTCTTCAAAACTATCTGTA
>CAACVD010001848.1_pt1 | contig 10049 bp, 10 predicted proteins | sample 2381771 | NCBI WGS metagenome assembly CAACVD01 (sample SAMEA5211965, study PRJEB30684) | marine metagenome | biome: Marine; feature: Epipelagic; material: Water | collected 2015-10-15 | depth 15 m | reverse complement strand
GAAGCTTTTTTAAAGTTAGGAACATTTATGGTACCATCAGGATTTACTAAAGTACTAGTTTTATCTGATTTATTATCGGGAGAATTAGATTCCTCATTGAATTTTTTAATCTCAGAAAATGTAAATTTCCTTAACCAAATAGGCATATTGTATACATCGGGCCAAGAATATCCACCATTACCATGGAATACTACTTGATGTATTTGTTGAAAAAGATTAAACCTATAATCTTTAGCTTGTTGTGATGTCAGGGTAAAAAAAGCTGACACCAATTGGGATGGGTCTTTTATTTTCGCTTCCGGAGGGAAAAAAAGTTAGATCTATGTCTGGTTGTATTTTACGAATATGTTCCCTTAATGCTCTAGCATCTTGGGCCAGGAGATAATTATCTACAAAATCTCGAATAGTTTTCTTTTCCCTATCCCCATTTACGGAAGTAATTAAATATTTTAAACGAGTAGATATTTCAGGTGAAAAATCTTTATTTAAACGTTTTAATCCCTCTAATTCTGTTGAAATTTTCTTTTCATCTCCCTGTGTAAGTAATTTATACGTTACAAGGTTTTCTGAATTAGGGAGTGTAAATTGAAATTCATTATTACCTTGGGTTATACTACCTTCATCAAATTCTTTAAATCCTATTTGGGATAAATCAACTTCATACTCTTGTTCATCATACTCAAATTTATAGTTTTTTCCGTAACCTAAAATACGAGCTGATACCATTAAAGCATTTTTATCTCCAATTAGCAAATCATTAAAATTAATTTTAGTAACTACTAAAGATTCTAATAATTTTTCTATAACAGTACCTTTTTCAATGTAAGATTGATTAGTTAAAATATCCTCTTCCTTAGCAGTCATATACTTAATTTCGACTTTTCCTTCAGATAAGGGACTTTCTTTAGAATATAATAATCCTTTTGAGGGTAATTCTACTACTTCAGTAGGTAATTTAAATTCAGCCATAATCTTTATTTAATAATAACTTTTGTTCTATGATAAATATGAATATAAAAAAGAGCTTGACGAAAGCCAAGCTCCTTTTTGAGGGTATGAGGGTTGGGTGTATTAAAAGTTTAGTACACAATAATCTGGTTGTACAGTCATCGTGATTTGTTGGGCAGCCGATTCATTATCGTAACTAAATTCACCAAAGTTTGCAGTTGTAATTAAAGCACCTTTGATAATCCATTCAGATACTACATCACCTACAGGACCTAATACATTGAAGGTTAAATCCTTTTTATAGAAATCAGAGTAACCGTTTCTACCAGTTACTGATTCATGGTGTAGACGAATCCATTCCATTACAGCTTGAGCTCCTGAGGGGGTGATTGGATCAAATAATGTAAAATCAATTGTTCCCCAGTTAGTTTTGCCTTTTACATATCTTTTAAGGTTAATGTGGTTTAATTCTACTGTTTCTTGTGTAATATTAATGCCACTCACACCTTTAACGATATAAGAAGGGAAACCATCTATATACATTACGAACCTATTTTGTTGTTTAGGTTCAAATGCTGTAAAGAACATTTCGTTAGTATCTAATATTGCCATTTTGTGTACTTATTTTATTATAAATATTTTATTTTTTGTCCTTTATGATGGGAATGTTGCTCCTGTTGGTAATACATTAAAATCTAATAATATAAATTCAGCTGTACGAGTTGGTTGTAAATAAATTTGACCAACTAGCTCATTCCTATCTACTACGTCTGCTGTATTATTACTATCATCCATTACTACTTTAAAAGCATACAATCCTTGACGTTGTTGTACTGATTCTAAGAATGGGTTAACTTGGCTTAAGAATGAATTTCTTGTAGCAATTGTATTTTGTTCAAATACTAATGTATCAGCAATTTGAGAAATATAGCTCTTAAGTGAAATTAATAATCTACGAACATTAATACGATCCAAAGCACTTGCTTTTTTCTGTAATGTTTTCTGTCCGAATACTACTACTCCTGCTTGAGGGAATGTTGCTAATGGGTTAATATTAGCTTCATATAATCTATCTCTTGTGGAAGTAGGTAATTTTCTTTCTACGCGTACTACGCTATCTAAACCACCTCTAGTTAAACCAGCGGGGGCGAACCAAGAATCACTTGATGCGTCTGTAAACGCGTATACTCCCGGAATTAACGTAGAAGCTGGTACCCAGGCTAACTTGCCTGTTCCAGGATCTATAATTTGAGCCCAAGGCCAATAAGTAGCAGCATAACTTGTATTATATAAAGTTCCTTTTTCTGTTACAGTTGCTACTTGAGAATTATATTTAACTAAATCAACAACTGCTAAAGCATCTGTTCTTGCAATTGCAGTATTTACTAATCTAGTAACCTGTAAAGTTGAAACTTCAGCATTCAATCCTGGAGCGGTAATTAAATTATAACGATATTCATCTTTATTTCCTAAAAGAGAAATTGCTGTATTATAATCCGATGCTTGGATTCCCTGAATATTAGTACCTGTAATAATGTTTTCATTAAATGCCGTTCCACCTCCGTAGAATAATTTACCTGCACCACTATAGAATGAACCAGATTGAATAATTGGTAAAGAAGCAGTATATTCAGATCTTACGGCTCCAGCATTATCAAAGTAATCTGGAGTTGGGTAATTTACTTCTTTTACTCTTACATAACGAGATTTATTAGAATAAGAACCACTATCTTGGATGTAATATTCAGTTCCATCTTGTCTTACTACTTTTTTAGAATTACCAATTACAGCTTCAATATAATTTGAAGATTTTGGATCTAAACTTAAGTTTTGATAAGTTTCTAAAATTACTTTTTCTCTATCATTATCGTCACCTCTACGAATTAATAAGCTAAATGTTCCACTTTCAGTATTAACTGTTGGAATTTCCCAACGAACGTTATTAGCTGAACCTGAAGATAAAGCTCCATTTGGTAAAACTTCTGCAAATGATTCAATATAGGAAGAAGAAACATAATCATCAAGAACATAGGTATTATCTAAGTTATTCATGATTTCCCCCTCAGAGAGAGTTTCTAATGTAAAAGGTCCGTTTTTAGTATCAGGAACCACATTACAAATTACTGGGCTATTTATAGCAGGTTCAAAGGAACCAGATGTTACACGGGTAACTAATAAACTTTCTCCTCCATTTTGGAAATAATTATTTACTGATACTGAGGTTAAATAACTGTAAGTTTGGCTTCCACTTTCAAAAGTAGAACCAAATCTGCTTGTAAAGTCACTATATGAGGTAACAACAGTTGGGATTTCAACTGGTCCTCTTACTGTTGGACCTATTATAGCGGCCCCAACTGTTACTGGTTGGGTAGTTACAAATGATTGATCATTTTCCCTTGCTAATACACCTGGTGATATTAATGTTTCTGCCATCTTGGGTTGTTATATTTAGTATTGTATTTTATTATAAATACTAAAGAACTTTTAAAAAATTAGGTATTTAATACTATTTCTCCACTTTCTAGATTAATATTACCATCTCCATATTTTTCAGTTAGAACTTTAGCAAATTCAATTCTTTCTGTTTCAAATTTCTGTTTAGCTTCAATTAAATTATCTTTTTGTAATTCTAAACTAGCAATTTGATATTCAACTTGACCAAAATTGAAAACTAAACTGTTTTCTTGTTGTTGGAAGTTTTTTAATTTTTGCAACTCTTCTTTTGTTAAAACTTTTTTTTTCATTTATTAAAATTAATTTATATTGATAAATATGTAACTATGTATTTAAATTTGAAAAATTAGAAACTGTTTCTGAATCAATGCTAATTTTAGCTTTAGAATTAAAACTTCTTGCAGCCTTTAAATCTTTCTGTAATGTCTCGGGTATGATATGACCCCTTAATCTAATATCAAAACTACCTTTAACTAATCTTTCTTGTCCTACAGTTAATTCAGTTGCTGTAGATATCGTATCAATAAAAGCTCTAAATTTAAATCGTTCAGGATCACCCCAATAAGCATCAGAAGCATATTCTACGGCTTCAACTATTTTATTAAGTTGTTCCATATAATAAGTCTGGATATTACAACTATATTCTAATGTTACAAAATCAGGAACAACAATAGCTTGAGATTGCTGAACTGGTCTTCGGTTGTTTAGCACATTAAAGTTAGAGTACCCATTAATACTATTATATCCTTTTTTTAAGCTTCCATATAAATGGGGAGAATTAGAATCTACTTTAGCAGTTACACTTCTATCCTTAGCTATAGAATTACGTGATATATAAATAATAGGAAGCATAATTTTTCCTCCCTTATCTCTATAATATCCATCTTTTTGGTATGATTTCCATCTTTCAGGGGAAGCATATATAACAGGAACTTGGATGCGTTGGTTATTTTGATAAACAAAAGGTTGAATAACATTGTTAAAATAGTAAAATACTGCCTCATCTATGTCCTGAACTCCTATAGAAAATGATTTTGATTTGTCTCTTCTAGATGAAAGTTTAGTGGATCTATTAAAACTAATATCTGTTGCTCTTTCGTTTTTATTATCTACAACATTAGGATTAGTTAAATTTGCTAATTCATAAGGTTCTTGTTGTCCCCTAGAAATTTCCTCTTGGGTTTTTGGTCTAGGTTTAAAATTTCTTTTTGATACAGGTACATTAGGAACCGCAGGATACCTTCCTTGAGCATTTCTAAATGCTCTCTCATATGCTTGGGATCGAGTTAAAGGTTTATCAGCCATAATTAAAATCTTTCTTTATAAGGTGATATATTATATTTATCTGAAGGTACATAATGTGTAGTACAAATAATAGATAAATTAGTACCAAATTTTTCTAAACCAGGATTTAGAGGGTTTACATTATTAGGGTAATCTGGGTTTTTACCTACAAAATATTGATTAGTTACTATTTGATCTATTTCATAATAATCTTCTTGATATAAAATTATATCTCCTACTTCAGCAACATAATTAGCATCTACTAAATCTGCTCTTAAAAATGCAAAGGTAATAGGTTGGTTAAACCCAATACCTTCCGCTCCTTCGGGGAATTCTTGATCTCCCCTATTTATTAAACAATCAAAAATAAAAGGACCATCAAAATATTTACTACCAGCAGCTTCACCATATAAGTTAGTTTTTGTTTCTTCTAGTTTATACTTATAAAAAGAAGCCTGTTGGGTAATTATATTACCCATTAACTCACGGTTTATTCCTCTTATTAAACTTACATCACGTAAGCTACCAAACATTGCCATACTAACCTATATAAATTGTGTACGGAACTTGTTTTAATTCCGATTGTTTAAATTCAGTTTCTTGTGCTCTTCTTTCTAATAATGCTTTACGAGATGTTTCGTCAAAATATGCTCTTAATCTTTCTAATAAAGCTGTTTTTTCTGTTGTAGCGGCAGATATTAAATCCGATTGGTTTAGGGTTACTTCAGAATTAGGGATGGGAATATTACTATATTTTCCTCTTACATACCCTAACATTTCTTTTGCTAATGCTAATGTGTATTCAAATATCCATTGTCGTCCTACTGAATTTATACTTAAGTATGTAGGATTAGTATAAGGGGTATTTGAAACATTAGATACTTTATTAGCATCATTATCTATACTGCCTGAAATTCTCTCATTTCTTTCAATATATTCAAAATTTAGATTAGCACTACCCGTTAATGGAATAGGAAATATTCTAACATTATTATTTTTAATTTCAAAACTATAATTTGATCTACGTATTTGATCATTTAATTCAATAGCTTGAATTGTTTGTAAATCATAATTTAAGGGCATCATCAAAAAATTAATAGCGGGGCTCATACTACCAAACCCAAAACTATCAAATAATGATTGATATCCAAATCCTGTTCCTGCATATGGATCAAAATATCTTACAATGGCAGGAGAAGCTTGATAAAATAATCTTTTAATTTCAATACTTCCCGTAATTCCTTCATTTTCTGCCCATTTTTTTAAATCATAATCTTGTATTGAAGCTGTAACTGGGATAGATCCTTTATGATAGGGGACATTACCACCTGTACCCGCTTCTGCTCCATATTGTTCTGTTAACCTAACTATAGGTTCAAAACTAGGAGTTATAAGTGCATTGTTTAAATCATTACTAGTTGAGGAACCTTCTAATGTTAATTGATTGTCTCTTATTTTATATGCATATAATTCATTACCATATGTAGTTATAGCTTCTTCAAATGCAGCATAAAAACTTATATCTTGTAATTCTACTTCCACTAATGGATAACCTAATCTTCTGGCACAAAAATTAGCGACTTTATCTGCATCTGTTTGGAATGTAGTATCAGAATCATAAAACCCAAATGGAGTATCCCCAGGAGAAAATGAACTAGATCCAGGCCAAATTGGAATATTTGCCATAATTTAATTGTTTATTTATAAATATTAAAGAGGGGACGCTTAGCGACCCCTCTCTTTACTATTAAATTAGATAATATTATTATCCCATAAATACCATTAGGTATCCTGAACCCGAAGCACTCCCTGCTCCACTACCTGATATCCATAAAGATCCTGTGGTAGTTGTTTCTGTAGTTGATAATCCAGCAAATATTACATCAGATCCTGAAAGATGGAATGAACCACTTGAATCAAATGTTACTGCTTCAATTGAACCACTAGCGGATGAAGCAGTTGCTGCTGTTGTTGCGTTGGATACAATTCCTACTACATCAGATCCTGTTACGAATGAAGCAGTTGCTGATGTTGTTGCGTTGGATACAATTCCTACTACATCAGATCCTGTTACGAATGAAGCAGTTGCAGCCGTTGTTGCATCGGAAACGATACCTATTACGTTTGAACCTGTTACGAATGAAGCAGTGTTTGATGATTCCGCTAAATCAGCAAATTCTACATGTGAAGCAGATACTGCATAAGAGGCAGAAGTTGCATTTTCAGCATCATCAGCAAATTCTACATGTGAAGCAGATACTGCATAAGAAGCGCTTGTTGCACTACCAGCATCATCAGCAAATTCTACATGAGATGCGCTTACAGCATAAGAAGCAGAAGTTGCATCATCTGCAAATTCAACATGAGAGGCTGATACAGCATAAGAAGCACTTGCTATAGTGTTTGTGTAAGATGTGCCATCACCTAAATGAAATGTTTGAGTTACCCCATCAATAGCGGATCCAGTAACTGATGATCCAGTTGCGTCTGATAAAGTTGAAAGGTTACCATCCATTTCGGTATAAGTAAGAGCAGATCCTTTTTTTAATCTGTAAACTAATCCCATTTGTTTGTTTTTTTAATTATTAAGTTAATGTTTTGTTTATTATAAATATATCATCTTCCTTTAGAGCCACTAAAAGTAAAATAAGGGTGTTGGCTTAATTTATCCTGATAGAAATTGATTAAATCATCAACAATAGGATCTCTATGGTTGTTTACTAATGTTACAGCTTCTAGATTTTTTACTTTTTTAGATGCAGTATATAAAAATTTGAATCCAGAATCTCCTCTATTTTTTAAATCAATTTGATAGTCATCTCCACATACCATCATTTTACTTCTTAAACCAATACGTGAAGTAATCATTTCCATTTGTTCATGTGTAACATTTTGTGCTTCATCAACTATAATCATTGAATCTAAAAATGTTCTACCTCTCATAAATGATACAGGTACAATTTCTATTTTACCGTCACTTATAAGTTTTTCTATTTTACTTTTATCATATAATTGATAAAAATTTTGGTAGATTGGTTGTACCCAAGGATCCATTTTTTCTCTTAGATCACCTGGTAGGAAACCTATTTCTTCTTTTGATACAGTAGGTCTGGTGATTATTATTTTATCATATTGTCTTCTTAATAAACCATCTAGAGCAATATTACAAGCTAAAAGGGTTTTACCACTTCCTGCTCTTCCTGCTAGTAAGGTAATTGTATTTTCAAGAACGATAGATTTTGCTTGTTTTTGTTCTTCATTAAGTTGAAGTTTAAAGTTAATTGGGTTTTTAGGAATTCTCTTAGGGCGATAAACATCGTCCGTATGGGGTTTTGAAGCCATAAAGATTTGATTGAAATTAAACTATTAAAAAGAATAACAGGTTTTACCATAAAAACGTGTTTGGTTATAAATATTTTAAAGATAAAAAAACCCGGTCAAAGACCGGGTTAATTTATAAAGTATGTTTAAGCTCTAATTACAGAGTATTTAAACCGTTTACTTTGATTAATCCATAGAATTCAGGACGTACCATTTTCTTAGCGTAACGAGTCAAGAGACCTTTACGTGGAGTAAACGTATCTGGATCGTATACAAGAGGAGTCATGATTAATGGAATATATGGAGCAAATACAGCACCAGCTTCTAAGAACTGTCCACCACGGAAACCTAATAAAATTTGGTTTTCAGTCATGTATGGGTTCTTATAAACTTTCTGACGGCTGTTTAAAGCACCTACTTTTTGTACACCAAAAGCGTAACTTGCTTTAGAAGTATCACCATCTGAATCAGCAGCAAATCCAGGAATAGATTCCAAGATAGTACCTACAGAAGGAGAACATACTAAGAAATTAGCTCCACCACGTAAAGTTTTCTGGTGGATTTGGTTGCTTAACTTTTGGATTTTAGTTCCTAAAGTTTGGAACCACTGTCCTTGGCTATTGTAGAAACCTAAGTCTGAAATAGTACCATCAGCATTATTATCTACGATAGCTCTGTTATTTACAGCTGACCATACTTCGGTTCCAGCAGCAGCAGATTCGATCAACATATCTAAGATTTCTAAGTCAATTTCTAATGAAATATACTCACTTAAGATAGAAGTTAATTCTGCTTCAGCATCTAAAGCATGGTAAGCGTTCAAGTCTTGTGCGAACTCAGGAGTCCATACAGCTTTTAACTTACGAGTTTTAGCTACGATAGCAGATGATTTCATCTGTACGTTAATTTCTGGGATTGCTATAGTACTGTTATCGTTGTTTAATCCAGTGTTTCCATCTTCGAAATCACCTCTAAACTGATCAGTTGGTTGCAATTGGAAATCAGTAGTATAATTCCCAGCACCTACAGCAGTTTCATTTGAAGCAGAAATTACGAAACTTACGTTATTTCCTGATACAGTAGTAAACTGTGGTAAAGCAATACCTGCAGGTAAACCAATACTACCTTCAAGAGTAAATGCTCTAGCACCTTCTAAGTCAGCATTTAAACCAGTCATGTCTAAAGTTACAACTCTAAACTCATTAGCAACAGCAGAAGCTGAATAAGTTGAATCATAATTTAAATCAGACCAAGAAGCTGTAGTTGGTGTTACGTTCTGAGTGGATGCAGTATCCTGAATGGAATAGCTGAATCTACCAGCACCATAAAGGCCACCTGTATTGGTGTTACCAAATGGGGTATTTCCACCTTCAGCACCATACATAGAATCACCTGAAGTAATTGGATTCTTAGTAGTTCCATATTGGAAATCTAAATAAAATACAAGACCAGAAGGTAAATTCATAGGTTGTACAGATACAAATTCTTGAGCGGCGATCTGTCCGAATACTTTACGTACTAACGGAAGAGCTACACCTGCCCATTGCTCACCTACACCAGCAGTAAAGGTACCTTGTGAAGCAGTACCACCACCAGTTTGAGAGCTTTCTACTACAAGTTGTTTAGCTTGGTTTTCTAGGATCATTCCCATGTTGCTTTTTCCAGCACCATTTAAACCTTCTAATAGACCTGTCTTTTCCCACTTTTCAGCTAAACGAGCTGCGTCGCTTTGTACTGAGTGATATGGGTTTGCACTTTCTAATAAAGTTTGTAAACTCATTTTTTTAAGTTTTAATAAGGGTTAAATTAATTTTTAATAATTCCAGCTAATTGTTGCATACGAGCAAAAGCAGCGTTTTCAACAATTGGTTGGGTTTTAGCTTCAGTTATAGGAGCAGTAACTTTAGAAGCTTGACCTTTTGGTCTTGCTTTAGTTTCTGTCTTTGATACGATTCCTTCATTTAGGGTTTCGAAAATAACTTTAGCTTCTTTTACGGTCTCAGCTTTATCAAAAGCTTTCAACACTTTTACTTTCTTATCTT
>CAACVD010001624.1_pt1 | contig 10051 bp, 10 predicted proteins | sample 2381771 | NCBI WGS metagenome assembly CAACVD01 (sample SAMEA5211965, study PRJEB30684) | marine metagenome | biome: Marine; feature: Epipelagic; material: Water | collected 2015-10-15 | depth 15 m | reverse complement strand
GCTAGGACCGATTTGATCGTTATCACCATAATGCTTTTCACGATCAGGATGCAAACGCTTGACTTGCGTACCCTTGGCGATCCAAAGCCGCAACTGATCTAGCTGCGTGAAATTTCGTGATGCTCTCAAAGATAATCCAGCTTGTGTTAACTTTGAAAAGTTTGGCGGCCTGCCATCATCAAGATCATTTTCTAGTATTTCGTTGATGTAAACAATCTCGTGTTCGGGTGCATTGCTGTTTGACTTTTCTACAAATTCTCTATACAAGCTGATGTCAGAAACTTGAGAATTGGTGACAAAAAGCTCTCCATCCGTAGTTTGTGTTGGCAGCTCGATATCGGCAATGTTATCTATTTTGTACTCAAAGCCAACGTCACCGTATTTATTGTGAAAAGGATTATTCTCTGCATCTGGAGTTACGCGATCTTCAAAGGTGTCACCGACTTCCCACTTAGTATTTGTGTCGCTGTCGTTGACAACAGTAATAGTAGGTATGTTCCATCCTTTGGCTTGACCTGAAAAACTATTGTTTAGTATTCGCACCGTTGACCTAAGCTGAATTTTAATTTTTTTATTTTCATCATTTGTAGCTTTTGTAAAGGTACGAGTTGCGGTTCGTGAAGCATCGCCTTCTGAAAGATTGTCAGCGTCACCAAAAAGCTCGTAAAGATAGCCCTGTGTTCTACCGCCTAAAACATCGACGTTGTTGACGTCTGTAATTTTTACGTCACGACCTGAGAAAGTTAGTGTTCCAGGAGATGCTCCACCTGGGTTGTTTTGCTTGAATGGGTTGCTGTTTGGATATTCACTGAGATCGCCTCCATAAACATTTGTTCCACCCTCTCCACGCTTAATCGTCACCACATCTCCTACAGCAAAACCACGCGAACTGCCAACCACCTCTGCCGTGTTTGGCACCCAAGCAGTTCTCGCTCCATTAGCGTATGCGTAATGAGTTGAAGCTAATGCAATTTTTCTAAAAGTCCAATCAATAACAATCCATTTATTATTGTCAAAAAATTCCCGCGTTCTGATTGTAGGCGTACTATCTCCTACAGGCGTTTGAAAATACGGGCCATTATCGGCGCTACCTGCTATCGCATGTGAAAATGCTCCATTCTTGCCAGGAGCAGATTTGTCGTCATTAGTGTCTAGGCTGCCGATATTCCTAATGCGCTGAATTGCTTCTACTCGCGTTCCAGAGTCAGGCCCAGGAAGTACCTGCCCTCTCTCAACAGAAGTTGGCTTATCTATATTTTCAGTCCCGATTATTGTTTGCTCACCCCTAAAAAACTCTTTGTTGCTAGTAATTAATAATTTTGGCACTTTTTTGCCCTTGTATGCAACTTTCATTTCTCCAAGACCAGGTAGCCTTACATTTTCTGTCCTTGAAGAATCTTCGCCGTCATACTCGTTATTTAATTCAGAAAATTCAAAATCATCAGCCAAAAGCCTCAGCTCCGATCCTGGTACTGCTACAAACTTAAATTCAAGCTCTTTTGGCGTTTTGTTTGACGATTGAATAATGCGTATTGAGTTGTATTGAGCAACAGGTTTGCTTCCTCTGATTACAAAAAACTGAGGTAAAGGCGCGAATGTAAATCCTTTGCCTTCATCTTCTTGCCCAGCTTTTCTAACAAAAATTCTGAATACAGAAGACCTAGTAATTGAGCCAGTATATGTTGCATTATTAATAGAGACATTTTCTTTGCCAAAGTCCCTTATTTCTTCTGGAGAAGGCAAGCCACCAAAAGCGCAGAGGCCTTTTAAGGTTTGGAATACGTTGCTTTTAATGCCAAGCTCTATAACTGCTGCAGGGCGATTATTTCTAATCGTTGCAAAAGAAACTTTTGTGATCGGGAAAAAACTCTCGCCAACATTTCCGCCTTCACCTGGTTTAGGATTATCATCAATGTAATCTTTTCTATCGTCTTTATTGGGCTCAATAACAAGTTCTTTATTTACAAGCCCAATTTCAGGGTTGTCAACGCAAGTGCTTGTGTCAATACACTCTAATGTAATGAATTGGCTTCTTTCATCTTTTCTTGTGTCATCTTGATCAACTGTTATATCAGGCTCAAAACGTGATGCCGATCTTTTTGTTACTTTCCAAACAGTGCCGCCAATGGAAAATAATTCACCAAGTTGCATCGCTTCATCAGCGGCAAATTGCATGGATCGAACAGTGCTGTTAATGTCGTCCACAGCAGGACCTTTGCCGTCACCAAGTCTATACAAATCCCTATCAATAGATGTTTTGGATATTAAAAATACTACTTTGTCTCCTTCTTCAACTGTTACAACTTTTCTCAGCTTGTCGCTATCCGTTCGGTCTTCGCTTCCATTCTTGCGTTCCAATTTAAATAAACCCATTCTTGGGCTGTAGTTTCTTCCCTTCCCTTCTGCTGATACTTCATTTTTTTCTACCACTGCTTTGCGCATTTCGCTTGAGTTGTATTCCACGCCTTCATCTCTGCCAAAATTTTGGTCACCAATGATTTTAATCCGTTCAGCTATCTGCTGACGCTGAGCTTTTTTTGTTCCATCCTTAAAAACAGAAATAGCTTGATAATTTAAGCGGTAAGAGTTTCCATTTGCAATCGCTCCATAAACACCAAACTCTGTATTATTTGCAGGCGAAAAGGCGTGGCAAAAGCCTGTATCGTTGATGACAAGTCTGGTTGGACACAAAAATACTTCTTCATTCCCCTTAGGCCCATCAGGATCACCGCTAGCAAACGAACCTTTTGTGCCGTACCTCTTGTCATCTCCAACAATACGGTTACCGTCTTCTGTGTCTTGCCTCCAATAAAAAGCAAACTGATCACTAAATACTTGGTCTAAAGCATTGTTGCCCAAGAAAATACCTTCTAGATCTGGCTTATCAATACCGCTATTTCCCGCATTGTTGACCAAGCCCTGCTCCCCAACCACAAATAACATCTTCGCCTGTTGATGCGCTCCATAGCTGAACATGCGCGACCACACCATTTTTGGTGTAACAAGCATCCCGCCAACCTTGTCAGAACTGTCGTATAGCCCAAATACAATCGGTATTGGTGAGGCATAATCAGCAATATCTGCCAGCGTTTCAAAGCCTCTTGATGGCGTGAACCGTGTTGGCCCAGTAAAGCCTTCAAGATCAATAGAACCGCCTTTCCGTGCCGCGCTAGGCATCTTTGGCTTAGGTGTCAGCAGGTAAGAAACACCCGTCAGCACAAGGCTGATGGCAAGGTTAATTAAAACTGCTTCAGCACCAGTTGCCTGAACATTAGGAATATGCTCATATTCCGCTGGCCTTAAACGTCCACGACGCCGTACCTCAGCAGCAAACTTCCGATACTCTTCCTCTGTTATCCCAATCGTTTGTATAAGCTGCCTTTCGTACGGAAGCAGTGGTACGTCGTAAACAGTCGGGCCGAAGACCACTGAATCTTTTCCGACATTCGATTGACGTACAAGATTCCCGCTTGCCATGTGATCGCAAATGCCCAGGATTGCTGCGGTAGCAGCAGAATGTCCCCATCATACTCTGGCTTTTTTACGCGGTCACCCCAACGCATCAAGTCACGGCAGATTGCCCACTTACTCGCCTCATACCAGGATTGCTTAAACGGTGGCGCGTCGATGTTCAACCGCTCCAGTACCTCGTAGCACAGGTGGATGCAGTCGATATAGCCATCACTGCCGTCAGCACCAAACCGATACGGCATTCCAATTAGATCACTGCAATCTGACATTGTTGCTGATTGGTAGATTGCCTACGATCTTGCGTGTCAGCGATCTTCTTGGAATATCCGTTCCAACAGCGTCCAGCACTGAACTGAGTTCTAAATTTAAGGATACGTTATCCCACTGGCCTCCTGTGACCTGTCCAATGTAAGTATGCACGATATTGTGTGTTGCACTTGGTCCGGTCTCAGGGTCTGAATTTTCAATGATCAGCACGTCAACTTCAATCAGATGACGCGTTTCAATCGCTGTTACTGCCCAGCTACGCGTCAAGTCATTATTGGGAAAGACCAAAGTAGCCTCTAGGCCATCACCAGTGCGATTGACGGTAACGCCAGAAAAGCCAAACGGGACAAAGATATATGCGCTTCCGTTGCCTGAAGGATCAGAAGTACGCTGCTCCCGACTTTTGTGCCTAATCTCTTTGCCGATAAAAAAGTTCTGGAAACGAAAGTTTTCTTGGCCTCTGCGTTTGATTCTGATCGCATGGCCGCAAGCGTACTGGCTCACATTCCTAACCTCTTACGAGTGCTGCTGCTCATTTGCAGCCGCTTCAGTGTCTGCTGTTCGCCTTGTTTGGCACCTTGATTGGCGGCTTGCTGCATACCTTGCTGGAATTGATCAGCAGTCACATAATCAACGCTATTGATCCGTTCCACTGTATAGCGGACGTCGATTGGTGCGGCAACAGCAGTGCCACCGCCACCATCCATTACGCTGCCGCCACCACCATTCTCAGGAATAACTGATCCACCTCTTGCACCGCGTGAGTAACGCGACATGCTTTCACGCATCTTGCTTTCAGGGATAATGTATTCAGGTTCACCACCTTCGCCAACCACAGCGCTAGTAGGACTGGAAACATAAGCACCTTCGGCCGCAAATAAATTGCCGCCGCCAAATGAACTAGGGCTGCCAATACTAAGACCGCTAATACCATCTTGACTGGGATTAAAACCAAAACCCAAAGCCTTCATGATTAGGCCATAGGCAATCATTGCTAGCTGCTTCGCAATGATCTGTGCCGCCATGTCCATGAAGTGTTCGGCAACAGACGACAGCATGTCTGCGATTGCTTGGTCTGCACTCTTCGTGCCATTGATGACACTGGTGATTGCTGTACTAAAAGCATTGCCGAAGGCAGTTGCAGCCGCAGCAGCTTGATTTTGTTTATCAAGTAATTTATCCAGTTGCTCTTGCATTTGCACACCTGGATCATTCTTGCGTCGTTCTTCTTCTGCTTTTGCCAAGGCATCTGCCGCATCCTTTTGATCTTCTAATGCTTTGACGCGCTTAAGATCTTGTATCAAGATGTCAGCACCATTGTCCTTAAACTTTTCTTGAATGTCTGCGATTTGATGTTGTAGCCTTACTTCATCTTCATTCCCGTTTAGGCGTGCTTCAGCGAGTTCTACTGCACGTTGTGAAGACTTCAAGGCATCAGCAAGTAACTCACCTTGCTTTTCAATTTCTGCTACTGCTTTTGCTTCTTCTTGTAAATATTTTTGTGCATTTGAAATTCTGTCCTGCATAGCTTTTTGCAAGTTGTTGCCAGTTGGGCTGATAACGTTTTGCGCTTGTGGCTGTTGTTGCTGTTGTTGTTGAGTGCCAGTTGTGCCAGCAATAACTCCTGCGCCAATATCAATGGTGTCTTGCACAAAGCCAGTTACAGCAGAAACACCTCCTTCAAGAAAATCTCTAATTGGTTTTGGGATTAAATTGTAAGCACCTTGGATAAATCCTACGATTTTTTCAAGCGCAGTTCTAAAAAATTCAACAACACCGCCAAGAGAGTTTTTTCCTGCAGTAATAATTTGTGCTGCTAATCCTCCAACAAGTTCTCCTATCCGTACGCCTAAACCAATAACAAATTCACCAAACTGTGCGGCTCTGCCCAAAGTGGCTTGGAATGCTTTTTCAAGTTCAAATGCTGCATTAACACCTTTGAGACCAAGAGCTTCTGCAACAGCCTCTCCAACTTGATTCGCGGCAGCAAAAATTGCTCTAATTGGTGCCAAAGTATTAGACAAAGCAACACCAAAAACCTCAACTGTTACGGCAGCAATCTTAAATGTTTCTTTAATAAGAACGCCCAGCTCGGATTGATCACTAAATAAATTTTGGAAGGCAGTCGTTAGGCGTTTGACTTGACCTTCAATCGTATCAGATGCCGTAAATGCTGCTTCTGCCGCAGCACCTTGCGCGTTCTTTTGATTTTCTAACAATTTATTATATTTCTCTGTGTCGTTTAATAATGCAAGGATTGATGGGCCAGCTTCTGTGCCAAATGCTTTAATAACAGTACCAGCATCAGCGCCGGACTTTTTAATTTTTTCAAGTGTCCCTGCTAGGCCGTCAGTTTTAAGAGTTGATGCGCTGATCTCAACACCTAAGGCTTTAAATTCTTTTCCAACCTTTCCAGCAGCAACTTGCGCGAAGGCAGTCTTCAATGCTGTAAATGTGACTTCCGCACCCTGGCCGCCTGCGGTGATTTGAGCGACAGCAGCGTTTACTTCCTCTAATGGAACACCTAAAGCAGCTGCAACAGGTGCAACTTTTGCAATGTTGGCTGCGTATTCACCGATGACAATTTTGCCGTCGTTTTGCGTCTGGATGAACCCATCCACAAGTTTTGCGGCTTTATCAGCCTCTAAACCGTAAGCATTAAGAACAGAAGTTGTGGCGTCACCAACTGTATTGATGTCACTGAAACCACCAGTTGCACCTTGGCTTGCCGCCTTCAAGATGTTGGCTGCATCAGCCGCATTCGTAAAGCCTGCCGATGCAACATCATACGCAGCACTGGTTAAATCTAAAACACTTGCTTGACCAGAAAGCTCACGACTTACATCTTGCAACTGTCCTTTTAATTGTTCAGTATTTACACCAAGTGATCTAACTTTGGCTTCGGCAAAATCTTGCTGTTTTAATACATTAAAAACTTGACTTAGGCTTGCTGCCGCTGCGCCAACAGCTACAAGCGGTCCAAGAGCAGCACTAAGTGCAACACCCATACGTTGTATGTTGCCTGTGGCAGTACCAGCAGCTTTTCCTGTTGATACAAAACGACCGCTTGCATCACGCAATCGACCATTTGTTTTCTGAACAGTTTGCTCTAGTTTTTTTGTCTCTGCATTTGTTTTTTTTAGCTGGTCAACAGCTTGCGAAGCATTGACCCTAAGTTCAACGTTGGATACTGCCATAGCCGACCAGCAATGCCCCTATATTACCGCCGCCGCATCTTTGCGCGATTTCTTGCCTTTTCTTCTTGTTCGCCCTTGACTTGATAATACGCTGCAAAATGAACAAGCTCCGCATCGGTCAATTCCGTGCGTAACTTGCTCACTGTCATCCCAAGCTCGCAGGCCAGAAAAAACTCAAAGTAAAGCCAACTGTCCTGCGTCAGTCGTTTTTTGCTTCTTCCAGCTCAGCATCACCACCAACACCAAACAAGAACAGTTCAAGCTCGTTCAATACAGACTCAGGCAACTGACGCTGCAACTTAGCTGCATCAGCAGATGCAAATGCCTTGCTGCCGTCTTCCAGCTCGGCCATTTGACACAGCATCTGCGTGCTGATGTCTAGTGCCTCTTGCGTGCCAGCAAGACTTTGCGCTTTTTTGCGATCAGCGCGGGTGATCGGCTTGAAATACAGATCAACGATCGTATCTCCCGCCTCGTTCTTTAGCTCAAATTTACGGCGCTGGTTAAGGTCAAAAGCCTCAACCAGCAGGTCAACGGTCCGAGACATCAAAAAAAATAGCTTTGATGCTCAAACTATAGCCTAATTACTCCAAGTTGGAAGTAATCGTACCGCTGGTAATGAAACTGCAACTGACAATGACTAGCTCGCCAACTGTGGAAGTGATTTCCATGTCAGTGATGATGCCGGCAAAGCTCACGCTGTCGGTGCCAGTAGTCGTGCCAGTGGTGAATAGCTCAAATGTGGCGTCTGCAGTGTCAGCAGTGGTGACTACATCTTCAATGAAACCGGCCTGACCAGTGGCATCAGGGTCATAAACCAATTCAACGGTGCCAGTGCCAGACACCATGCTGCCAACAAAACTACGGAAGGTGTCACCATGCTTGCTGGTGTCCAACGTTTCCTTGGTGATTGTCAGGCTCCAACTACGGGTGCCGACAATTGTGGCGTTGCTGGAGCCTGCGGCATCAAATTGAACAGTGCCCTGTTCACCGCGAAGAGTAGCCATGGTCAGAGTTCCTCGATGAATTCAAAGGTCACACGGACCTGTGTTTGGAAATAGCCTTCAGGTGATGCGGACACCACTTCAGGGCCAATTGGTGCATCGAAGTAAACCCCCGACACAATAATCCGATTATACAGGTCACGAACGCGCTTGCCTATGGTATAGCTTGCGCCAGCACCAACACCTTTGGGTGTGAAGATGTTGACTACAGCAACACCAGTGATTCTGTTATATGAATCCGATGTTCCGCCAAGACTTAGATATTCATTCGCCCCAAAGTTCAGCAGGCATTGCACCCATGATGAATTAGGCGTCGGTGCGTAAGAGACGTTGTTAAAGACAACCGGAATGGCAGGACTTAATGCAAGCTCAGTGGCGAGCCTAGATTCAATGGTTGAGCGTACAGTGTTTAGGTCTGCTGCGGCCATTACCCTTGCCTCTTGATCTTTTCATATTGTGATCGTACATAGGATTGCATTTCTTTGCCGATAAGATCAATCCATCCGGGACCATTTGTTTGATGGCTACTTCCGCCACCTGGTGTTTCCCAGTTTTCCACTGTACGTTTTGGATTGTATCGTGTCTCTGTAGCTTTTCCAAGGCCAGGAGCAGCGTTAGCTAGTTTTTCTGCATACGGCAAGTTGTTGTGAATGCTGTAATAGTTGCCTAATTTTTCTTGACCAACAATGTAGTTATATCCTTTTGGCGGTGTTTCTTTTCCTCTATAGTCGCCTGGGCGTGGTGGTGTACTGTTGCTTGCATTTTCACCAATTTGCCAACCAATGCGAAACCGACCAAGATCAACCGGACTACTTTCTTTTAATCTGCGGTCGGTCTCAAACACTGTTCTACGCAGCAACTGCTCAACCTGACCTTCCATGTAATCAGCAATTTTTGCTAGCTTGATTTCTCTTGCCATCATCAAGCCCTCAAATAAATTTCGTAGACGATCGCTTGGTTGTCTTGTTCCACCGTTTCAATCCGCACGATTTGATGCGTCACGCTACTGATCAGCACCTTGTCGTCTAGTCCGGGCACTGCAGACAATGCTGACGCCGCAACCGTCAACTTCTTGTCGTCACCGCGCACAAGGTCATTTACCTCTGATGCGTTAACGTTTTCCAACACACCTTTAACGGTTTCAGTCGTGATCGTCTCAGTGGCTGTTCCAGTCGTCGGGTTGTAGGCACCAAGACTCACTGATTGGATTGTGATGTCACCACCAAACTTGCCGATGGCTTTATTGGCAACCTTTCGCAGTGAATCAGCAAGTGCCATCAGACTCGGTAAGCGATACAAGCACCATTCTGAAGCGTAATGCTAGTGAAGACACCCACGATGTGAAAGCCAGCAGGCATTGTTTCGCCGTCAAGGCTATTACCCGTGTAGTTTTCGCTGACCAACGCATTGATCGTTGTGTTCTCAAAAAAGTCGATGTGCTTGAATCGACCAGTGTGTGCAGCAGTGTCGGTAATGACTTCTGCGCCAATCGTGTAGTCGATGCCAACATCACCTTGACCGAAACCCTTAGCCATGATCAGCTCCGTTGAATTGCGATGTTGCCTGGTCCACTTATTCTAAGCCCTGTCAGGTATCGTTCAATGATTGGTGGGATGCGATCAGCCCCTACAGCACCGGACTTGTCAGGCGTTACGTTGATCGGGCCGACCTGCACATTCTTGTAATCTTCCAAGCCGCTAAGACCAATGCCGTCTTTGTTGTTGTTCAGGTACACCGCAAGGATCGCTTGTGCTTTTTGGATTTGATCCGGCACTTCGGTGTCCGTGAAATAATCCGTTGTAATCCTGAACGGAAAGCCGACGGCGTAAGTATTTATATACGTGTCTGGCCGCCTAACACCAGTGCGCGGCCACTGTAAAGATTGAGTGTCAGTTGCCCTGGCGCCTAAATAACGTTCACGATCAAGGCGTTGTGCGGCAGTGTAAAGCGCACGATTCTTTTGGTCATCAGTTGCTGAAGCCCATGCAGTCACATCGCCGTCTTCAACCAAACCATCGATGATGGCGTTGGCATCACTCAGCGTCAGGTAACTGTTTGCGTTTGCTCCGCCCGCTGTTGCGTCGATTGTGATTGCCATTTGATGAAGGCTTA
>CAACVD010001844.1_pt1 | contig 10060 bp, 8 predicted proteins | sample 2381771 | NCBI WGS metagenome assembly CAACVD01 (sample SAMEA5211965, study PRJEB30684) | marine metagenome | biome: Marine; feature: Epipelagic; material: Water | collected 2015-10-15 | depth 15 m | reverse complement strand
AGAATGGATTTATTTATCTCATCTTCCTGCTGCCCGATGAAGTTCAGACTCAGGTTCGTCAGGCACGCACTGTCATGGGTGTGAACCCGAATACGGCCATGACCACACCCCAAGAGCTTAGGGATCTTGGTCTAAACGATATTGGCGACACCATACAGGCGCAGCAGTCCGGCACCGCACGAGCAAAGAGAGAGGACAGGGCGGCAGTAAAGCCGAAGTTCTCTCAGGCTCAGTACGATGCAGCCGTAGAAGCCGTCAAAAGGGACGGTGAGGCCACAGTAGAAACAATCCGCACAGTCGCCAAAACCCCAAAGGGCAAAAAGGTGGCCCCCAGTGTTGCAGAGGCGATCAGGGACGAGATGGTTGTCAACAGGGTTGCACGTCAGGCCGACTCGGCGCGTGTCACCGCTCTAACTGAAGAAGAGGTTGCCCAAGACCCGACGCTGGCACTTAAAGAAGACGTTGCGTCCACAAAGAAGCGCCTTGAGGAGCTTCGCAAAGCCAAAGAAGAGCAAAAGGTACTACAGGACAAAATCCTCAATGAGTGGAAAGCCACCCCAGAGGATGAAAACAACCTGACCAAAATCAAGCAGCAGGAAGATGAGATAAATAAATCCATTCTTGCGGCAGAAGCGCGAGCAAGGAATGTTCAGCGGCAAATCGATACAATCGAGTCGCGCACTGAGGCCGCGGGCGATCTGTCAAAGCAGACGACCACGCAAGAGCAAGCCAATCTGGCACTTAGGGCCGCCACAGCTGCTGAAAGGGCGCCACAGCGTGTAGAGTATAAAAAGAAGCAGCAGAAGATTGCCGCTCAACTCAAGAGAGATCTGAAGAAGATTGTCGGTGCCGATGTAAAGCTCGACACCAGTCTGCCTGAAATTGAGGTGGGTGCGGTAAACCCAGAGACTGGCCGCCCTGTCACCGTCCAAGGTTTGTACAATCCAAGCAAGAAACTTATAGCCCTTGCGATGGACATATATGACCCAAGCCTCACCGAGGCCCAGAGGCTGGACAAGCTGCGCGGTGTTCTCAACCACGAGGTTATCCACGCGCTCAGAGACATAGAGCTTTTTACCGAGGCAGAGTGGTCCACAATCAGCAAGGCCGCTGCCAAGCGTAAGTTTGTTGCGATCAAAGATGGTGAACAAGTTCAGCGTGATTATACCTTCATGGACCGGGCGCTTCGTCTTAACGGCAAGCGTCCGAATGAAACAGTCCAGCAGTATGAAGAGAGGGTCACAGAAGAAGCTGTGGCCGAAATGTTCCGTTCTTGGGCCGACGGCAAGCTGAAGGTCACTGCCAAGCCCCTCAGCCTGTTCAAGCGTATCGTCAACTTCTTTACGAATGTTCAAACAATTCATGCACAGAATGGCTTTGCTAGTGCAGATGCTATCTTTGAGAACATTCAAAGCGGCAAGGTGGCTACTCGTGACCGCACGGCAGAGGGCAGGGCTAAATCAAGACACAGCATGACTGATGATCTGTCGGGAATCCCGATGGATGAACTCGTTGACATGGTGCCGGACTCCATACGAGTTCCGAAGAAGGAGGAGCTTCGTGCTGGCAGGGAGAAGTCGTCTCTCAAATACAATGATGAGGTCGCCCTGCTGGCTGGCCTTCATCGTCTCGCAGAAAACAATCTCAATCCTCAGGCAATTCCTGAAGATGAAAACAATCCATTTACTCACACGCCCAAACTGAACGCAAATGGCAAGCCAACCACGATGAAAAAAGAGGTTGCGCTGGCTCTTTTGCAACATGAGCGCAACAACAGGGTTCTTGATCCAGACAATCCAAAAGACTTTGAGCTTATCGCCAAAGCGTTTGCTGCGTTTGCGGAACCAGCAATCAAAAGGGACGCAAGTGCTATTGGCTGGTATGAGGCAAAGCTCCGCTCATCCAAAGAGCTTCTCCATAACATTGCTGTAGCTCAGGGTAAGAACAGAACTGTTCTTACAGATCCAGAGATGGAGGCGGCCTTTGACTTTGCTCTTGCGATAACGTCAAACGGCATGTCAGTCGTTGAGAACTTTGAGTCAGCCAAAGAGCAGCTTGATCACTGGGAAGAGACAGGCGAGTTCATAGTCAAGGGATACGGTGAGAGAGTGAAGGCCATGCAGTCGTCCTTCGCATTCTACAACTCTCTTAAAAAGAGTGGCAAAAGCGACCTTGAGATCGCTGAATACTTTATGCAGGAACACACAGTCGGAGAGATGAAGAAGCATCCTCTGGTTGTAGAGTTTGGCCTCACTGTTCCGAGTGGAGAGCTTGCATCAGAGCGCATGCCTCTCGCCTTTCTGTTTGGTCCGAAGATCGGTGCCGGTTTTTACATGAACCTCAGGGGCAACTTTGACAAGTTGACTGCCGACGTTTGGTTTATGCGTCTCTGGAACTACATCACTGGTGACCCCTTCAAGCAGCCCAAGGCAGCCGATATTCAAAAGAACAAGGACATCATCCTTGAGCGTTTGAGAGAAGGCCCAGAAAGTGAGTTCGAGGCACGCATAATTTCTGAGGTGATGCAAGACAACAATATAGACATCATTACAGACGCCAACATAGAGAAGTTTGCCGTTCTTCTCAATCAAAGGTTCCAGAGAGAGTTTAGTAACGTCAGCACACGAAACACAGATAAGATCAAGGCGTATGCGGCAGAGCGTGGAATAAACTGGAAGTCTGAAGAGGCTAAGCAAAACACCCCAGACCTTGAAGAGCGACCTGAAAAGACTGACATCTTCAAAAAGGCCGACACGCTTGCCAAGCAACTCAGCCCCCAAGAGCAAGCAACACCACGCAACGGCACTCAGCGTAGACAGATCCGCAAGACCATTGCGAGGTCGCGAGAGATATTGAAAGAAGGCGGCTACGATATAAACACTGCCGACTTCCAAGCTGTCGTGTGGTATCCTATGAAGCAACTGCTGGCATCTCTTGGCGTGTCCAAGGGTACTGGCGGTGACAATGATTATGTCGATGGTGCAATCGCCCTCGTCAGGAAAGAAGGAGCAACAGATGCAGAAATCGCGGAAGCACTCCCCGATTCAGAGCGAGAGCGAATCGATATTGCAGGACGTGCCGCTGGAACGGATGGACGAGTTCGTGAGCCAGATGCTGGGGACATTGCCGCCGAAGTCGCCCTTGACCAGAGACGAGTTGAGGAAGAAATATCTGAGGCCGGAGTATCAGCTGAAGAAGGACTGATAGACTTCTTCAACGAAGATGATCCCTTTACAGAGAACCTGTCCCAAGAAGAGGACGCATCAGTCAGGGCGGTCAATGATGCCTTTATCAAATCAGAACCTGACTACTCGGCTATCCCGAGGTTTGCCGAGTCTCCGGCAAAACCTCAACAGCCCATCCCCAACCCGATTGCAGTTCGTGCGCGTGAGCGTGGTGAGACCGTAAAGAACCCATATCTGTTCGGAATGATCAGGGACGGTCGGCGTTTCCTGAGTGTGCATTTGTTTGCCGGGCAGGACGGCGAAGAGAAGCCAATCGAAAACATGGGCAACTTCGGTCTGTATCACATCCAGCAGCGCGACCACGATATGGAACTTACTGAAAACAGTAAGTACGGTGACGTTACACAGGCCATCTACGACATGATGCGCGTGTGGCAGCGGCAAGACTATCAAGATGGGCCGGGTGTCATCGCCATACCCGATGGCGGCATTCAAAATCGTGACATCCGCATGGAGTGGGTTAGGCCCACCCACAACTCCCCGCCGCTTGTTCTTTCCCTTGAGTATCGCCCGACACCGTCAGGTCAAGGCCTATATTCTGTGAGAACGCTCTTCCCTCAGCTTGACAAAAAAAAGAAGAAGCAAAGTGATTTCTCCTCCATCCCTCTGGATATGTCTGTAGCTGGCATACAAGAAACACAGAACCACATTGTCTACTCGAAGTCCTATCAGGTTCTAAGCAAAGTTCTTCGTCTTGGCGGTTTGGTCAGTGACAAGAAGGCCAAGGAAATATCTGATGGCTTCGCTGTAAGTTTCCAAGACAGATTCTTGCCTGTGGCTCAGGTTGTTGACGATCTGCGCTCAAAAGGGGCAACGATCACCGATGCAATGGACCCATACTTACAGGAGACCCTGTACCACGGCGTTGTTGGTGAGAAGGTTGATACGGCGACACAAGGCCTATACGAGCCAGTCGCCAAGACTGTTGCAACTCTCGATTTAGACGAGGGTACAAATTACGAGGGTCTGTCAGCAGGTAGCGCATTTGTAAGGTCAGCAGAAGAAACCACAGGTAGCAAGAAGTTGGCTGTAGCTGAGGCGTATCTCTACGCCCTCCACGCCAAGGAGCGTAACGAGTACATCCGAAGCATCAACCCCGGTGAAGACTCTGGGTCAGGTATGACTGACGCTGAGGCAGATAGAATCATATCTTGGGTGAACAGCCTCGACTCTGGCAACAGGGCGACACTTGAGAGCGTCCGTGCAGGCGTAAGAGATATCGTAGACAACACGAACAAAATCAGACGGGATGGAGACCTTGTCCCGTTGGATTTTGAAACTGGAGATGTAGAAATTGACGACTCTGGTGACGAGGTAAGACCGGCACCGGAGTTCAAAGAATATGTCCCTCTTCGGGGTATCCTTGACCCGATGGGTGAGGCGAGCGAAGAAGGCACATTTAGTAGCACCGGCGGCAGGAAGTTTGGTGTCAGGGGCAAAGAAGACAGAAGAATGCTTGGTCGTGGAGAGTATGCCAACAACATCCTGTCCGGCGTCTTCATGCAAAATCAAAACTCAATTATCAGGTCTGAGAAAAATGCCGTGGGCAAATCTTTCCTCAGCCTGTTGCGTAACAACAAAGAGGCTATGGCCGGTCTTGCCGTTGAACTTGAGGGTCGTCCAATGCGGCGCGGTCTTGTAGACGGTGTTGTTAGGATTGTGCCGGATCTTCAGGCGCTGAACGACCCGACAATCGCCGTGGTCAAAGAGGATGGTCGTGAGGTCTACATCAAGATGCTCGACCCGCGCCTAGCTCAGGCGATCAATGGAACGCTTGGCATGTCTGTGCAGACAGGCAATGCCGTTGTCAGCGCAATGGGCAAGCTGAATCGCTATCTGTCGAACATTAACACCTCGTATAACCCTGAGTTCTTCATTACCAACGTGGTCAGAGATATCCAGACTGCCGGTGTGAACGTGAACCAGTACGAGATGAAGGGCCTGACATCTGAGATTATGCGGAACTTCAGGGGTGCGTTCAAAGGCATCCGCCGCGTGGTGGTGAAGGGTCAGGAATCAAGCATCACAAAAGAGCAAGCCGAGGCAGATGGCTTCGACATCAACGCTCTTGAGGAAGCGGATGTATTCCGTCTCTTCCAGCTTTACGGTGGACAAAACGCCCTGAACCAGATGTCTGATCTGAGTGATCAGGTAAACAACGTCAAGGGTATCATTGGTGACATCTCTGAAGCTGGCGCAAGGGGCCAGTGGAACAAGGTAAAGAATAGCTTTGTCGGCAAGGGAGCTGGGTCACTGCTTTCGTTCCTTGAGAACTACAACACCGTTGCGGAGAACGCGATCAGGGTTGCCACATTCAAAGCTCTTGCCCCAAAGATCGGCATGCAAAGGGCTGCTTTCGCCGCTCGTAACGTCACTGTCGATTTTGCCAAGGGTGGTGAATACAAGACCTCAATGAACGCTGCGTACCTCTTCTACAACGCATCTATTCAAGGTTCGTTTGCTCTTATCAACGCAGCAACCAGATCGTCTAAGGTCAGGAAGATTTGGGCAAGCCTGATTGTTCTTGGGGTTCTTCAGGATCAGCTGAACGCCGCCCTGTCAGAAGAGGATGAAGACGGCGAACTGATATACGACAAGACACCCCAGTACATTCTTGAACATAACATCATACTGCCAGACCCATTTGGCGTGACTGACCGCTCAGAGATTGCCCTACCGATGCCATACGGCCTCAACATGGCCATCAACGCAGGACGCGCACTCAGCAGGGCCTCTCGTGGCAAGTACACGCCTTCAGAAGCCACCAGCAGCATCCTTGGAACGGCTGTAGACACATTGAACCCGATTGGCGGCACAGAAAGTTTCTTCAACTTCGTTGCCCCGACAGTTGCAGATCCGTTCATCGATATCGTGGAAAACAAGGACTTCGCTGGCAAACCCATCGTGAAAGAAGTCTCTTCCTACGATCCGACCCCGCCACCAGATAGTCAGTTGTTCTGGTCTACTACAAGCCCATCGCTCAAGTGGGTATCGGAAAACCTTAACGCCCTTACAGGCGGCAGTAAGGTGGAGAAGGGCTTCGTTGATGTGTCGCCTGACACCATCGACTTCTGGCTTGGATACCTCACTGGCGGTGCCGGTATGTTTGTGCAACGTACAAGCGACTTTGCCTTCGGCACAATTCCCACAGCACTGACTGATGGCTTTGAGGACGAGTTTATCAGGCAGACACCCTTTGTCAGGAAGGTGTTCTACAGTGTGTCAGATCGTGAAGATTTGGGTAATTTTGTGGAGGGCCGCGACAAAGTCTTGAAGTCTCGTGAAATCTTTGAGGCGGCGATTGAGTCCGGTGACCCATCAAAGGTCAGATCTGTGCGGTCCCGACTTGATAGTGAACTTCGCATTTATGGGCAGATCAAGGCACTGAACAGTGCTAGAAACAGGCTCCTGAGGCAAATCAGGCAAGTGCAGGATAACCCGCGCTTGCCTGATACTCAGAAAGAAAAGATTGTGAAGAGACTCGGTGAGCAAATAGATAAGGTTGTTCAACGTGCTAACAGAATAATGAACGAAAGCCTTTGATTTTGTACCGTGGTACAAAGTTCATTCACCTAGTTTAGAATTGATCCAATCTACAACCTCCTGTCTTTTCCACCTCCTCATTCTTGGTGACAACACCAAGGGCTTTGGAAATGTATTATCCTTCTGGATAAGGTAGTCCATTGCCTTTGGCTTCACAGACAACATCTCCGCAATGGCTTTCTTGTCTATGAAATCTTGTGAATTTAAGCCCTGCCCTGCTTCCATCTTGTGAACTCCTCTGAAACATTCTTGAACCTCTCTCTTGCTACAGAGTTGTTCTTCATTTCGGAACGGCTTTCAACGCCAAGAATTTTTCGTAGCGCATCAGCAACCCTCCTCTCTCGCTCTGCTTCATCGTTTGGCACTCCCAACAGGGTTTCACCGTCAAACAAAAACTTAGCGAAGTCTAAATTTCTGCAAAGCATGCCAGCACTGGATATCAATCTTTCAGTCTCTCGCTGCTCATCAGAAATCTGTGGTTGTTCGTGATCGTCTAGCTTGACCATAGCAACCATGTAGCGAGACCCAACCCAGTCAGTATGTAGACTGGGCGGTACCTCATTAGGATGTATAGCCAAGCGTAAAATTGTGCCTTGCTTACTTTGAGACATCGATGTTTTTATCGCCTCAAAATGCACGGCAGCATCTCTAAATTCATTCATTAGGGACCTCCTTGCTATGGATATAGTGAATGTCACCAAGGATTTTCTTGTGGACCTTCCGCATGCTTTCTTGTTTATTGCGAACCATTTCTTCTGCTCGTTTAAATGCGTGATTTTTGTCGTCGCCTTTCACCCGATAAGTTCTGGTGTATTCTTCAATCACCGTCACCTCATAGATGTATTTCAGTCTGGCCCTTTTCTGATTCATGTACCTCCCTCCCCATCGCGGCATCGATCATAGCAACCCACAGATCAAGATTATTACGATAGGGTGTCATACCCTCCAGAACCTTAATCATGTCATCAGAGGGCGTTCTGAGGGCCTTGAGGGCGGCCTCAGCTACATCCCCATAGTCTATCGGGTTGTCCATAAACGTGTCCTCAGCATCGGCTATAGCGTGTGCCACCTTATTTATCGTTTCCATTGAATTTCTCCCAGTTCTGTTTAGCCCAATCCAAGGGATCAACCCCCTGAAGATCCCACCACGTTCTCTCGTCACCGAGTGCATGCAGCTTCATATGGCAAGTGTGACAGAGTGGGACGCACCAGTTGTCACCGACCTTCATGCCCATGGCATTCGGCTCGGCAAACATGACGTGATGCGCCTCAGAGCCGTACCCACAAACCAAACATGGTTCCCCACGCAAGGATTGCAGGTACCGCTTAGAGCGTATCCGTTTAGAACGGAACGTCATCGTTAATATTGTCAAATCTGTTTGACTGCGTCTGCTGTTGTGTCTGACGCTCTTCAAACTTACTACCTATGACAGAGATGAACTTTGTTCCTTTCTTACTTTGTCTTCGCCAGCCAGCCATTCGTAGCTTTGGCTTGGCGTTGCCTTGCTCCATTTGAGAGACAAGATCGCTCACGACCTCATCAGACAGTTCAAGTTCTCCGGTGAAGTCCGGCTGATTAGGCTTCTGTTTCCTTGTGTTGGAAAACAATGCGCCAGAGGGTGGGTAATCGGTCATGCTGCGTCTCCTTTTTCAAGCACTTCTTTGCGGTTCGTAAAGTCCTTTAGAACTCCGTTGTAAAGTTTTTCATCGTTCTGTTTAAGAAAATTAATCGCGTCTTTGTTTACGCCCCAAAAGCCACGCAGTTTATCCACTGAATCGCAGTCTGGGATGAAGGTCTTAAAAACCTCGGCTACAACGTCAACGCCTTCAACTTCTTTCTTTTCACCCTTGCAGTCTTCTACAACCACTTTTCTGACAGCGCCCTCAGGCAGATCTTCGCCAGCGTAAATGTAGTGACCAAGACCGTGCATAGCACAGCACTTGGCAAGGCAACGCTGCAACGCAGTGTTGACCTGAAAGCTGTCCGGTTCCAACACAGCTTTGTTGGCGTGATTAAGAACAGGAAGAACTTCGGTCTGCTCTTCACCCTCAATGGTCACAGTTACCGAAACAAACGCATAACCATTTGTATCAACCATGTAGGGTATGAGTAAATTTTCACTACCGTACAAATTTTTGCGGAAGGTAGCGGTTGGATAGTGCTTCTTCACAATCCCCCATGCCCAAGCCCAACTCAGATAGGTCAGACCATTTTTGTCTTCGGTGTGATCCGAAACATCGACCTTGGATAAGGTCTCCCAAACACTGCTCATCACTTGTCTCCTCTATATTGATGGCAAAAATCGGCAACACCGCAGTAGTTGCCTGTACACCGGGTGTACTCACCGGGTCGGTGTTCAACTTCCACAGGTATCGTTTTGTCAGATATCTGTTCCGCTGCATACTGGTTCGCTTCATCGATATTGTCAAATACGCGCATGGCCCTTTTCTGGCCCTTTTTCTTTACGGCCCAGCTATCTTGTTTCTTCCAACGATCTTCGTCGGCGCATGGCACAAACTTTTCTTGCTCCACGATCTCAAGGTCGTAACGAACCTGAGCATCTTGGTGTAGCCATATACGATTGTGGATGTATTCGATCCGTTCTGTCTCGCCCCACATGGGGATATCGACAATTACGACAGGTGCCTGTGGGTAATCCGGTTTGTTGGATGCATCACGCTTGTTCCAGTCGCGCAACACAGCGCAGATAGACAGCTTGGTTACCCGTAGCCCCTTGTTCTTTTGAACAAGATACGCATACACGTTCAGCTGCCGCTCCCAGTCGATCTTGCCGTGAATGACAGACCATACGCTTGTGACTTTGTAGTCTGTGATCTCAACAAAGTTTCTATCTATCTTTTGGTGATCGATGGCGCCGGAAAGAACCCAGCCGTTAATTTTAGTGAAAAGCCGTTCCTCGACAATCACATCATCAGAGGGTTCGCCGCTTTCTAAAACATGGTGAACAGCGGTGCCGAACAAAGGCCATATCATGTCAGTTACATCGACCTGACGAAGGTCTGAAAAATGCTCTCGCATCAACTTAACGCGAGGGCTGTCGATCAGCGTGGTGACAGAAATATCTGCCTGACCCTTGCTGTATTTGTCATTCCGTGCAAAATCAAGGAATGACTTAGGTAATCCGTAGTTGTTTGTAATTTCCATAGCTGTCTCCTCCTGAGTCTTTTTAACAAATAAAGCCAATCGGGTCAATAAGGTTATTTAGGCTAATGAAAAAAACATTCCAAATTTTTGGCGAACCAGCATCAAA
>CAACVD010001843.1_pt1 | contig 10063 bp, 8 predicted proteins | sample 2381771 | NCBI WGS metagenome assembly CAACVD01 (sample SAMEA5211965, study PRJEB30684) | marine metagenome | biome: Marine; feature: Epipelagic; material: Water | collected 2015-10-15 | depth 15 m | reverse complement strand
CTAATCCCTTCATCAAAAAGTTTTGTTGATAAGACTGCTTTATATTTTCCTCCAACGCCCGAAAGAACATCTTTTCTAGTTGATTCATCTGTTTCTCCAATCAAACATATACTATCAGGAATTAGCTCCTGTAAATCTTTTAACATTTGCACACGCTCACCTAATATCAGAGGACATCGCCCAGAGACTATCTGTCTTTTTGCAAAATCCGCTATGGCAGCCAAGTAATCTTTATTCTTGCAAAGTTGGTTCAACTGGCGCGACCAGTCTCTTTTCGGATCGATTACTGGAAATCGGAAGTCTGTACGTTTAATTTGGACTACTGGGTCTTGTAACTGCCTTGGGTCCCGTGCCTCTACTAAATATGGTGAAAAATAGTCTGCTAAGAATACATGCTTACCGTCTTTACGCTTTGGGGTAGCAGATATACCAATTTTTACTTTAGCATTTAATGAGTTAAGAGCCGTTGAGAACATTTCAGCAGGGCAGAGATGAGCCTCATCAACAAGGACGGCAGAGAATTTGTCTTCTAGCTCATCTCTTCTATTATAAACTGACTTGTAAATTCCTACTGTAATATCTTGTACATCAAACAATCCATCACCAATCTTGCCAATTTTAGCTGTTGGTAATTGTCTTTCTAGTTCTTCGATCCACTGACGGAATAAAAGTTTAGTGTGAACCATTACAAGTGTTTGAGTATTGTTTTTTGATATTATCTCACACCCTGTAAATGTTTTACCCCACCCACACGGAGCTTGCAAAATACCTGATCTAGCCCTACCTCTACTAAAAAACTTATCTACTACTTCTTGTTGTTCCCACCGCAGCTTACCAGAGAACTCATGAGATTCTTCCATTGGAACAAAGTTTCTCTGGTCTTCGATTTTTTCCCACTCAAGTTTGTGGTATGAGTTTGACGGTACGATATAGTATTCATCGTCTTCTGAGATGGTGGAGAGAAATTCATCTCCATTGTCATAGGTATATAATTGCAAAAGTTTATCTGCATCTTCAACATCTTTCTTTTTAATATAAATTTTATCTGCGATTAAAATCTTTTTTACTTTGGCTTTGTTCATAATAAAATCTTCTTTCTTACGTTCACGTCTTTATCATTCATAGTAAATTGTTTTATATACCACTCATTATTTATGCTAACCATCACAGCGTAAAGTGATTCAGTGTCTATGGATAGTTCTTCTTGTGTTGGAACGTGAAAAGGATATGATATTTTATTTACCCATATTAAATTATCTCTTGTTTTTATGATTTTCTTTTTAATTGATAGGTGATAAGATCTGTCTGATAAGTCAAAAAGTTTAGCATCAGCATCCATCCCCCACATAGGACGCTGAAATATTAACTGTTGCAAATCTTTACAAGTGCAGTCGAAGTTAATTCTTCTGTTCATCTGTAAAAGTCTAGCAAAATAGTCTCCATCTAGTGATTTATCATCAACTGTTTCTTTATGGCTTGATAAAGTTCTATTAATAAATATCTTATCTAAGGTAAAAGAAATTTTTTCTGGTTTTTTATATAAACCAAAGAATGGAAACTTTATATCATCAAACGTCTTCAAGCTCACCCCAACTTGGACCAATTTCAAAATCTACCTTGATTGGACAACCTGGAATCGTAAGTCCACGATCTTTTTGAATACAGCGACGTGCATTATCAATATATGTATCAACTAGATCTTCTCTTACCTCAGCTACAATAGAGTCATGCACTACTGTAAAGGGTAAAATAGCATTGAGATAATCATTATCTTCAATCCATGTAATTAAATCAACAACTCCTAGTATGTTAATATCAGAGGCTACTGACTGAACTAAAAAATTAACCCCTGATCTAATAGCGTGTTTTGCTACTCCTTGGTTTGGTGACTTAGCTTCTGGAAGTCTCCGCTTCCGACCAAAGAAAGAATATATGAAAGCGTGGTTCTCAATCTGCTGGTTAGAAGAATCGATAAACTTTTTCAGCATTTTAGCTTCTGAGAAATATTTATTAATAAATTGTTTGGACTGTGGGACAGAGATCTCTTCTCCTGATTTAGCATCTTTATTAACAGTTTCTGCAATTTTTGCAGGACCAGCTTGATACATGATACCAAATGTAATAGCCTTAGCATACTGTCGCTCATTAGGATGAATCTTTTTTACTTCATTTACTTCTTCAGGTAAGTTAAACATTTGTTTTGCAACATAAGAGTGAAAGTCAAGTTTGTCAATGAACGCTTTCTGTAAAAACTGATCACCACTTAACATAGCTGCATAATATACCTCAGCTGTACCTAAGTCACATTGAATTATTTTATATCCTGGTCGTGCTCGGAATAGTTTTTTGATGTCTTTGTTGTCTCGTGGAATATTCTGATAGTTAAGGTTTCCGCTACTCGATAAACGTCCCGAAGTAGTACCATGAACATTAAAACCAGAACGAAGCCTGCCATCTTTATCTACTCCATTTCTAATGTTAGATATATAAGTTCCTGCTAGTTTAGTTTTCTCACGCAAATCAAGAATAGCGTCAGCAAGAGGATGTCCCATGTTTGCAAGAACTTCTTTATCAGTTGAAGGAGCACCAGTCTCAGTTTTTTTACTTACCTTCATGTTAAGAATGTTAAAGAACAACTCACGAAGATGATAAGTAGAATTAGGATTAAAGTCTTTACCTTGTGTACGCTCAAAACGTTGCACCGCGTCACTCATCATAATTTCTTCAAGACACTCTTCCATATCAATTGTATATTGTTCTGTAAGATATGTAACTTGATCAATATCAATTGGACCGCCATTCTTTTCAAGACGCTTCATAGCATGAGTAGCTGGCATAAGAATAGTTTTATAGAGTCGATTAAACTCTTCACTCTTATCCACAAGTGGTTTGAACTTAACATAGAGCTGAAATGTTGCATCAGCATCTTTACACGCATAAGGGGCAAGAATATCACTAGGTAACATTCCATAGTTAAAATCAGCAAGTTTTACTTTATTTTTACGAGCCCAAGACTTTTTATACTCATCTAGCTCACGTTCATAATCACCTAAATCAGTGAATCTCAGAGCAAGTGGTTTAAGTCCGTGTGTCCCAACAGCTTCTTCTAAACAGTAATGAAGTAACATAGTATCTTCATAATCAGGAAATTCAAATCCAAGTTCTGTTTCCATATAGTTAGTATCAAACTTTGAGTTATGGAAAATACATTTACGGTTTGCAAATAACATGTGAAACCATTTTTTATTAGCGTTTACAATATCAATAGACACATATAAACCTTGATGTGGTCTGGTAGAAATAGCAATACCTAAAATAGTGCCTGTTTGAGGAGACACAGAGGTTGTTTCAATATCTACTACAAGTGTTGGTGCATCTTCAAGTTCTTGTTTATACTTACTAAATTGATCAGCTGTTTCGATAAAACAGTAATCTTTATCAGCTTTTTTGCCAATATCCTCACCTGATAGAAGTTTTGGAATCTGCCCAAAAGCACGCTGAATCTCATCTTCAAGTTGTGGTTTAATAATAGTAATTTTTGGGTGCATAATAGGAAGATAGCGTTTTTCTAAGAACACACCATTATATTTTTGTACACCTGTCATGCCAGCGACATATTTAAGCGATTCTGCACCGATACAAACAAGTATTTTGTAGTCTTTTAATTCATTTTCTATGTCTAAATCAATATCTTTTTTAAGAATCTTTTCTTTAGCACCAGAATGAAGATACTTTACATCATATTCTACATTTTTCAGATATTTATCAATAATTTTATTTGCATCTTTTTCTGCTGTACTTGGAAATACAAAACATACATCACTCATTTTAAGTAAGCCTCCGCTTGTCTCTGATTTAAATCACCCGCATCTATGCCTACAGGAAGTTTGATATTACGTGAACTAATATTTTTAGTATCAAGAGCATTTGAAATTTTAGTAGCAGCCATTTGACCAGGTGCATCTGGATCCATAAGAATATCAACTCGTGTTACGCCAATACGATCAAGAACTTCTAGTTTTTTACGACTAAAATTAGAGGCTCCAAATATACAGAGTGTATTTTTATAGCCTAGTTGCCACATATTTAGCATATCAAATATTCCTTCAACAAGAATTACATAGTTTGTGTTTTTTACTTTATCTAGAGGAAATAATATATCTGATACTCCTGCACCTTGAGGACGGCGATAGTATTTAGGTTTACCTGAAACCATACCTGCATATCTTCCTTCTATAAACTTAAGTTTACCAAATTGATACACCGGAATGCAAATATAATCCTTCAGCCCTAAGTGCTGAGTTGTGAATGCTTGGAATTCTTTCATAACACTTCCTGATATACCTTTAAACTCACCAGCGTAAAGATGTCTTTCTTCAGGAAGATGTATCTCATCTAATTCAATAACTTTCCTAATCTTGTCTTTAAGTTTTTTTAGTTTATAAGGTTGTTTACTATCAACATCAAGTCTAACAGTTTCACCAATAGATACCATAAACTTTGTAATACCTCCTGAAAAACCACAACTCCAACAATGAAAAACATTTTTCTCAAGGTTGTATGAAAGACTTGGAGATTTGTCTATATGTTCACCGCTTGTGCATGAGATCAGAATTTCTTCTGGATTATTAGTTTTTCTATACTCAATCCCTCTGCGATTCAATAGTTCAATCAAATCCATTATACATTCCACTTAGATTTTTCAATAACTGCGTGTTTAGCACATTCAATAAAATCTCTGTCTTCTTCTGATAAAACAGACCAGAATCTACTTAATGACAAACAATGATCCCATACTTCCATGTTTGAGTCGTTATCTTTTCGATGATAATTGGATTCCATCCAGGTTTGTAATTGATCTATTCGATCTGTAAGTTTTTGTCTTAAATCCGTCATAAATCTTTAGCCTTTTCTTGTTTATCAGATCCGAACTTAGCTGCATTATGTGGTTTTTCACTGATTGTATCTGATAAATTTGGGTTAATTTTTACACACGACCAATCCATATGAACATCAAAGCTCATGTGTTTACCGTTTCGCATTTTAGTAGTATGAATTGATATCTTATTCTCTAAACTTCGATCATCTCCTTCTGGTGGAGGAAAAAAGTTAAAGCTTCTGTCAGCTGAATCAAGGATGCCTTTAGCAAATCTGGCCTCGCCTGTAGCATCGATTTGGTAAGGAGAAAGCATAGTAATATCGTATTTACGTGATAAAGATTTAAGATTATCTGCAATTGTAATCTGTGTTTGCCAATCTTTTTGATTTTCATGTTTTACAATATTGATATAGTCTACAACACCCATATTAAAGTTTGGGTATTTCGAAGAAAACATATTACAGTAGTGATCAATACGATTTAGTGTTAAAGACTCATCATCAATCATAAAAAACCTGTTGTCTTTTAGTTCTGGTTTTTCGATCTTTACACGCTTTTCAAAGTTTTTGTAGTCTTTTGTGTATTCAAGATTTTTTAATAACTCATCAACTTTTTCTGAAGGTTTATAAAATGTTTCAAACTTTGCTTTAGCTAATTTTAATTTTTGTGTATCAGATAGCTTATTCCTAAATATATCAAGAAAAGGAACTTCCGAAACAATAGATAATACTCTATCATAAACTTCTTTATATCTCATTTCAATAGTAAAGAAAGCAGTTGTATTACCCTGTAAAAATCTATTAAGTGCTAAATTAAGAGAAATGATAGATTTACCAGAACCACGTCGCCCACCGAGAAGAATTAGTTCTTGAGTAGCAAAACCACCATTGATAGCATCAAACTCAGAAGACAAGCCGGAAGGATATATTCTAAAATCGTCTTCAGAAGGAAAAAAGTCTAACTCTGCTACATCATAAAGCTCGTCATCATGTGGAATTGCTTGATTTAGATGTAAAAGATGATTTTGAAACTTATCAACTACTTCTACTTTTTCTAAATCATCGAGATCATCAACTAGCTTATCCATGAAATCAATAGTTTCATCTCGAATATAATAATCTTGTAATTGAGCTATTAAAAACTCATCTTGAATCTGTTCATTTTGGTTATCTTCTGAACAAATTTGGTTTTCAATATACTCTTGAAGTCCTGTGTCTTTTCTCAGAGTAAGAATCTCGTCTGTAGACGGCAGACGAGTGTTGGCTTTGTAAAAAGATTTTATCTTATCAAACAATATAGAATTAATACCAGTAAAGTATTGATTCAATAATTTAGAGTATAGATCATTACTCTGCGTATCTAGTAATCTACGCAGAGTAAGTTTTTGTAAGTCAATTGCCATTAACCAGCCTTAACAGGGAAAAGTTTATCACGAGTTACAGTTTTATATCCACCATAATCATCGTTTTTATAGATTAAGTAAGATTCTCTACCAGTTTCTTCAATTACTTTATCAATTTTTTGACGATGTAGCAAGAGAGAATCAAGTTTCCATGTAGCAAATTGTTGTCCTTCAAGAAGCCAGTATATTTCATAGTGAACTCCTTTTTCTGGTTCAGCAAATTTACCGCATAAACCAGTTTTTGGGTCAGGCTTAAATGAAGCAAGCTCTATCCATTTTTGTTTACCATTTTCAAGGTATTCAAGATACTCTTCATCATATACTTCACGTATAGTTGCAAAACAATTTTCAGGCGCATAAAACACTTTATCATTTTTATTAAAACGAACCTCAAGATCTTGTACTACATGATCTACTTTTGCAGCTTTACCTTTTCCACGAGCACGAATAGGAACGTTCATCTCCATAAGAATGTTCTTAACACGTTGTGGAGAAATATAGTTGCGTTTAGCAATGGCAGATTGAGAATCACCACTTAGATAATCGTCTGCAATAGATTGCTTTTCAGTTTTTGAAAAAATCTTTGAACGAGCTTTTTTCTTTAACTCAGCTTCACGTTCTTGTCTGTCATGGAAATCTTTTATGATTTGATCAAGACGTTTTGTATTATAAGCAATACCAAGATGTTCACAAATAGACTTTTTAGTCTTTTTTGCTTTAATCATCCAGATAGCTTGACGAATTTTTGCCTCTGTAATTTCTGGCATAGATATCTCCTGTTATTATTAGTAATAATAACATAACTGAGTGCAATTAGCAAGATGTCATTTAATGGGTAATGAGGTCATCATCTGCAAAGAACAAATCACAGATGGCGTTACGGACTAGCCCTGTTTCAGTGTAAACTATCGTAAATTTTTCGTTAAAAAAACGATTAGTTCTATACAGTTTTTCAACATAAAAAGATGAGTTATAGGATTCAATTAAACTATTAAATTCATTTGTTTCGGGCTCAATATGTGGATAGTAGTTTTTAGCCATCTTTTCAAAGTAAGATGCTCTGTCCTTTGGATGTAAAGAAAGAATAGTATCTATTAGTTCATCAGACAAATCTTCAAGAATTATTGGGGTCATATAAATAAGGGATGGTGTTTCCACCATCCCTCCTTAACAATCAGAAAGTTAAGAGCGAGAATTACTCACTTGCAGCTTTAGGTGTGTAATCTGCACAGCTCAGGCCACGACGTGTAAGCACTGTTTTTACTCCACGAACAGTTTTATCGAATGAGGTTGCAATCTCTTCAACTGTTTGATCAAGCATGTCTTCGATACCTTCATAAGGATCTGACTTAACAGTCTTTTTGTCACGCTGAGGAGCCTTGAGGCCCATTGAAAGAAGCTTACCACGAATGGAGTTAACAGAACGACCCATTGCATCAGCAACTTCTTCAAGGTAAGAACCACCTTCAACCATAGATGTGATTGTTGACTCTTCTTCTTCAGAATAAGTACGTGGTGTTACTTTCTTTTCAGCTGGCTTGACGTGAGCTGTCATTTCCAGTGAAAGAGCCTTACCGTTAATCTGGCGTGCTGTGAATTTACCATCCATGAAAGAATCGGCAATTTCTTCAGCAGTCATGTTACCAGAATTGGCTTCTAAAAATGATGCTAGAGCATCAGTTTCGTCAGCTGAGAATACAGGTGCTGCACCTGGCTTCTTTGGTACGTCATAGCCCAGCTTGCGAAGCTTTGCTGTGACTGACCGACGTGGAAAATCGAACTCACCCATCAGTGATTCGATAATATCTTCAGTTACTCCTGAACCTGCAACATCGTGCATACGAGTAACCATTTCATCAGTGTATTCAAACTTAGACATGTATTGTTCCCCTCGAACATTAAGTTTTGTTGAATTTTCAAGAGTTTTCTTAATCTCTTGACTTTATATAGAGATATTACAGAAAAACTTTATAACAAGCAACTGAAATATGACAGTATATGGTGACTTGGTTGTTTTTCTTTTTATTAAAAATCACCGCTTAAGACTTCTTTTTGGCTTGACCAATAATCGATAATGGTTACACCAAGAGTAACAGCACGCTTATATTTAGATGATGTTGTATCACCGCCTGTAATAAGAGCATAACAATCTTTAGTGACTGTTGATGTTACTTTAAATCCTTTGTTTTCGAGACGATCTGCAAGATCGCCGCGAGTCATATCCAGCTTTCCTGTAATACACACTTTGCGAGCAGGAGCTCCAACTGTTTCTTCAACCGTGACATTTTGTTCTAGTTGAAGAGGCAAGGTTAAAACCCACTCTTCGTTTTCGTCTAACCAAGATAAAACTGAATCAACAGTAGAAGGGCCAATACCTTTTATTTCTGTGGTTTCAATATCTCTTAGATTTCTGAATGCTGGAATCTTGCTTATAATTAATTTAGAAGCACGTCTACCAACTCCAGGAATGCCAAGGGAAGCAAGAACAATATCATAAGGTTTGGTTTTTGTTCTTTCAATCTCAGCTTCGACTTTGGCACCGTTGGCACCAAGTTTTGCCCAAGGTTGATCATCAAATATGTCAACTGGGTGTGTTAGTCCCATTCTCTTAACAGAGGCAGGTCCTAATCCTTTAATATCAATAGTTTTGATAAAGTGTTCTAAAACTTTTGATGTGTTAATGTTATTACGATCTGCAACCAATAGTCTAGGACCATCTCGTTTTGTTTGCTGACCAATAGTCTCTTCTGCGTGATTTTTTGTAATCTTAATACCGTGTTGAGAGTGTTGCATTACACCAATAAACTTTGGTATAACACCACCAGCACGCTCGATTTGAATTAGATCACCTAAACCTAAATTGTGTTCCTCAATAATACCTATATTATGAAGAGTGACACGAGAAATAGTAGCATCATCAATCACAACAGGATCTATAACTCCTGTAGGGTTTACAGTTCCAGTGCGACCTACAACCCACAATACGTCTTGTAGAGTGGTGATAGCAACTTCTGTCATACGCTTTTTGAGAGCTACAGCAAATCGTGGATATTTAGAAGTATATCCAAGCTGTTGTGATTTTTCATATGAGTTACAACGATAAACTATTCCATCTTTTGGATAATTCCAAGCACGTTCTTCTAAAACTGTAAAGAATCCCATGGCTGTTAGAACTCTCATACGAGGTTTATAGTCCATATCAATTCCGAGCCAATCGTGTGCTATAAAATTAATATTTCTATCTTTAAACTCGTATGCAGATTTTAATCCTAGTGCGCCTGAGACATAGTTTCTAAAGTTTTCAACTTCATTGTCTGTTACACACTCACCGTTGACAACAATCTCATCAAATTCAGTATCTATACGGTGAGGAACATTTTTAATCCATTCTGCAAGATGAGTTACATCTTCACCTTGCTCGCCATTACCGCGAGTGATAGCTAATTTAAGCTTGCCTCTGCGATAAACTAGTGTAAGATTTGAACCGTCAATTTTTGGTAGAATCACATCCATCCAAGATTCTACTTCTTCTTCACCTTCATAAATTTTGCGAAGTGAGTACAACTTATAAGGATGAGTAATTTTACCAGCTGCTCCGCCAACACCAAGAGTTGGAGAGTCATAGTCCCTCCACCCTTGAGCAGATTCCATAGTCTCAAGTTTATCATACAGTTGATCATATTCCGCATCAGACAGAGTAGGCGCAGATAAATCATAATAAGCGTGATTATGTTTTTGGATAAGTTGTTTAAGTTCTTTGTAATTCATATAAAGAATATAAC
>CAACVD010001842.1_pt1 | contig 10066 bp, 15 predicted proteins | sample 2381771 | NCBI WGS metagenome assembly CAACVD01 (sample SAMEA5211965, study PRJEB30684) | marine metagenome | biome: Marine; feature: Epipelagic; material: Water | collected 2015-10-15 | depth 15 m | reverse complement strand
AACCCCAGCCCCTAGTCCATTCGCAGAACTTCTCGATGTAGTCACGCGATGGTTCGAGCGTGTTACTACCTTGCCTTGCCATTCGCAATACTGTTGCTTCGCCCTTCATTTCAAAACTTGCAAGACAAACTTTTTTACGTTGTTCCATCAAATGCAAAGCAATCTGAGAAGTAATTAAAGTTTTCCCATGACCTGAGAAGCCACAATAAATAGTCACCTCTCCTTTTCTCATCTGAAATTGCATTTTTTCCCAAGGTGTTTTTGGAGCATTGGAAACTTCTGGGTTCCAAATTAGATCTATTGTTTTTTCTTTGAACTTTTCAAAGTCTACAACTTTTGTTTTTGTTTCAAGGTTGTTGTAATAATCTTCAAAATTTACAGTATCAGGAATTAATTCCATAGTCTCTCCAATTCATCTCCTTTATGCTTTTCGGCATTAACATAAAGTTAATCTCATGTTTTAATTTTTCAGCGGGAATTTGATTTTCACAAAACCTAATCCAACTGATCTCATTTACACCCCACCAAACAACTGAACCTTTGTTTTTTGGAATATTTAAAAACCTTGTGACGGGATTAACTAACTGAAGAATTTCAGTCAATTGTTCCTTTGGATTTTCGTTTGAGTTCCAAATAATAGTTACATCAGTTTTGAAAAGAAATCTCCAGTCGTAATTTTTTTTTGCGGTGGCATTTACTGAGAACAGATCTGGCAATTCGATATCAAAACAAATCGCCAGATTGTTATTCCATTTTTTATTTTGTTTACGGATCTCAAGTAGGTCTTTACTGCCTTCAGGCAACATTTGACCACGGCTTCCGAGTTTCAATAATATTAGATGATTCTTTTGTTGGTGGAGAATCCCACCGTTCTTGGTTTAGAAACGTTGAGGGATATGGTATGAACTTTATATCTGACCAATCGGGACTTTGAATCCAAAGTTTTAAACCTCTTGCGATTGCATCATAGTTGTCATCGCAATTTAGTCTTATCCAATTTTGCAAAGCTGGTTTGCGATTTACTTTTTTTGGATAAAGTTTCCAGAAAAACTCAAACTTATTAGCTTTGGGTTTGTTTACCATGTCAAAAATTTGTCTGGTTTCTTTTTTGTTGAGATTGACTATTACAAAATCGTCCTTCTGACTACCAAATTGAAACTTTATATTTATCGTCCCGTCTTTTAGCAATTTAAACGTCTTCATTTAGGTGTCCCCTTCTAAACAATATCAGTAATGTATCTTCGCCTGTTGGTGAGACATGTTCGCCCTACCCCAGCAAAGGGGTAAGTCGCTTTATGTTTCGCCCGTTGGAGCCGACACACGTTGATCAGACTTTTCGAGTTATAGGTTCTAATCTAAGCCCACCTATCTGACGCTATTTCAAACTCTGACCCCAGTAGCGACCCTCAAATACAATACGCTGGTGTAGTTCGTCCATATTGTATTTTAAATACATTTTATTGTATTTCAAATACAGTACAACAAACAAAAAAGTTGGTCAACAATTTTTTAAATTTTATTTTTTTTGTTCAAACGTTTGCTTAAATTTTTAACAATGTATTTCCAATCGACGCGCTCTGTATTTTTTAAAATATCAACAAAACTGATCCGACCCTTGCTTGATTTATCCAATTCAATTGCTAGATGCAGACTTACACTCTTCACTTTTTCACCGTGACCCATCTTTCGATGAGCTAAAGTAGTTAAATACTGACCCGTCAAACCAACTTTATGGGCTAATTTTTCTCGATCAGCAACAGACATTTCCTTAATGAAATCAGATACCTCTGACATATTTATCCCTTTTTATTAAAATATATATCCTCAAATGTATTATTTATTAATACATTGGTGTATTATAAACTTGTACATTCTGTATCAATAGACTAAATGTAGTAAGAGTTTATAGATTGTCACTCGAGGAGAATTTACATGTAATTAACTAAAGGGGTAATGATATGAGAGTTATTGAACAATCCGCAATATCACAGTCATTAATCGAAACAAGAAAAAATAATCTGAAAAGTTTTATTGATGAAAAATTTAACGGAAATAACACAGCGTTTGCAAAAGCGGTAGAAAAAAATGTTAATCAAATTAATTTGTTTTTGACTGAAAATGAAAAGTTTTTTAGACCTATGGGCGAAAGAGTTGCGAGATCAATGGAAATGATTTTAGGTCTTAAAGAAGGCTATTTTGATCAACCGAGCGGTCAAGGTTCTGTAGCTAACCTTTCGAGTTTTAAAGTTCGATATCAAGATGACAAAGGAACATGTAATTCGCATGGTGTGTTTTCTTTTCCGCGTAATGTTTTTAAAGATATTTTTCCGCAATGCTGTAATGAAAATGAAAGTTGCTATCTAAAATATGTTTCAAAAAGTGACGGTTGGATTCTTGTCAACTCAGAACTTTTTACAATAAAAAAGAATGCGAAAACTTTTCTTATAAGTTTTAAGAAAACGGCTGAACAATTCGTTGTAAAACTTTCTTTACATGATAACGATAATAAATTTATTATCAAAAGCGACAATGAACAATGGTCAATAACATCAACAAAATTTTCCAAAACTTATGATATTCTCGGACAAGTTTTTGGATCTTTTAGATTTCACAAAGCATAAAAGCTAATAGTTAGTATTATCTGCGTAGACGAAAAGCAATTTTCGTCTTTCTTTTTTTATATTTTCCCTTATAAAAATCAATTACTTATAAAAAAATAATTTTTTTTTAATTAAAGTTTGATTTTCTTCGCATACACGACTACAATACATTTAATTATTTATTTTTGTATGTTAAATACATTAGCGGAGGAAATTTTGATAAGCATAAAAGTTGAAGATACAGGCTCCTCATCGTATGAGTTAGCACCAGCGGGACAGCACACGGCAGTTTGTTACGGTGTGTATGATCTCGGACAGCAACAGAAAAAAAAGTATGGTACGGAAGAATTTGAACTCAAAAGAATTGTACGGTTTGTTTGGGAATTAGTTGGAGAAGAAGGTCTGATGAGTGACGGTAAGCCTTTTGTTGTTTCTCGGGAATATAATGGGACACTACATCCAAAGTCGCTTTTGAGAAAGCATATTGAAGCGTGGAGAGGTTCGCCCTACAAATCAGAGGAAGAATTAAACGGTTTTACTTTAGAAAAGTTAATTGGTAGGGCTTGTCTTCTGACGGTCGTACATACAACTGGCGAAAGAGTTTACGCGAACGTTGAAAATGTTACACAACTTCCCAAGGCTATGAGATCTCTTGTTCCTAAAAAACTTCACAATAATTATTGTGAGTTTGGTTTTACTCCATTTGATATAAATGTATTTGAAAGTCTTCCTGATTTTTTAAAAGAGAAAATAAAGAAGTCTCCTGAGTACAAAGAGGAGATGGATAAACTTAGTAACGGTCGTCCTGTAAAAGATTCTCAAGGTAATGTAGAAACGGAAGAAGATGAAATCCCTTTTTAGATTGACTGGAAAGCAACCGCGTCGCCAAAAAAAAAATAAGTATCTCCAAAATATTTTTGGCACCTCTCCATATAAGCTCGCGAGGAAGGATTCTCCTCCCACCTCAAAGGCTTCCGCGCATTCTGTGGACAGCGCTGGTAAAGAAAGATTAGTTTACGAATATATTCTTTCGACTGGGGAGCGCGGTTGCATTTCATCTGACGTTATAAACGCTTTTCCTGACTTACCTTACTCCACAATTACTGCTAGGTTCAGCGCTTTAAAAAGAAAAGAACTTATTTTTGTGACGGGAGAAAAACGCAAAGGAAACAGCGGTAGATACATGCAAGTGATGAGAGCGAATGCCATCGCAGATAATAACTAACCAACAGAACTTACCAGACATTCTAGTTAAGGTTGTAGAAAGTGATCCGTATACGCGCGGCAAATCTGATACTAGTGTCTCAACTTTGGTCAATAGACCAGCCTATATGGTACGTCTCGCGGAAACAGAGGATGCGAAATTCGATGTAGCTTCGAGACTGCCTTCAATCCTTGGACAATCAAAACATTACTTCTTGGAACGCGCGGGTATCAAAAACGATAGTGACGTTGAGCAGAGATTATTTCACAAGATTTGTGGATGGACAGTATCAGGACAATATGACTTGATCGAAGATGGTTGTATTTACGATTACAAGTTTACAAAAGTTTGGTCGTATGTGTTTAATAAAGAGCCTAAAAAAGAATGGACACAACAACTTAATTTACTTCGGTTCCTCGCCCATAAAAATAATATACAGATAAACAAACTCTCAATCATCGCTGTGTTTGAAGACTTCTCACGAATGAAATCTAAACAAGACAAAGACTATCCAAAATTTCCAGTTATGAAAATAAACATTCCAGTTTGGGAATTGGAAGAGACGGAAAAGTTTTTGATCGAACGTGTTAAAGAACACCAGCAAAAGAACCCGCCAGTCTGTAGTGATGAACAACGCTGGATGACACCTGAGAAATGGGCGGTAATGAAAAAAAATAACAAGAGAGCAGTAAAACTTTTTGATAATGAAGATGAAGCTCAAGCGATGGTTAAAAATAAAGGCAAAGAACACTTTGTTCAGTACAGAGCTGGATCATACAGAAGATGTGAAGACTACTGTGACTACGCGCACGTTTGCCCTGAGTTCGCTGGAGACTTTTAGATGTTATGTGAAAAATGTAACGCAGACACGGGCGTTAAAGATACAAGATATTCAAGGATTGAAAAAGAATTTCGATTTGTTATTCGCGTGAGAAAGTGTGACAACGAAAAGTGTGAACATCAATTTAGGACAATAGAAGTTGAGCGAGATCATTACAGAGAATTGGTTGCCCAAGAGGAGAAATTTACAACTGATCAGGAATGGCAAGATCGATTTGATGAACTTGAAGATCAATTTAATGAAGTTACGAATGAACTTACAGAACGTTATAAAGCTGATGTTAGTGAATTAAAAAATACAATTAAAGAATTGAAAAAGAAAAAACAAATAAACTTCACTCCATCAAAAGAGAAACCAAAACAACCAAAGGATTTATATAGTTATGATGACTACGATCAAGAGGAAAACTGGGAAATTGAAAACATCAAAAGAAATACACGACTTGATTGAGAATTTTAAAAAAGATTTATGTAAGATTGACCCGCAGTTTAAAAAGTGTTTTGAGCCAGCGCATTACAAGTCCTTAAAAGGTCGAGAGACGATTGATGGTATTCGGATAATACTTGACCCTACCCGACAGCTCGGTTATTACCACGGACTTCAACTCAAATATATTGGTCGGTCTGGATCTGTAAAGAAAGATACGGCTGTGGAAAATGAAGCGAAAAATTTATACTACACTATGGAGAGTTTAAAAATTATCTATGAATATTTTTAAAAGCTTAGTACCCGTCAGCGCTTTTTTTATAGGAGCAATCTTAACTTATTTTGGCACCAAAGAAGATATAGATCACATGAAAACAATGTGGACTACAGCTTACCAAATTGGTTATGACGATGGCAAGAAAGTTTCAAAAGCTCAGTATGAGTATACTAGTGAGAGGTTAAGACAAGAGTGCATGCTACTTCACTTTAAAGAAGACAAAGCACGCAGAGACAAACTCGGACTTCGAGGGCTTGGCGAATAATTTTTTTTCTTATTAAAAAATAAAACACTTCCTATAATTTTGTATAAATACAACAATGTATTAATTATTGTTTGACAACAATACATTTATGTATTAGCTTGAACTTGTAGTTTATTTTTTTTTATTTGAGGAGAGAAGTTATGGGATATTTTGGATATTTGGCAAAACAATTTTCAAGAGCAGTTGATTCAAAAGTAGTTACCAAAAAAATTACCATCGAGATGACTGTTGTTTTTCAAGATGGTGAGAATCCGATGGAGCCAGCAAGTGTTGATAGAGACTCACTTGATTACGCTGTTTCGTCAATGTGCGAAGACTTTCCAAATTATTTTAATAGAGGTGGGTCAAAAGTCGCGTTAGCTTCTAATGGTAATACGACTGTCGTGTACGACTACAAGGTTTCATACAAGAGTGGTGCTGACATTATGGATGGCAACTATGAAGAGGAGCTGGAAGGGGTATAGTCCCCTTCCTTTTTCATTAAGTCAGATTACAAACGGAGGATGTATGACAATGTATTTGGGAGAGTTAAATCAGAATGCTTTAAAAAAGGTTTTCGATTTAGATGAAAAACTTGTTGGAACGACTGCATACTTAGGCATTTGTTATTTTTGGGGTCATGAGTATAAGCATTATCTTAGAGATGCTACATATTGCCAAAGACGTAAAATCCACAATATTGCTCTTGAGAAAGGTATTGACCCAATTAAAAAAAATGATGCAATGTGGAAGCTCGTTGGAAAAGTTTTAAAGCTAAGTGATAAAGAAGTTAATAGCTGTATAAATAGTCCAGCTTATTACGATTAATCTAGGAGAGAAAAGAATGGAAGACTATATCATTTATAAAAAAGTAACTGAAATTCAGGGTACTGTAATAAGAGCAAAAAGTATTGAAGATGCAAACAAGAAACTTGCAAAAATTGAAGCTGACTTCAACAAAGATGTTTTTCATCCTGATTTCGTTTCTATGCCACAAGATAAAATAGATTTGTTAAGATCCTTCGATTTTATTTGTTATGTAAATGACGAAACATCTTTGCCAAAAAAAACTATACGATTCAAAGATGCCAAGGAAGAATTAATACCCCTAAGTCATAGTTTGAGAGCGTATAAAAAAAGAAAATAACATGAGAGGAGAGCAAATGAAACTGAAGCAAAAAGCATTGAAACAAAAAGCTGGAGTTGTTTTGGATATTACCGTGTACTCGGTTATTGTTTTATTGGTTGGGTTTACAGCGGGAAGAATGTTCGAGGGCATAGAGAAATACAATCTCTTTGACGTAATGCAATCGGACGCTATGTTCTGGGTGGGAGCTTGTATTAGCATTGCATGGGCAAAATCTCACATTAATAGGGTATTTAACTTGATGAAAGACGACAACACGTTATAAAATATACACGCGTGTTGAGTTGCTCAAAAGCGAAAAGAGGAGATATATGAGCAAACAACAACATAGATTGTGGTACGAGATGGAAACTACCAGTAATATCAACTGGGACAAGATGCCCCCGACTTTTAAACATGCTGTGTTTAGATGGATGTTTGTCAAGGCACATAAGAAGAGTTTGATTAGGGATAAGCAGATCGTGGAATGGCTCGTCGATAGGAAGATGATTGGCTTGAATACAAAACTCAATGATATTACTGATGAGAGAGTGCTTAGAATAATGAACGCGAAGAAGAGCCAGACCACGGCTTCAAACTCAAATCATTATCTTTCCTTTCTCAAGTCGCTCTTTAACATTGCTATGGATTGGGGGTGGAGAGACAAGCCTTGCAGAACAAGGAAGTTTTCTGTTGACAATATTAGAACCAGAGTTATATCTGATGTTGAGGTTCAGAAACTTTTAAGTGAATTGCCTGAACACCTTGTCAGTATTGCTGAGTTCAGTCTTTTGACAGGACTAAGAAAGTCTAATGTAACGAATCTCAAATGGGAACAAGTAGACTTTCAGAGGAATATTATAGAGGTCAAGGGAGAGGAGTTTAAGAATGGTAGGACTCAGGTATTCCCAATCAACAAGAGAGCCATGAACATCCTTAAAACGCTTATAGGAACCCACGATAAATGGGTCTTTACTTATAAGGGTAACAGGATCATGGAGCCTTCTAATTCTGCTTTCAAAAAAGCAAAGGATAGGGCTGGTATCAAGAATCTAAGATGGCATGACTTTAGGAGAACTTTCGCAACTAATCACTTGAGAAATGGTACAAGTATTAATCAACTCAAAAGGTTAGGCGGCTGGAAATCTACCCAAGTCATAGAGGACAGATACGCTCACTTGAACGCATCAGATTTGGAAGACGTTGTAAACAATGCGATGTATTGAACAATACACTAAAAGAATACATAAAGATCGGACACCTAATCCGCTATTCATAATTCTGTTATACTTTCAATAATCGTAAAAAATTAATTATTATTTAATTCAAGCACTTGCTAAGTCCTTGAAAACAAACGATCCCCGATAGCTCAGTTGGTAGAGCGACGGACTGTTAATCCGCAGGAACACGGCTAACACTAGCTAGTACAAGGACTTCAGCTTAATCACGACTCAACACGCAAACTGCGGATCTTAATCCGTCAATTGACCACACTCCTAAAGTGTGTATTTATTTAGACGCGATAGTACCGTTTTTTTATTAAACAATTTTTATAATTTTTTTGAATTTCATGCCATTCAAAATGAGTATTTGAATCTCGGCATTGGTATATACAAACAAATTTTTGTGTGTAATTTTCGTGGATCCATTTTAAATGACAATCAAATAAATTAGGCTTCGTAATCGTTGGAAAAGTAATCATCATTCCAGCGATTAATGTTGTTATCATTTTGGATCAACTAATTTGTTTAACAACTTGTATCTGTTTTTCGCTTGAATCTTAGCTCGTCTTTCAGCGCCATAAAATTCTCTATTAAAATCTTCATACAACTCATTCTTTTCTTTTTCAAACCGTTTTTTAATGTTGTACCTTCGAGCCTTGTCCGTTACTCCTTCAAGTTCTTCTTCTCTCAGCTTATTTAATTCCCCAACAGCTTTAATGATTTTGGAAACACTCGCGCCCAGTAAAGCCATTTCTTCGTTAACTCTTACTCTCACTCTTACATCATCCCGCAAAGAGTACTTTCTTGTTTCTTCAAAACTTTTCCATTCATCCAAAGCTATAGCAGTCTCTTCTGCATTTTTAAAAAACTCCATCTGAGAAGGCTTGCTAGTTTTCTTTTGAAAATGTCTGCGTAAAAATGGAATTGTATTCTTCTCAAAAGGAGCAGATGGATCTACATTCATAGCTAAATCTATACTTTCCGTTACACCAGCGATGAAGGAAAACAAACCTCCTCCGATATAGCTTGCTCCAAATTTAGCAGTTTCAGGAGAAATACTAATTAAGCCTTCTCGTGCATCTGTACCACCAGAAAAACTATTTAAGAACGTAGTCGCTCTTTCATACATTGTATCTTCTGTAATTGACCAGTATCTTTCTGAATCTGGCTTCTCAGCTATTCCATAACTTCGAGGATATAAAGGCAATCCAGTTTCTCGTTTACCAGAACTCATTACAATTATTGGATCAAGCACCGTTGGAGAAACGAACGTGGCTGGATTATCAACCGCACCCAATGGAGAGAAATGCTGGAAGAAAGAAGTCAACATAAATTTTGATGCTTCCTCATTGTTCATTCTACCAGTAGCAACATCATGCGCTACATAGCCGAGGTTCACAAAAAACCCTAATCCATAAGGCAAAGAAAACTTATACTTATCTCCCGATTCATCAAAAAACATAAGATTACGAATCTTGTCACTTCTGTGCGCTTCAAGAGTCCAGTATTCTTTACCATCTTCATCTTCGTTCCCAGCATTCCAACTCGCAACAATCATTCCAAGCGTTGTCAAAGAACCAGCTAATAGTCCACCTTTTTTAGACAACGTAAGTTCTGCCGTACGTTTAACTCCTTGAACTGCTGGATTTAAAAAGATATAAAACGGAGCTAAGTACGGAGTCCACTTACCTCGTCTTGCAAAGTTAACAGTAATATTTCTTGCAAGCGTCCCAGCTTGATCTCTTGTGTAGCCCATCTCAAGCATCGTTGCATACGCTGACACTCTATACATTTGCTCAATCGAACTATTAAGATCTAGAATTACATCTTCCATCTTTCCTAAATACTGAAGCATTTTGCGATGATATGTTTTTGGATTAGACCAACTAGCTTTAGCTGTTTTTAATAAACCATCTAATTCGCTTGCTCGATCTTCTGGGGATTTTATATCTAACGAACCTACCTTGCCGCCATCTTGTTTATACATTTCATAAATTTGATCGTAGGTAAACTCTTGTCCGTCAACGCGAACTGCAATATCAGTTGATGGAGTCTTTCCGCGCAAAGACTTCCAAACCGTCCATGCAGACTTAGGAATCTTTTTCGCCATTTCTTTTGTAGCTTT
>CAACVD010001841.1_pt1 | contig 10071 bp, 10 predicted proteins | sample 2381771 | NCBI WGS metagenome assembly CAACVD01 (sample SAMEA5211965, study PRJEB30684) | marine metagenome | biome: Marine; feature: Epipelagic; material: Water | collected 2015-10-15 | depth 15 m | reverse complement strand
CGCGATATTCAGCATACGCTGGTGATGTATCTACTTGCTCTTGATAATCCTCTACTATTTTATCCTCGGCAGCAATCTTGGCTTCAAGCTTATTATAGTCGCTTGAATAATCTATGTCTCCATCTATTGGAACGACACCCATTTCTCTACATACCTCTTCTCGATGCTTCTTACTGTGCAACATTTTGCCCAGCCCTCGATCAAAGTATGGCCAGTTTGTGTCTTCTCCAAATCGATCTATACTCCACCCACCATAGTGCAGAACCATCTGTCCATCGCATTCTGGACAAGGACGTGGGCTTTCGTCTACTTCATAGTTTTTGTTGATAACATTCACATCTCGCGCTGCATTGCATCCCTTACATCGAAATCTGCGCATCTTGTAAGACGGCTTACCTTGCACACGCCCTACAGTCTTTACCCAGTGAACTGCAGGTTGACCGCAAACCCCACAAGATATTACTTCCTCTGTTGCATCGATCTGCCAGTTGAAACTCTTGTGCGTAGTGTGCTCATCTGGGCAAATAAATTTGTGTTCGCTCATAAGTTCTCCTTAATAGCCTGTAATATGGCTTGGACTGCTCCTGCCTGCTCTTCAGGTGGGAGGGATTTAGCTTGTTCAACAAGCTGTAATGCTTCAGGGTTACCCTGAAGAATCTGTTCTAATGCCTGCAACGCTTGGTCAGGTGGCATCTGCTCAATCTGTGCTAGAACCTGCTTCGGATCTGTTTGGCCAGCTGGCTCTGACTGTGCTGGTTGCTCTGGGGGTTGCTCTGCTTCCATCTCATTTTTGAGGTTCTGAATATAGTCATACGAAAGATTAGCTGGAAACTCGAACTGATCATGAATGGTTTTCAACAATTGCTCTGCCATCAAACCTACTGAGTTCTTTTGCTCTTGGGCAACTTGCATCAACTGTAGCATCTTGTCTGAAAGAGCTAAAATATTGTTCCGCATCTCCATCTGACTTGCAGGAGAACGACCAGCCTCTGAAAATCCAATGTCGAATGAACTGTCGATATCTGTAATGTCAATCTCAACAGGCTCACCATCTTTCCCAATAAGCACAACCTTTCGAAGCATTGTCCGACCGATCTCTTTCTTCTCACGTACAGGCTCTGCTTCACTTGCAAGGTCGATTATCTGCAACGATTCCGCATCATCTGGATCAACCTCTGTCTCATCACCAACTTCTTCTAGCTTAGGCTTGTCATGTGTCCAGCCTTGTTCGCCAAGTTCAATATGTCGTTCATGTGTTTCGGCTCTCTCAGATTCTCCAGTTCTTGGGTCATACATCATGTGTGGAGTAAAATCTGAAGTTTCATCTGCTTCTTCAATACCCTCAACTTCACGCTTGACCTCAAGCATATCCTTGTCAAGCTCGTTACCCTCGTTGTCAAGATTCTGCTCTGCACCTTCACTGTCGCCTGGGTCATACATCGCTGCAGTGTGTGCTGCCAAGCATCGCTTCACAATCTCAATCAGAAATAAATCACGTTGCTCTGCATGTCGACCAAACTCAGACTGAGTGTGCTGCTCCACCGCCATAACTTCTGTCGCACTGGCCTTCGTAACCTGACCCAAAGCTGCAGGACTTATCGTGACGTTCTGCGCAAAGTCTGCCTCGGCTTGCCGTGCTACGTTCATCACGTTCGCGCTGATTGGCCCATGTCGAATCGGTACGACTATGTTTCCAAGATTACCTGCAAACTGTTCGTCAACCTCAATAATCAATCCATCTTCACCAGATTTCAAATCACTAAATGCATCTGCGTCCAAAGCGCCTTTAGCTGTGATGTACACCCGTGCATCCCGACGAGCAGACTGAGCCATGTAAGAACGCATGGTGTTGATTTCCTTCTGCTGTGGAAGGAGTTGCTCCGAATATGCGATACCCCGATAAGGATATTCTGGTTCGTGTTCGAATATGAGGGGCACAATGTGTGGCAATGACTTTCCAGAAGCATCTACTAGTGGTAATGGACCCATATACACAGGCTTCATTTCTCCACCGTATCCCTCATCGCAAATGTAAATCTCTAATCGGCCCTTGTATTTCGTTCCGTCAGTATCGTAAAAGTCGTCCACAAGATTGCAGAACTCCAACACCCTCACAAACGCATCATTGTCCGAGGTCGCTTCTTCATTCTTGTACTCTGCTCTCTTTGTTCCAGCCAGATATGCACCGAGATAATCATTCCGAGAAGTACCAGACACATCGTCTTCAAGGCCGTACTGCTCAATGATCTCTTGCTTAGGCTTGTACGAGACATGACCAATAAAACGAGCATCATCAACATCATGGACATTAGTATCCAAAACCATTTCCCAATACGGAAAAGTGCGCATCCAAACACGCTCAAGGCCCTCTTCTGCTGAGTCATAACCAACTTTCGCCCCTGCTCCCTTGTACAACAATGCCTGCCGTGCGCAACTCATAACCCTGTTGCGCATTACAGGTTGATTCAACCAATCATTTACAAGCATTTCTGCCTTCTTGGGATCACCAGTGGTGTACGGAGATGGCCCAATCACCACCTTGAGCCTCCGAGGGTAAAGATTGGCGAGATATCCGCTGATTGCTGGCTTGAGTTTGTTCACCTCAACCTGATCTAGCCTCGACATTTCATACGCTACGTTCAAGTCTTCTTGCCCTTGAATATATCGCCAAAACTTAGTTGTGTAAGATGCTTTCGCCAATGCCATATAAGGCTGCTCTTCATCCATTTCTGCATCATGTGCCTTCAAATGCTCCATGACGTACTTGGGAGGTAAAATATCTTTCGAAAAATCATACCCATTTATGTCTTCTCGTTTCATCTTAGCCCCATTCGTATCAAATCCGCAGGATTACGTTTGTAATATTTATCACGAACTGTGTCTCTTTGTACCCCAGAAAATGCTGGACAATACCGTAATGCCCACACAGAAAGAACAAACGCATCTGCATGATCATCGTGGTATCCATCTTGCCCCTCTATTTTACCCCGAACTTCTCTAACGTGCATCAGTTCTTGTATTGTTTGATGATCAGTAAGGCAAAGTGCATCACTATTGACCATCTGTCGCGCAAAACTATATGCAAGCTCTTTATTTCCCCGATGAGTAGTCCAATCTTGACCCTCTCTGCTCTTCCATAGAGACACATTATTCTGCTGGAGCTTCTTGATGACCACCCGACCAGCACCACCAGTGTTCGCTTCACATAAAACTCTTGCCCGATTGTAGTATCGAGACAAATCACACAGCATCTCACCAAAACGGTCCTCTCCACCTTGATTGACGCTCAATACTGCAACCTGCTCTCCATACTCACTCATCACAACCGCCACAGCATGGTCACCACCAGTACACCACGACGGATCACAGCCAATCACATACGCAACGTCAAGCTCTGGCTCGGCATAAAACCTGCGCTCAGAAGTTTGCTGAAGGGGTAACGCACTCAACGTATCATTCAGATAATCAGAATCAAACCAACTACCCTCAAGAACTAAAAATCCATCCTCGATTGTCAAGGGAAACTCACGACGAAACCTACGCTCGCCCATTCCCTCAACACCATAAATCATTTCGTGTCGCCAGTAAATCTGATCACGATCCAACCCGAACTGACTCGCCAACTCAAATTCTTCCTGGGTCGGTTCCCATCCCGTAGGGGGTTGAAGGCGGTAGGTCGAATGATCACTCCATCGCGAGAATATGAATTTCGTCGACGGATCTCCCGTCCTCTCTGCAAGCTGGGCTGCCAAAACTCTCTCGTGGTAAAAATTTCCAGGCCCGTTCGGTGTAGAGATGACGATAATCTTGGAATCCGCACCTCCGTGTAACGTCGACCTAATACCTGCCCAGACCTCTTCTGGATGGGGCCAGAACGCGAGTTCCTCCGCAACGAACCTTTGATACGTCCAACCACGGCCATGCGTGTCTCCTCGTGCTGTCATGTGATCAATCAACGCATCCGTTCGCTCACTCATCAGAGTCTTGTCATTCTGATTCATCTTGAACGGATTTGCATCCTTGAGCACCTTTGGCAAATGATTGTAGTATGTGCAGAACTTCTTGAAGATTGACTTCGTGGTCTTGTTGTGGTCAGCAGCAACAATTGTTCTCAGGGGTTTGCTGGCGCAGTATGTAGCCCAAAAGGTATGCGCACAGTTAGCCGTAGTAATCCCAATCTGTCTTGGTTTCAACACGACTACTGTACGAACCTTTGGGTCATCTAACGCATTGATAAGGGCAACCTGCTCACTGTATGGCTGACTAAAATATCGCAGGTTCGCATCCGCATCCTCAAACCGAAGTCGAGGAATAAACTCTTTACTCTCTGCAAATATTCTGTCATACCGTGGTTTCACGCCTGTGCTATCCAACCATTGCCCTCAGTGTCTCCTGCAAACCAATCATTGATTGCTGTATCGGTAGACCCTTTGGATTCTTTTGCTGCAGAAATCATCTGTATGACCAACTTGGCTGCAGAAATATCACCCTCTGCAACAGCTGCCATCAACGCTCGATTTGTCTCAAACTCAAGGGCGCGTAAATCAGCAAAGGTTGTTCCAGAATGCTCAGGGAATACCTGACACCACCAACCCATAAATCCATCCTGATTCTCCCACTCCAACCAAAGGCTGACCGTGAGTTGAGGAATAGACCGACACCACTCTCCAACAAGGCGTTGCCCCAAATCATACATCTTTCGTGCTGAGGAACGTACCGCTCTCTGCTCTGCCGTTGGCTCAAACTTCATCGCTTCTTCTCCACATTGATAATGTAACCTCGATCATTGACCAAACCTTCACGCACCGCTTTCCGTGCCCGTCGATCAATCTGTTCATCACTGTGACGAAGATGTTCTGGTCTGCGATCATTGTAATCACGCAGACGTTGTTTGCACTTGACAATTCTTAGTAATTCTTGAGGAGAGCTACGTCTCATTTCTTAGTTCGCCTTTTCTTGACTGGTTCACGAGTAACATCTGCATCGGGCAAAGGTTCACGCTTTCGTTCTAATTCTGCCATAAGTCCAGACATTATGTCGGTCATTTGGGTGAGTTTATCACTCAACTGGTTGATCTGATTTTGCTGGGCTTCAAGCTGTCCAGACTGCTCGGCTATAACTTGTTGTGCTTCGTTATCTCCGCTAGATGCGCGACTCTGAAGAAGTTCTCTGAGCATCCCAGGTGTTACATTCTCCTCTGCCTCACGCTTCGGACGACCCATATCGTAGAGAATATCTCTTGCCCCATTGGTATCAACAAACTGAAATCCGATCACCAAAAACTGCATTGGTGAAGCAATCTCAATCTGCTCAGTCTCACTTACCGTTCGCTTCTTTATGACATTCTCTTGTTCAATCAAGACCTCAACATTGCACAGTTCCCACTTTCCGTTGGCCTGTACGCCTGTTACTGTATCAATGCACCACTCAATCTGGCTCTCAATCATAAATACCCAAGTCGGCATATCTACATAACCAATAATATTAGCCAGTTTATATGTGGTCATGTACTCCCACTTCCGATGCTTCTCAAGTAAATCATCCGAAAGTTCAGTCTTGTGATGATTGCAAACATTCACAACTGTCTGCTTCAACACATTTAGGTCCAACAATCGACCATTCTCAACCTTGTCGGCTTTGACTGGTGCTGAATATCCCGTAACTCGGCTCTTGTCTTTTCGTACTTTCTCAATGATTCCCATCGGTTAGCTCCTTTAGTTTGCTTCGTAATGACTGTAATCTTTCTTTGTTTTCGACTTCTTCAAAATGCTTGCGCTTGACTTCCCAATATTCATCATTCTGCTCAAGCTCTTTGTTTCTCTCTTGTTCTAAAATTCGCGCATGCTCTTCTGCTATCTCGGCCTCCAACTGCCGTCGAAGTTCACTTCGCTTTGGAGGTATCTGACCACGACTGGTTCGCGTAACTTCCTGTATCTCTAATCGCTTAGACTCTGCATCCCGTATCATCTCTCCCAAGTCAGCATCCGTCAACTCAAAATGATTGGCCCACGCCACCAGCACAGAACAACTCGGTATCTTTCGTTTCGTACCATTCTGATACCAGTGCCACGCACTTGTCCTCCCTGTACGAGCAATCTGAGCTGCCTCTGTCGCATCTCTAAACATATACAATACATCATCTAATGTCATATCTTTATATAGTTGACAGATACACACCCTGTCAATATAATTGACATTATAAGATGGAGAAATAATGAGACTTGTTTTTCAAGGTATCAAAGACCTCGACAGTAATCCCCAGTCTTGGGGCGTTGTAACAACAATCGGACAGCGCTCAAGCAAAGGTATTCCAACAGACACAGACAAGTTTTTTATCAAACGCCCAAACGCTGTGCCAAAGAAATTCGGTTCACGATCTGGGCTGGTTCGAGAAAATGACCCAGAATTCTCACGCTACAATCGATCCGACAACGATACCCTTCGAAGTACACTCCGATTTCAAGTCGCACACCCTACACACATGAGAGAAGGTTGGGCCTCGATGTTCGATACCTTCCAGTTCAACCTCTATGCTCAACAAATCCCACGTAATCCAAAGCACCCCAGACAAGGACCAGCCTGCTCTGGAGACGGAGAAAAAGCTAGGCGATGGAATGGCGAAGAATACAAAGATATCGAATGCCCAAATCGACTCTGTAAGTTTAGATCAGGCAAACCTGCACCATGCAAACCCAAAGCAAAGCTCATCGGTCGCCTAACTTGGCCCGAACACGAAGCTTGGAGCACACTGCCAACCCCTATTGCTATGCTCCAAACTGGATCTTGGCACAATATAGGTAAGGTTCTCGTACCATTTTTCAAAAATCTGCACACTCAGGCCGTCGCACTCGGCTACCCAGACTACAATTTCTATGGCCTTTCCATTAGAATCACCCTAGCCAAACGTGCCGTGTCTGGTGGAGGGCTGGTTCCTGCTATCGCAATCAGTTCTGAGCAGGATTTTCGAACATTTCTACAACAACAACATGGAGAAAACAACAATGAAGAAGTCCATCCACCCGACGACGATAAAACTCCGCAATAACCACTGCGGATATGCCGTCCAACTTTGGGAGAATAACACCCCAATCGACCGTTCTGTCTTTCACGTAGGTGTCGCTGCACATTATGTCCTCGAAATGATCGGCAAAAACCCCGACCAAGACATAAATAGCATCGCTTGGCAATGCGCAGAACAACTCGCAACAAGCGGTCGAGCCTATGACGGTGTTCCAGAACCTCCTATGCCTGCAGATAAAGCCCTAGAAGGTACTCGAATGGCTATAAAATATGCCGAAAGCTTCGAAATACCTACTGGAAACAACGTTTTTCACGAAATGGCCTTCGCTTTTGACAAAGATTGGAACCCAGTTGAGTACAATTGCGAAGAATCTGTCTTTCAAACACTCCTCGATGTCGTCGAAATACACGAAGAATACGACGAAGAATCCGATTCTATCTACAGAAATGTCGTCGTTCGTGACTACAAATCAAGTTGGGCCGCAGATGCCGATGAACTTGACAGCTTTCAACGTCGATGCCAAGCCGTTGTCGCGTGGCTCGTTCTCAAACCCGATGTCCTTACTATGGAAATCGCTAACGTTAGATTCCACAGAACCTATATCAGAGAAATCAACTGCTACCACGAAGAAGAAGAACTCCAACAATGGCTCGAAGACATCAAATTCAATGTCAAAGTACTCCAACAACCCACTACCCCAGACCCAGGTGTCGGTTGCGTCGGTTGCCAATATGCACACGTCTGTGAACACGCAGACCAAGCATTCAATGATGGAGAACTCTTGCAAAAATACTCCGTTGCAAAAGCCCTCATGACCAAACTCGCACCACAAGTTCGAAAACTAACCAAAAAAGAACCCCTCAAATGCGGTTCTGGATACATCGGATACAAAGACAAAGAACGTGTGACCGCTAAAGATGACGCTGGTACTCTACTCGCAGAAAAATGGGCAGATAAAGGCGGTGATGCACTCCAAATGCTCTCCCAAATGGAACTCGGTATCACCACCATCAAGAAACTCGTCAAAATACTCGGTGAAAATCCAGCAGAACGTAGAGAACTCTTGCAACAATTGACCGAATCTGAAACCTTCTCTTCATTCGGGATGCACAAATGAACATTCTTATCGCCTGCGAAGAGTCAGGAATCGTTCGTGACCAGTTCATCAACAAAGGACACAACGCTATATCATGCGATCTGCAAACCAGTAGCTCCAATAACGACAACCCACACATCGTTGGGGATGCGCTAGAAGCAATCAGAATGCAAAAATGGGATATGATTATCGCCTTCCCACCCTGTACATACCTCTGCTCAAGTGGACTGCATTGGAATAAGCGTAGACCAGAACGAGCTTTGCTGACCGAACAAGCCTTTGAGTTCTTTATGACCATCGCTAATGCCGATTGTGAAAAAATAGCCATAGAAAACCCAATCGGATGCGTGTCGACCAGATGGAGAAAGCCCGACCAGATTATCCAACCACACCAGTTTGGACACGATGCAAGCAAACGTACCTGCCTGTGGCTCAAGAACCTCGCTCCACTGACACCAACACAACACATTCCACCTCGAATGATTGACGGCAAACCCCGATGGGGAAATCAAACTGATTCTGGACAGAACAAACTCCCACCCAGTAAAGAACGATCCAAGTTGAGAAGCAAAACATACTACGGCATAGCTCAAGCTATGGCTAATCAATGGGGAAATTAACATGAGCATCAGAAACAGCCAGATTGGAGAACAAATGAATGTTCTAATTGCTTGTGAACAGTCTGGAAGAGTTCGCGATCAATTCATTCTAAAAGGTCATAATGCTATATCATGCGATGTTTTAGCTAGTACTTCAGACAATGACAACCCACACATAATCGGGGATGCACTAGAAGTTATTCGATCACAAAAATGGGATTTGATTATCGCTTTTCCACCGTGCACATATTTAACAGCTGGTGGAGCAGTTAGAATGTACCCCAAAGCAGGACAAATAGATCCCATAAGATACAAAAAAGCAATTGAAGCGAAAAAGTTCTTTATGAGTATTTATGAATCAGATTGCGAAAAAATAGCAATTGAAAACCCTAAGCCCTTGAGAGTTGTTGGATTACCCCAAAAAACACAAGTTATTCAACCTTATGAATTTGGCGAACCTTACAGCAAGATGACTTATTTATGGCTAAAAGGACTGCCCAATCTTCAACCTACAAATGTTCTTACAGAATATCAACCCTTGATCAATGGTGGAGGTGGACGGCTAAACAGAAAAAATTATGCAGGCAAATCTTTTGCAAGTGGCAGCAAAGCAAGAAGTTTAACATTTATGGGTATAGCTCAAGCTATGGCCAACCAGTGGGGATAAAATGACACAGCTGAACCTCTTCCCTGACTTTGCTCAACCACCTAAACCAAAAGCTCTGCACGACCACGAACCACCACAAAAGTTCGAAGTCATCTACACTGACCCACCTTGGGATTATGACGGAAGAACATTCCTAGATGGCAAAGCTCACGACACTGGTGCAGCTTCAGACCACTACCCAACGATGACACCTAAAGAACTTATGGAGCTTCCAGTCAAAGACTTTCTGGCCGATAAGTGTATCTGCTTCATGTGGACCACTGGACCACAACTCGACATATCTATCGACGTTCTCAAAGCTTGGGGCTTCAAGTTCAAAACCATCGCCTTCGTATGGGATAAAGTCGTGACAAATCCTGGATACTACACTATGTCGCAAACTGAACTGGCTATAGTAGGTACGCACAACGCCATCCCCACTCCAAGAGGTGCTCGAAATGTCAAACAGTTCTACAAAGAACAACGTGGACGACACTCAGCAAAACCACACGAGTTCAGAAAACGCATCGAACAAATGTTCCCAGATCAAACCAAACTCGAAATGTTCCAACGAGAATCTAAACCAGGATGGTACGCATGGGGAATCGATGCCGTTGGACAAAACATTGTCACAATTCCCAGACTGGAAAACCCATCACCCTCTGCAACAGCTGCCATCAACGCTCGATTTGTCTCAAACTCAAGGGCG
>CAACVD010001687.1_pt1 | contig 10071 bp, 18 predicted proteins | sample 2381771 | NCBI WGS metagenome assembly CAACVD01 (sample SAMEA5211965, study PRJEB30684) | marine metagenome | biome: Marine; feature: Epipelagic; material: Water | collected 2015-10-15 | depth 15 m | reverse complement strand
GCGAATGATGGGGCGTCAGGGGCTCGAACCCTGGACCTACGGATTAAAAGTCCGTTGCTCTACCGACTGAGCTACACCCTCTAAGCAGGGTGCTAATAGTACGCTGCTTAGGAGGCTACTTAGCAACGTCCTAGGGAGCTTGCCTAGGAGGTTGCTAGGGAATCTGCTTGGCGTGAAACCATTTTCGATAATTACTCGATAGACAAGGTGGTTTTTCAGTGGTTTCTAAATCTCCATGCCCATGCGGCAAGCCGACCCCCGGTAAAACGATCTGCGATTGCATTCGATGCGATGAATGTGGTCGCCATTTTGTTCTTTGTGAATGCAAAGAAAGCAATCTGCAAAAAAAGCAAAGTATTATCCGGCTACCGTCCGACCATCGTCCGACTATCGTCCGACCATCGTCCGACCACTCTGCCGTTTTCGCCAACCTCTGGTGACTCTTGGCTACCTAATTTTCGCTGCTAGATTCCTTCGTGCTTGTGATACGGCATCGCAGACGGCAGCACCTCTCGCGGTTCGCTCCGCAGGTCACAACCCGCTGTCGTCTGCTTTTTAGTTTTTAGTTTTAGTTTTGATTTGTGAGGTAGCTATGAGACATGATCAAAGGTCGCTCTTCGACTCAGCGACTATCGAAGCTCCGCTTGCACGCACTACGGATGCGAACACCTCGAAGGATGCTGCTTCTGTTGCACAGAAAGTTGCGTCATCTCAGCGGGAAAGAATGCTCGCTGTGTTTCAGCGTTTTGAGCAGACGTACAACGAAGCAGCACGCGAATGTGTTGTGCAGTTCGGTCAGTTTGAACGCGACTCTTATCGCAAGCGTGGAAGTCAGTTAAAGGCGGCTGGACTGATCAAGGCTGTTGGCGAACGCACTTGTCAAGTAAGTGGATCGCGAGCGACCGTTTTCGAGGCAGTCCAGTGATCGTCGCAATTTCGTTTGCTGCGTTTGTAGTCGGTGCTGCGACAGCGGTGCTTTGGATGGAGTGGTTAAGAAACCTAGAGGAATCAGATGGACCCGAAGTTGAACAAGATTGAGAGACTGTGCTTTGCGGTCATTTGCACATCATTTCTCATCACTGCGGTCATCATTTTCGACAGCTATCGGAGTTGGTAAATGATCACTGACGACCAAGTTTCCGAACTGTTGACCTTAATGGATCACAAGGATGCACAACTCGATGAAAAGTACGAGTTGCATTTTGGCGAAATGACGCACCGGATGAATTTCGATCCAGAAAGCGATTGGTACAAACCAGAAGCAGTGCAAGCAGCAATCGTCGCTGGCAATAAACAAATGGTTAATTGGTTACGCGAATGGATCTTGGAGAACAACCAATGAGCGGAATTGACCCTGAAATTGATCGCGTGCTCAAGCACATGATTAAACGAAACCCGCAGATGGAAGATCCAAAGAACAAAATTGAATTACTTGCTGGCGAGATTACGCAAGTGTTTATGCAAGGAGTGCGAGTCGGTGAATCCATCGCTCGCAGGAGGTACATGATGGACGCAACAATTAAACCCGTTGATTTTTTACTAGACGAAAGAGAGTGAGAGTTATGAATTTAGACGAGATTTATGGAAAGACTAGCGAAAACCTGAAAGCAGACGACCTTGCTGAAAAGGACGCAACATTAACGATTGCTGGGTGGACGCAAAAAGAGTTTGACGAGAAAAACGACTTTGGTGAATACAAGGCAAAGAAAGTAATTCTGTCTTTTAAGGAAACAGAAAAAACCATCGTGCTTAACAAGGTCAACAGTTACACGATTGCTGATTTTCTCAAGAGCAAAAACGTAGATGAGTGGATTGGTGCTGCTGTTGTTCTTTACAAAACCAAAACGACCTTTGGTGGAAAGATGACTGACTGCATTCGCGTGCGAAATGCCTACAAGGAAGAAACCGCAGCGGATCTCCCGTTCTAGGAAACCAAACTGGGAGTTTGGGAAGGACCGCGTTGCCAGTTCGCGGGATAAATGAACTGGCATTTCGCCTGCTGTTGGACGCTCATCACATTCACAAATGAAAGGGAACCGTACCGTGGAAGGTCTTAATTCCCCGATGAAGTCGGGTTCGACTCCCGAAGCAGGTGCTTTAACCGTTGGAAGTTTGTTTAGCGGAATTGGTGGTTTTGAACTTGGGTTTGAAGCAACGGGTCGTTTTGAAACACGGTGGCAAGTTGAGTGCGATCCATACGCAACGGAGGTGCTTGAAAAGCATTGGCCTGATGTGCAACGCCACGATGACGTTTGCACTTGGCCGAACGAAACGACTGAGCGGGTGGATGTGCTCATCGGTGGTTTCCCATGTCAAGACATTAGTTACGCAGGTAAGGGAGCAGGGTTAGATGGACAGCGATCAGGACTGTTTTACGAACTCATGCGAATCGTTCGCGTGGTGGGACCAAAGTACGTTGTGCTTGAAAACGTGGCAGCGTTGTTTACTAGAGGGCTGGATCAAGTTCTCGGGTCAGTTTCCTCGCATGGGTATGATGCGGAATGGGAAGTTGTTTCAGCGGCAAGCGTGGGTGCGCCGCACAGACGCGACAGAGTGTTCATCATCGGATACTTGGCCGACTCCGACGACAAGCAATGCAAAGGGTGCAAGCAAGAAACGCTACGCGGGAAGTCCAGAGTATCGCGGAAATCTAGACGAAGCAGTGAGAACCAGCGAAATCAGTGGACAGTTGAACCCAGTGTGGGTCGAGTGGCTGATGGGGTTCCCAGACGCATGGACCGACTTAGATGCCTAGGCAACGCGATTGTCCCCCAGGTCGCACAAGTTGTTGCTGAAAGACTTTTAGAAATACATGACGCGCGTGCGTCTGATGTTAGTGACTCGTAAGAAGGATCGAAGATGACTGCTGCTGTACTAGCAATGGGTTTGTTTTTCAGTTTTACGCCAGGCGTGAAAACGCGAACACGCTCCTGCGAAATCAAACGTGAGGTGACGGTGACCAAGACCGTCGAATTGACTGATCAGGAGGCGTGCGAAGAAGAGTGCAAACGAATGATTAAGCTTCGACGCCTGCACGTTTTCAAGACGCCTGCTGGATGTTTTGAAGGATGCGGAATTAGTCGAAGCAAGGACGTTTCAACGTGCAGGCCAAACCGCAAGATGCGTTTGACCGGCGACTGCACAATTGAAAGGAATGGTTGGTTTTATCGCTGCCGCTTGTGGCGATAGTGGTTGAGTTGTTTGTCGTTGGCGTGCGGCAAACGCGGCGAGCTTAGGAGCCCTTGTGGCTGGCGTTTTTGTTCCCGTCAGTTTCACTATCGCGATGCAACTTCGCGACTCGCCGTTGAGGTTTTTGGATTTTCGTACTTAAGTTTGGAATCATTGCATCAACCAGTCTGCACAACCTGCATCAGCACTTATGCAACCAAGCTCGCAACAAGACAGCATCAGTGTCTCTGCGTAACCCGCATCACCGGATTTGCTGTTTTTATACACCGCTGCATCAACACATCTGCGTAACCCGCATCAGACTGTTTGCAGTGTTTAATACAAAGGAATGACGATGAAGTCGAACGGAAGAGTGCCAGAGAACGCAAAGCTATACACCGCTGATTGGGGTGGTGGGTATTGGTATGTGCATTCGGATCATGGTGATTTTCGTTTTGATAAAGACGAATTTGCATCAATGAATTGGATAGACGCAGGCAGCTATTTAGTTGTTGAGTATGCACACATCCAAGTTCCAAGAAAGAAAGAAAGTCTTGCGCAGGTATACACGGCAGAGCAGTTGTGCAATCTGTATGACACTGCTCAAGAAAGAAATGTGCAGTGCCTTTGGTTCCCGCAGCACCTTACGGCTCGCGTTCGCGCAGAAGCAGGGCTCGACAGCGACAAGCAAGCGGGCGAGGACGCCGCAGACGCTTGTGCGTTGTATGACTTTGTAAGAAAAGAACCAGTTGAGCTACACAAGCCAAGGTACAGCTTTGAGCCGTCTGACTACAGGCAGGCAGTGCATTTGTTTAAAAGAGAAACAAATATCATTCTTAACTGGGGTCGCTCGCACAAAAATTATGAAACTGCTTCTGACGATTACTTTCGTTTTGTGGGCAAAGACGATGCGTGCAGGAAGTTGCTGCTAGATGCAAACATTGGGGCTTTTGAATCGAGCAAGAAGCGTCCGGTTAAGCTCGCTCAGGACGTAGCGGATAAGTCAGTTTTGTCTGCCATTAACAGCATGAGCATGACACAGTTCTACACAGCGGCATCTCTCGTCGTTGACCCATGCGGCCATGAAAGGCAGCGAGAAGACACTGAGGCAATGCCTGGGGTCTGCTGGCTTATGCGAAACGTTGTTGCAACGACTCCATTTCACCACAAAGGAGGTTTAGCCAGGTCGAATTTTTATTTTCATGGAGTGCGGAATTACTGTTCAGTACCGACTGGGTTAAAGAAGCCAAGGAACAAAAAAATGCATGAATTTACTAGTGAGGAAAAGCAAGTCTTTAGAAAGAAAAGGCAGGATTACATGAAAGCGATTAAATGGCTGATTAGAAGATTGCAGGACGCACACAAAGGTCAGCATTTTGGATTGCTAGCCTTAATGTGCGAGGCAGGAAGTGAGGGATCGATGCTATGAAACACACAGTACCAGATTGCATCAAGTTCAAGAAACTGTGCCGCCGCCTTTACCCAGACATGGACAAGGATATGCGACATGTGCTCGTCACAGGGCATCTGGAGTTGCTTTGGCACAGCACGCAGTCAAACGCCCCAGCAGGCGATATAGGACGCTACAGCGACGAAGAGATAGCGATAGAGGTGCGATGGCCCGAAGAGCCGGAGCGGCTAATCTCGGCCCTTGTAGAGTGCGGCTGGCTCGATCCATGCACTGAGCATCGGTTCGTAATCCACGATTGGGCAGACCATTGCCCGAACTGGGTAAAGGGCTCATTAAAGCGTCACGGCAAACCACTGGTTTCTGCTAAGGAGCCTCCTAGGGAGGCTACTAAGGAGGTTCCTAGGGAGCCTGCTAGGGAAGGTGCTAATAGTAGCCTCCCTAGCACCCATCTGAGCACCCTCCCACCTAACGTAACCAAACCTAACGTAACCAAACCTAACCAAACCAAACAAAGTAAGAAGCGCGTAAAACGCGCAGTACCCCCGACTTTGGAAGAGGTTGAGGAGTTTTGCAAAGAGAGGGGAAACAGCGTCGATCCAGAACACTTTGTCGATCACTACACGGCGAATGGATGGGTGCAGGCAAACGGGAACAAGATCCGCGATTGGCGTGCAGCAGTCAGAACGTGGGAAAAGAACGGATTTAGCAAGCCGCTCGCGGCGGGAATCAATGGCAAAAAACAGGAGTTGGACTTTTGAAGTGGGAACAAACAAAAGAACTGTGGGATTTCTTTTTCATTGGAAGTCCAGACACAAAAGCCTGGCTCGCCAAGCAAGACGATCCAAACGCGACTTTTAAGCTTTGGCGGAACACGATCAAAGGTTGCGACTTCGACGATGTCAACAAAGTCATGAACGACATGATGGATGGAACTCGCGACCGTCCAGAAGCTTACGAGCGAGACAGGACCGCGATTTGGATACGTTCGCAATCTGACGATTTGCGGTACGAGCGAAACCGGAAGGTGGAGCAGGAAGAAAAGTACCACACAAGCTCGCGGGGCGCGATGAAGTATGTGCAGCAGACTGCGTTCGGTGGGATCGCCTGCCGACTTGGTCGCATGGTGCAAGAAAAGAAAATTACTGTTGAGGAAAACAACAGGCGGTTTGAGGAAGCAAAGCAGTGGGACAAAGGCCAAATTGAAGCACCAGAGTGGTTGCGGAACATGCTAGGAGGCAAAGTTGAAACTAATACTCAGAGAAACGATCAAGCTGAATCTGACGAACGGCAACGATGGTCAGGGGCGTGCTTGGTACCGGACAGCATCGACGCGGAAAGCTATCGAGCAACAACTGAAGGTGCAGGATCTTAAGCGAGATCCATTTGACTTTCCGGTAAAGATAACGCTCACGCGGATACTCGGACCAAACCAGAGGCTCTGGGATGCGGACAGCGTGCTTAGAGGAAATGCAAAACAACTAATCGACAGCTTGGTTGCCGTTGGTTGGTTCCACGATGATTCGATGAAATACATTGTCCAGGTCATCGGGGCTCAAGACGCAACCCAGCGAGAAAACGGCCCAGCGGTTTCAATCGAGGTGTTTGCTGATGATTGAATTTTGGTTGCTCATCATTGGAGTGATGTGCATTTTGCTGGGATTTGTTTTGATGTCACGGAGGGGATGGTGAATGAGTGCGACAAGCAGAGATTACAAGGTTTATAAAAGCAGGTTTGAGCATCGACAGAAAGCCAAACCGCCGCCAGAAATATTTGAGTATGAGTTGCGAGCTATTGCGTCGAAAGAAACGTATGTTGCGAGAGGCAAAGACCTAAAGTCTGCTATCGCAAATTATTTTGAAACTGATTTGATGCGGCGAATATCCGGCATCTCGGTTTTTTGTAGGCACGGTCGCGAGTGGTATTCAGCAACAAGAATGGAAACGACGATAAAAGTCGAAAGGATCTATTGAAATGAAAGATTGGATAACAATACCAGAGGCCGCGGATTACGCTTGCGTATCGCATCAGACAGTTCGCAAATGGGTTCAAAGCAAATGCTTCCCGGTGCGAAAATTGCCTGCCGTTGGAAAGCAAAAGAACGGACACGTTCGCATTGAGTGGAAAGTTTTTGAGTCATTTGTTGCTGGAATGACTAAGAATTCTTCGCAATCTCAAAAGTCTGATGCAACTGTTTGACTCAGAACCGTATTCGCGTGTTAATCGATTTAACTCGCGAGCACGATATGGCAACGGTTCTGATCATTCCCGACCTTCACGCGCCAGCGGTCCATCCTGCTGCGTTTGACTTTGTGTTGGAGGTCGCAGAGGCGTATGCACCAATCGACCGAGTGGTCTTTCTAGGTGATGCATACGACCTTCACGCGATGAGCTATCACGCGAAAGAAGCAGGGATGCCAACTGCTCTTGACGAGGTGGAGCAGGCAAAGGAGCAACTCCAGCCCTTCTACGATCACTTTTCTACTGGTCGCGTTGACTACATGATCGGCAACCATGATTGGCTGATCATGCGGAAAGCCGTTGACGCAAACATCCCAGAGGATTGGATAAAACCGATTAAGTCGATCTTTGGCTTTCCAAAAAACTGGCGTATCCACCCACGATTTGGAAGAGTGCTAATCGACGGGGTGCAGTACAAGCACGGCGAGGGGCTTGGTGGGGCGACCCCAGCTTTAGCACAAGCAAAGGCGTCGATGCGGTCAACGGTCATCGGTCACTTTCACGCAAGCTTGTCAGTCAATTACTACGCGAGCGAGGATGTGCGACTGTTTGGCCTTTCAGCGGGCTCCCTGTGCGACTCTTCGAGCCTAGCGATGAAATACGGCGTCAAGTATGCGAAGCGACCACTGCTGGGCATGGGGGTCGTTGTCGATGGTGTTCATGCATACGCGGAGGCGATGCCTCTTAAAAATAGAGGCGTGCGATGAAATGGGTAGAACGCGATGAAATTCACGTTCCAATACGAGGGTCGATGTGGACTATCCAATTTGTCGGTCGAAAAGACATGCCCAGAGCAACGTGGGGCGATTGCAATCATGAAAAGCGTTTTCGTTGCTGTCCCCTGCGTAGAACATTCCTTGGGTGTCGCCCGTGTCGTAAGCATAAATCCACATCGAAATGGTGTATGAGTCAGACGATGTGATCCCAATGTCGGAGAAAGAGATGTATTGACTGTTGTAGCCACTATTAGGAAACGAAAAAGCGTGCGTTCCGCTTGAGCCGGTTGCGGAAACAACAGACATGGTTCCGTTCTTCGTTCCGTTGTTTCCCTCGCCAGACAAATCGTTGTATGGATTGGTTTGATCGAGCGTTGGACAAAGCCAGCAAACTTCGGTTCCAAGTCCGTTCGGCATGTTTAACCTTTGTCCTCGCGTCCTTTGAGTTCTTCGATGTCTGTTCCCGCTTGCCTTGCAAGCTGTCTCCAAAGAGCAAGCCTGTCGGACTCGCAGTCGGAAAGCTTTTTCTCGATCACGGTCAAGTGCCTAGTCACTTGTCGCCACAAAACGCCAATAGCCGAACCAAGGCCGGTTATTGCTGTGAGCAACATTCCGATGGTTGTTGGGTCTGGAGAGCTCATTATCGCTTTCTCCATCGAAAAAAGATTCCACGGCGAACTCGCGTGCTGCATGATCGAACAGTTTTTCTCACAGGTTGTTTGGTTGAGAACTTCTTGGTGACATTGCATGAACCAGTTTCGCACTGGGGCTCAGATACTGGAGTGCATACTCCATTGTTGCATGCTGCAATCGGTGCAGACATCAGCGCCTTTTGCTCTTTCACTAATTGCTCAGAAGCTTTTTCTGCTGACACAGCACCACCAATAACAACGCAAATTGCAATGCCTGCCGCTGTGTAAATTGCATAGTCGAAATATTTAATTGTCATCTTTTTTAACCTTTGCTGAACGTACAACGACAACGCGCATAAAAAACGCAGCGGAGTACCAGTCGATAGTAGGTCAGTTGCTCGCCGCTATAGCAATCAAACTTGCAATAGCACTCATTGAGAAATGGGTGAAAGAGCAACTGGTTGGGCAAGGCGTTCCTAAAAACTTTCAGCCAGAGGAACCAGGATATGCCAAAACTCCGCGATAACAAAAGCTTCGTTTTCTTGTGCGGATGCGCCACTATTTATTTCGCATTCTATTGCTGGCGGCAAGGTTTGCTGGACTGGTTTCTGGTAGAAGAAAGCGAAGGATACCAATCTACCTCCGCACTCGCGATCATCGTATTGCAGGCCGCATACAGTGCCATCAGCATGGTGGGATTGATTGCCATCGGAATTGTATCGGGCATTCTTAAGCCAATTGCAGAGTACACAGTTGACGCAGTGCGAGCAAAGTTTCCAAAGGTTGATGCTGCTGCCGCTGTAGCTGAAAACGCAATCGACTTTGACAAGCTTACGCAAGTCTTAAACGACATTGACGAGCGTCTGAGAAAGGTCGAGGACAAGCGTTGATTGACATTGCCAAAGCAGCAAGTCCCGCCCCTAGGCAGAACAACCTTTTGGTTGTTGTGTTGCTTGCTGCTTTGGCGTTTTTAATTTGGGACAGCAATTGGCTCGGGCGGATTTGGCCGGATCGCGATGACCAGGTCGTAACTGGGCAGGTCACAAATGTGCTGCTCATAAAGTGCATGGATGGAATGACGCAGGAACAAGCTCAAGTAGCTGCAAGCGTTGTGCCTGATGAAATTTGCGACCAGCGAAACATAAAGTTCAGATCGCTGTGGACGACTGCTGACATCCAAAACGCAGACGAGTGGGTTAGGCAGCTTTTTAGTTTTTACAAGGATGACGCTCCATGCCTGGCGACAATTGATGTCGATGGAAATCGCAGCGTTCAAGAAATGCCAGCGTCGATTTCGCAGTTCCGAAAATTAATCGGAGCAAAGTGATGGAAGGCGCAAAGGGTTACATCCCCAGAGACTTTGCAGAGCAACCGTTTGGTTCTGTCGTTGAACCATACGAAAAACGCCACTCGCGTGATACTTGGAAAGACTTGCTGGAGTTGCAGCAGCAAAACAAGACATCAGCACTTGATGTTATGAAAAGTGCTGGCTTTAAATCCTATGACCAAAAGTCCTTGCCGTTTTGCTGGGCCTTCGGCGTCTGTGCTCCGGTCGCTGTTGCGATGGCGAGAGCGGGTCACGATCCCATCCCGCATTTGTCTGCCAGTTACGTTGCGGGCAAGGTGAAAAACTGGAAACGAGTTGGAGGCTGGGGAATGCAAGCCGTCGAGGGATTGCTGAAATACGGATGTCCAACGACTGACGTTTTTCCCGAAGCATCAACGAACCGCTCGCTTGCTAACACTGACAAAGTTAAAGCAAGTGCAGCACTGCACAGCATTGTGCAGTTTGAGGAAATCCAAAGCAATGACTTTGACGGTTGCATCAGTGCGTTGCTTGATCCAATCAATCCAGCATGTGGCGTCAGCATGGCTTTTAACTACTGGCGACATCTTGTTTTTGCG
>CAACVD010000248.1_pt2 | contig 10072 bp, 6 predicted proteins | sample 2381771 | NCBI WGS metagenome assembly CAACVD01 (sample SAMEA5211965, study PRJEB30684) | marine metagenome | biome: Marine; feature: Epipelagic; material: Water | collected 2015-10-15 | depth 15 m | reverse complement strand
ATAATATCGGGAGAGAAATCCCGAAGTATTTAAGTTACTAATAAAATGTCGAAAGAAGACTTGCCTTCTATTGATGATTTGGTCAATAATGACCTACCATCAGTTGAAGATTTTATAACAGAAGAGAATGCAGAGGAACTCCCTTCTGTTGAAGATTATATTGAGTTAGAAGAAAGCACTCAAACTATAGAAGACGCGGACGGAAATACATTTGCAGAAGTACAGGATATAGTACCACCTTGGCCAGAACTGGTCAGAATGATTAATGATGTCAGATCAGACATTCCTGACATCCCAGAAGTAAAGTATTACGATAAAGAACTTGAGGATCTTGCAGAGCAGATCAGCAATCTTCCTGAAGTCAGATACTATGATAGAGAAGTAGAAGCAATATGTGATCAGGTAGATCTTGTAAGAGAACAGATCAAAGGTCTACCCGAAGTTAAGTATTATGATGAGCAAGTTGATGCCATTGAAGATAGGATTGATATACTCCAAACTGAGGTAACAAACTTACCAGAGGTTAAATATTATGATGCAGAAATTGCAGCAATCTGCGAAGCTATTGATACAGTAAAAGCATCGATTCCACAGTTCCCTAAGTGGGTTAATGAAATAAATGAAGTTCCAGACTTCTCGTGGATTGGTAAAACCTTTAGTGTTATTGATGATGATTTTGTAAAAGTCAACGACACTATTGAAGGACTGAGAGGAAAAGTTCAATTTGATCTTGAACAACTCTCTGAGGATGTCGAAACAAAGCATTTCAACAGCACGATCAAGATTGAGAATGATATCTCTAATCTAAGTGAAAAAGTAGATACTCGTATTGATGAAGAGAAAGACAAGATCTGGAAGGAACTTAGATCATCATCTCTCAAAATGTGGGAGTATCATAAAGAGTTCAAAGATGATGATCGCAAACTAAAGAAACAACTTCTTGGAGAGTACAACACTCTCAAGCAGAACATCAACAAAGAACTTAAGGAGATTAACTACACCAGCACCAAGACTGATGAGTTACTTCTAAAGTATTTTACTGAGCTAAGAGAAGAAATCTCAGGACTTCCAGAAGTCAAGTATTATGATAAAGATATCGATTATGTAAAGTCTGATATTAAAGGACTTTACAAAATTGTAGAAGAGATTAAGTCATCTCAAAAACAATTAAAAGAAGAACAGCAGTTACTTGCAGAGACTAATGTTCCTCTTGGAGAGGATCCACCAGAGACTGATAATCCAGATCCCCTTACTCCACTTAATCAAGATTTTGTAACTCTTGATCAACTTCAAAAACACTATAAGATATTTGTAGAGAGAGTTCAATATCAACTGTCATCAATCGGTGGTGGTGGTGCAGGATTCATCAAGGATCTTGATGATGTTACTTTTACTGGGGTTGATAATCAACTATTAATTTACAACTCATCTACATCAAAGTGGGTTGGTATCGCTAGCACAGCATTATCTGGAGCTCCATCTGAACTTGCAGAAAACTGTGCTGGTACTAATTTAACTTTAAGTGGAAATTTAGATGTAACTGGTGATATAACATATGATGAAGCAACTGCTAGAAATTGGAATACCGAATGGATTCTGCTCTGAGAAGTCAAGAATAGAATCTGCCTCTGTTTCTATGTTAATATTGTCAGCAAATCCATCATCAACAGGTTGAACATCTACCACTCTGAGAGCGTAAGAAGCACCAGAGGTAGATCCTACTATATTTTCTCCAGATGTAAATTCTCCATCAACACTACCAAGTTCAAGAACGTTCGTAGTTGAGTTCCAAGTTCTAACTCTACCAGTTGTTCCACTAGTAGAACCTGTGACTATTTCGTTGAAGGAGAAGGTTCCTGACCCAGAACTTTCTGGTGAAGCGATAGTGATAGTAGGAGCAACGGTATAACCAAGACCAGCGTTAGTGATATGAATTGCTGAGATAGTACCCGCAGCACTGACTATCGCGGTTGCAGCAGCAGATACCGTAGACACTCCTGTAAATGTGATTGTAGGATTTTCTGTATATCCTCCGCCGCCAGCAGTAACAGTGATGATACCGACAACACCATCACCGATAGTTGTAGTTGCAGCAGCACCAACACCATTAGTTCCACCACCACTAAACGAAACGGAAGGAGCTACAGTATATCCTGCACCAGACTTGACAACGTTAACTGCTTGTACAGATCTGTCTTTGGGATTAACATTGAAATTACATACATTTATTCCACCGATCATAGTGGCAATACCAACAGCGGTGATTCCATCTGATGGAGCAGAAGATACGCCTACTGTGGGAATACTACTATATCCACCACCCCTATTAGTAATAGTGAAGAATCTTACACCTCCGTTAAATATTGCTGCTGTTGCAGTAGCAGTAGAAGCAGCTCCGACTAGTGTAAGAGTTTGAGTTGGTCCCTGAATAGTGTTGAGACCGTCATCGGTAAGACCATCATAGTCTTCACCAATCAAATTATTGTCAATATCTTCAATACCGGTTGCAATAACCTCATCCTCCAATCTGAATAGTTCACAATACAATTCATAAACATAGAGGTTCTGTAACTGATAATATGGTTTGGCGTATTCTACATCTTTGATTTCGTAGATTCTATCGTCAAGAGGGAACCATATAAGATCTCCACCTTTAGGTCTAGTTGATAGTTTAACGTTCGATTGATCCTCAATCAACGGAGTAATATAGTTTTCAAATCTTTCTCTTGAGATAATCAGTCTAACTTCATCCTGAGACTGAACCCCGAACTTAGAAAGAATATTACCAGCACCAGAGTATTCGTCGTAGTTATCAATATACGCTTCTAAAGGAAGTGCAATGTCAAACTTAGACTGCACAACTTCTCTGATAACTGTATTCTCTGTTAGATACTTTCGGGGTAGATAAAAGATATCTACTCCATACATTCTAAGTTGTTCATTAATTAAATCTTGGACAAGATTTTGCTCACCAGTAGTACCTTGAGTAAAAAATGGATTAAGCATGATCTTATCCTATCATATCTAAAGGTGGCAGTTCATATGTATTAGACATCTGCTCCTTGATCTTATCTAATTCTTTTTCTGCATCATCATAAATCTGTCTTCCATTTAATTCAATACCACCAGGAAGTTTGACACCCTGAAATTTAATAAGATTTTGACCCCACTGCCTCTTTATCAGTGCAGTAAGATATCTCTTTAAGAACGAGTCATTGTAAACTCTGGTAAAATCATTTGGATCAATAAGACGATAACAATCAATAATTAGATAATCATCAACATTAACCGATCCCCAATCAATATCCAGATAGAGTCTATCTTGTCTCATGTTAAATCTGATTTGCTTCTCAGTATTCAAAGCAAAATCAATATCCTCCAAATATCTCTTCGTCATCGTATAGGTCAATAATTCAGTTGATCCCCAGTAATAAATGTCATTAAGGAATAACTGATATTTAACACTGAACATGTTATTTGTTACAGTGTTAGCTCCATCAAATCTAAAAATCTTACTTATTCCAATAACCTCTGGTGGAACTTGTAGGTAATTACTATTCTCTTCAAAGTTAAAGGAAACACTTGATCCATCAATCGTAGCAGTTGCAGTCGTGGTTACGATTCCTGCAGTACTACTTCCTCCTCTTGCCCTGCCTCTATCTATATCTGCTTGCGTTATCTTATACTTTAAAAAAGTCTGAATACTTCCGTCATAATCACGCTCATGGAATAACTGAAGGGCATCATCAACTAAGTCATCAATCTGCTCATCGGCAACATTAATTTCCAGCACCGGAGCACCCAGTTGCCTTTTACAATAGTTAATTAAATCCGTTCTACTTGCTGGTTTCGCCATTTATTCCACAAGTTTCCTAAGTGTATTTAGGGTGCTGACGATACTGGGTTATAAACGTATATGTTGCCATTAGCGAGAGTATAGAAAGTTCCGCCTGCAGATACAATAACATCATATACATATCTACCTTCATTCAAAGATCTAGTAGAGGTAGATCCAAGAGAAAGTTTCATTTTTCCATCATAAGCACTTGTAAAACCAACGGTGAAAGACGTTGTAATTCCTAAAGTTGCTCCAACAGCAACACTTTTAGACATTGCTGCTGATCCAGTATATCCAGTTAGATCAAACGCAGCGTTCGCTGTTGTAAAAACATTGAGGTTTGCATTAAAATCAGATCCACCTTGAATAGTCAGGTTTACTCCGTAAGGAACTCCGGAGTCTGGATCGAAAGTAATATTTTTAGATGGCATCTGGAAGTCCTATTACCGACATAGTTTCTTGCTGCTTATAATAAAGTTTGCAAAAAGATTTTGCAATATTCTTAAGCATATCGCGATCATTACAATTATCTATATTACTTGCGATCTGTTGATATGCAAAACTCTTTGATAAGTTATTAAGTTCAATTTGATCGGGATCCATTTAGTAACTCCTTGAGTAACAATTTGATTTCATTTAGTTCACCTTTCACGTTAGCAAGATCTTTCTCTACTGTCTGTAATTTCTGATTCTTTTCAGATTTAACATTTTTGGTAGAGAGGTACTGAGTGTAATCAAGACCATTCACGTTGACAATTGCATTGGTTTTAGGATCTCTTGCAAGATCCTTATTACCTTCTAATTCATAAAAATCCATATCAAGCTAATGCAATTACCCTCAAATCTTTGACTCTGGGAACAAAGCACTGAGTATTAGATATAAGATTTAACTTAATTCTATAAGTTTTAAATGGGGGTAGTTCATCAATAGAGAAAGTATATTCTCTATAGTCAATCAGAGCAGATTCCTGCGTCAAAGTATTAGATTTAACGATACGTGTATCAGATTCTCCATTATTATTTTGTGCAGAAATAACTTCACCTTAGTATTAAGGTTGGTGTAACCTGGGAATGGTGAGAAAGTAGGTTCAAGTCCAGGTTCATTAGATATTGCGTAGAATGCTCTAATGTCTGCTTCAAGATTTATGTGAGCAGCAAGAATGATCTTGAGAGAAGATGCAGAATTTTCAAGGACAATTTCCTTAGAAATATACTGACACGCTGTAGGATCTTCGTCAATACTGTCCACTCTAGAGTCAGTCGCATAATTCGTAATCACATTGTTTACTCTGTTAGATGTAAGAACAGCACTTACTCTCTGAGTATCAATTACAGGACTTACTCTCGTATCAACTGTGTTTAGGAACAATCTCATGTTCATTGACTTAGATCCTGGAACTGTGGAAAGATTAGCATCTTCATTAATCTTGGATGCAATCATTCTTGGAGTGTCAAAGTAATTCTTCTGGTTAATAACAATATCCTCAAATCCAGCATTGATATATGGTACTTCAATTCCACTGAAACTTCTAGATGTTGTTGTTCTAACTTCTGCGTTAATACTAGTTCCAGGAACGGTCATGTTATGAACATTAGGCGTCATCAGTTCAAATGGCATGTTCTGAGTCGCTCTAACCTTAGTTCCACCAGTGGACTTGGTTTGACCTAAATGAAGTTGAGGGAATCCAACATCGGTGTTTCTAGCGGTTCCTGTAGTTGCACTCATATCGAGTTTAACTTTATAAGAATCAAACGTAAATGGATCAGACTCAGTTACATCACTAAGAGAGTGTGTTCTGTTAATACGATTGAGACTTACTCCACCCATTTCATATTTAAATATAGGAGTTCCTGCTGGATATGTTTTAGGATTAGGTCCTCTGACAATATTTCCACCAATAGTATTTCCAGTTACATCGGTATATTCAATAATTTCATCACCAATAAGCAATAAACCAACATTAGTAGTTCCAACTCCAACATTCTCAAAAGTGGCGAATGTCGCCCCAAGACCAACAGTAATACCACTTGTGGAATCTGCTGGATATGCCGCAGTAAGAGTGGTTGGTTTGATGTCTGATTTTACTTCAGAAAGTATTACACTATTATTGGTGAAATACATGCCATGGTTTTGATGACTAATATTCATATGCAGACCATCGTTTATTGTGATGATGGATGCAATTTCAACATCTCCCCCTGGAGCACCTGGAAGATCATTATTTAAAGTTTGAGCAACTCCAACACTGTTGAAATAGTTCATTGACTTACCACCACCAACAACAAAGTTGCCCTGAACATTATCAAGGATTAGTTCGTTTGTATGTCCAATTCCAGTAACAGTAAGTTTGGCATCTCTGCCGATTGTAGCAATACCGATGGTAGAGATTCCAAGAACATCACCAACAACATAACCAGAACCACCACTAGAGATAGTTGCACCAGAGGCAACAATACTACCGTTAGCTACGCTGATGTCTGCAGTTGCACCCCTACCACTACCCGTGATCGTTACGAGATTGACACCAGTGAACGTATGAGAACCATCTGCAGGTGTATAACCAAGACCAGCATTAGATACTGTCAGAGTTCCTGTTACAGAACCAGCAGTGCCTACGAGATCTCCTGTAGCGTTTGTACCGTCTTGGAAGAAGGTATTGCCAATTTCATATCCATCATCAGCAACGGTGGTTCCAAGACCAACTCTAATCTTCTTAGATGCAATAGAAATAGGATCTGAAAGCAACTTGGCAATTTGAGCATTACCCTGCGTGAGTTCGGGACTATAGAATTCAATACTTCCACTTTCAACGAAGTCTGCTCTATACAGAGTAAACTTAAGGTCTTCCCACTGACTTGGTTCCCAAGTGGTATTGTTTTGCGATTTAAAAAGAGAACCAAGGTAAGGTTGGTTAGAAATAAACGTATCTGTTAAAAGATCATTTTCACCAATTCTGGAGATGTAAACTGTATATTGAGTAGAGTTAGATGCTAAACAAATCGCATATTCTTTACCGCCTTCAACGTAAACTGGCGATTTAAACTGAATATTTGTGGCTACGGACCCGTCTGATGATGTAGTAATGTCAGATGGATCTAAAACAATCTCAGAACCAGGAAGAACCTTAGTTGTTGGAAGACCATTTTCCATGGATCTCAGTTGGAATACAACTGGACTATCTCCATCATCAACCGTTCTGAAGAACACATCACAACTGGTAAGGAAACAACCTGTCTCATCTTCAACTAAGAAGGACTGTGCAAGAGGGTCATACCAAGTGATAATAGTTTGAGTTCTTTGAGTTTCGCCTAGAACATTGCTGTTAACAAGTTCAGTGCCAAGAGTTTGCTCAACATTTCTTTCTTGGAATTCTCTCTTCTGTTCCACTCTTGCATTTCTGATAGAAAGAATGTTTTCCTGAAGAACTTCCAAAGTTCCTGAAGATGTAAAGTTTTCTTCAACAATCGTAGATGCAAGGTCTTGATTATTATCTTCATCATTTACAAGTGTAAATGTCTTGGTTCCTGTCTCAAATTTGGGGAAGTTGACATTATTAGGGTCAGGGACAAAATAACTTCCAATGATAGTAGAAGACAGATCAGAGATAAGTCTTACATCATCCAAAGTTGCCTGCGCTCCACTTGTCTTTCCAACAAAAGTCATTCCAGTTTGAACAAATCCAAAGAAGTCTCCTTGTGCTTGTTCAGAAAGAGAAAGAGTATCAACGTTCAGAATATTTGAAGTTGAAGAATATGCATTAGAGAGAGGGCGATTGGTATAAGGGTTCTCGCGGAAAGTTTTAGTTGGGCTGTTGTAAGCACCTTCTCTATGATTAATTTGAGCAACTCTAAAAGTAATCTTAGGAGAGGTCTCATTAGACTCTTCAGCGAGACCAGTTCTAATCATTCTACCTTCTACGGTTTCTCCAACCTGGAAGGTTCCGCTAGTCATGGAGATTTCAAGAAGTTTAGGAACACAATACTTTGTGACATCCACACCATCGAAGAATGCATACAACCTTGTGAGTGGTTTCATCTTTCTAGCAACGAATTCAATGTTCCTAGATCTCATCGTCGCAATCAAATCTCTACTGACAGTTCTATCACCAAGGGAATTAGTATCAAACTCTTCAGTAATAATAGTTCTAGTTCCATTTCTAGACTGAACACCAGATTGAACTCGATTTATAAATGTTTCTTCAACCACTAGATCAGTTACAGTTCTAGTTTCTCTTCTTTGTCTTGCTCTACCACCAGGACCTTGACGATGAATAGTGTCTGGACCATTTTGAACAACTCTAGGTCTAGTAACCTCCACGTCTGTAATTCCACCCCAATTGGTTTCCCAAGAATCCCAAAGGATAGGACCAAACCCAGTTTGAGGATCAACTTCACCATTTGCAACCATGGTATCGAAGGTCTCAGTATAATTACCTTCTTGCTGAATAATCTTCGCTTCTAAACGTGTAGTATCAACCCAATTATCGGTAGCTGGAGTCAACTCCATAGTACCATTCCAGAAACTAATCAAGAAAGGAGTAACACTTTCAGTTCTAGTTGCAAACGCTTGTGTAATATATTCAACTTCAGCATAATCTAGAGTTACAATGTCATCACCTTTTCTTACATTATTACCTTCGATAGGTGCAACACTAGAATCTAAAGTTGTGTCTCTGTCAACAACAGGACCAAGAATCATATCAACCGAATTAGTGTAATGTCTCGGTCTTAGTTCACCAAATTTTCTATCAATTGAATTTTTGATATCAACACCATCTTCTTGAGTTTGGAATCCAGAGAAGTTATCAACAAAGAAACCAGACTTAAATCTATTTAAACCTTCAGTGTCAGGAATAAAAAGATTAGCAGTTTCTTTTTCTAGCAATGAGAGAGTTGTATAGTACTCAAGACTCTTGATTCTATCTTCAAGTTTCTTGATGTCTTGCATACGGTATCTCTTATGTTGACTAAATGATAATTTTACATCAGATGTATTAAAGAGATATGGTGGTAGTTCATACGTACAAACTTCAATTGCATCATCTACAGGGTTAGGTCTGACAGGATTTTCAGAGGGAGTTCCATACACGACCTGAAATCTTCCGTCCTTAGTCAGGAACAATCTGTCAATTCTACCTAAGTAATAGTCAACGTCAGCGATTATGGATTCGTCAGATGCTAAAATGTGATTTACTGATTGACCAGCAGCATCAAATGCTCTACCAGCAAACTCAAGTGGAGATCTAGCACCCTCAGTCACAGTGTATTCGGAGACTCTTGGTCTTAAATCAATAATATCAGTGTTTCTATAATTATTGACCGTCTTGATTTCTGTAGAGTAATTAAAATTCTTATAAGATTCTACAGTGACAATATCGCCGTTATCAGTTGAGTTAAAAGACGCAGATGTAAAATAGATCTTTAACTGTTTTGTAGGAGCGTCATTTTTATTTTTTCTTCTTATACTTCCATAAGTATAGAGTGTATCCTCTTGCCCTGTTCTAAATGTGTAATTTGAAGATACGTTAAAACTCGGTGTTGTTAAAACAGACACTCTAGCAGTAATATCAGATTCAGCAAAATCAAGAGTTTCACCTTCAATGAATACGGATTCATTTTTATAGATGTAAGATATAGTGGACGAATCTACAATCTCAGCGACAATTGCTACAGCACCACTAGTTTGACCTGTGATCCTTTCTCCGATCAATATATCTGAAGTGGTTGTAGATGGACTGATGATATTAAGTAAGGATACCTTAGGAGCAGTAGCAGTTGAGGTATCTGAGGACTCAAAGATTCCTTGAATGGAGATAATATCAGGAGAGTTCAAAGAGATTACTTCATCTTCAACTCTAGTTCCATATGGATAGTTTCCATAGGTTAGTCCATTATTAAGTGTAGTTGTTCCAATACCAGATCCTTGAAGTCTAGATTTATCAACGATAATAGACTTTACTCTATTTTTAATCTTAACTTTTGAAGTTGCATTTAATTTTCTCAAAGTAGCGTGCAAAGTTGCGCCAGTATTATCAGTTCCAAGATTTCTAATCTGAAGAGACTTAGCATCTGCGGAGATTTCAAATCTATCGGCAGTCAGTTCCTCTGTAACACCGTCAGATCTGATAAGAGTATATCTTTCATCATCAAAGGGTAAGAATGTTTCATTAGCACCTGCAGCTGCAGCAACAGAAAGTTGATTGCTAGCAATATCTACACTGAAAGTCCTTCTAA
>CAACVD010001840.1_pt1 | contig 10074 bp, 13 predicted proteins | sample 2381771 | NCBI WGS metagenome assembly CAACVD01 (sample SAMEA5211965, study PRJEB30684) | marine metagenome | biome: Marine; feature: Epipelagic; material: Water | collected 2015-10-15 | depth 15 m | reverse complement strand
TTTGCGACTAGACGAAGACGGCAACGAGTACAACGTGTTCTTTACCCCGGAGACAGTCCAAAAGGCCGCCCACCTTTTTATGCGTCAGAGCAAAACCAACGCCGCCACCGTTGACCACGAACGCGAAACCGACCAGGTATACGTTTATGAATCTTGGGTAGTTGAAAATCGCAAGAAGGATAAGCAACAAGTCTACGGGTTCGACTTTCCCGAAGGAACGTGGATGGTAGCAATGCGCGTAGACGACACCGAACTCTGGAACGGTGTAAAAGAAGGCAAGTACCGCGGGTTCTCGATTGAGGGCTACTTCGTGGACCGCATAGTAAATAAACCCAAATCTGAAGAGATGGAAATCCTATCTAAGATTCGCGAACTGTTGGGAGAAGAGAAAACCCAACTTTTTGCGGAAGACGTGCTTGCCGACGGCACACGTATTGTAACCGAGGCCGAGAGTTTCGCGCCCGGTGTTAAAGTTGCCGTTCTAGATGAAGAAGGCAACCCACAGCCAGCCCCTGAAGGTGAACACGCCTTGCAGAATGGTTCTGTACTTATTGTAGACGCTGAAGGCGTTTTGATTGAGATCAAAGCCCCGGAAGCCGAAGAAGTAGAGGCCAAAGAAGAAGAAAAGGAAGAAATGGGCGAAGAGGTAGCCTTTACCGACGCACAAGTAGAAGTACTTGCAGCAATGGTTAAAGAAGCCGTTACCGCCGCCCTTGCACCTGCTGAAATGGAAGAAGCCCTTACCGAAATGGCTAAAGCCGTAAAAGAGCAGTTCGCAACAATTAGCGACCGTGTAGGCAAACTTGAAGACGCACCAGCGGCGGAAGAGTTTTCACACACCCCCGCACCAAAAAAAGTAAATTCTAAACCCTTGGCGGAAATGACCACTTCAGAACGTGCCGCCTTTTATATCTCTAACCGATGAACAACAAGTACAAGTTTGACATCACAGTTACCGACAACACTTATGCCGGTGAACTTTCGTTGCCGTATGTAACCGCAGCGGTAAAAAGTGGCCGTTCTATCGCAACGGGCGCAGTTGACGTCCTCGAAGGTATTACCAGCAAGGCCGTTATTTCTAACCTTGGTATTAATGACCCATTGGTGGCCGCGTCTTGTGGCTTCACTAGCGGTAATGATACCAGCCTCACCGAGCAAGTCTTGGACTTGGTAGACCTGAAAGTAAACGAGGAAATTTGCCGAGGAACTATTATGCCTACCTTCATCGCTGCCGCTGGCAATATGGAGCGTAACGGTGAATTGCCTATCGAATTCTCTGACTTCCTGCTGCAAAGCGTAGCCGCTAAATCTGGCGAGTCTGTTGAGAATGCTATCTGGCAGTCTAGTTCTATTTTCGACGTTGGCTTTACTCAGAAGTACAGCGACCAAGGCACGCCCGGCACACCAGACCAAGACGGCGCGGACGGTTCTGCCTGTAAAGACTTCGTAGAACACACCTTCGGCGACGCTTTGGCCGCTACCGACATTATCGCAGATATGTCAGGCGTTATCCAGACTGCCGTAGCTAACGTTTCCGGTATCTTGGACAAGCCCGGTTGCGGTTTCTACGTGTCTAATGAGACCTACTGGTTCTATGCGCAAGCACTGGCAACCGCTGGGTCGAATCAAGGTATTAACAACTTGGGTGCAAACCAAGACCTACGAGAAAACCTGTCTTTCCAAGGTTTCCCGGTTTACCGTTGCCCCGGTATGCTTAACGACGTAATTATCTTTACGTACCCCGAGAACTTGGCCGTAGGTACTAACCTGCAAACCGATATGACCGAGGCCCAGCTTATTCCTACCTACCAGTACGACGGTAGCGACAACGTGCGTATTTCTATGCGTTTCCAGTTGGGTGTACAGACCCGCGTACCTGGTGACGGTGTATACGGCGCGACTTGGTGGACCTAATAACTAACCCGGACAAGTAAAGGGGGTTCGCCCCCTTGCTTTTCCCCTTAAAATTTAAAGCTATGGCTTGTGATTTAACACGCGGTCGCCTTGTGGACTGCAAAGACGTACTAGGGGGCTTGAAACGGGTATTTCTGTTTTTGGACTACTCGGATAACGTGCGAGGCGCTGCGACTATTACAGATGACGTAATGACCGCGGGCGGTTTTTCTACGTGGTCGGGTACTGCAACTTGTTTTCAGTACGACCTTCGACCAGACCTTTCTAGCCTTACCGTTAACGTAAATTCTGACCCTGCTACGGGTACTACTTCTTACGAGCAAGTTCTCGAACTTACCTTGCAGAAGTTGACCAGCGCAGACAACAAAGAACTGCGTTTACTGGCGTACCAACGTCCACAAATTGCCGTTTTGGACAATAACGATAACGTGTTCTTTCTCGGTATTGACGAAGGAATGAACGTTACCGGTGGAACTGTTGTAACCGGTGCCGCGCGTACCGATATGTCAGGGTACACCTTGACCTTGACCGGACGCGAAAAGGAGTCTATGATCTGGCTTGCTGCGACTGCCGGACAAGGTACCGCAAAGTACCCGTTCGACGGATTGAGCGACGAGGCAGACCTGACTATTACAGTAGGGTCGTAACCTGTGTTTTTGGATTCAACTAGAAGCCCTGCCCCGGTTGGGGTGGGGTTTCTTTTTATATTTACCTATGGCACGTGTATACATTAACAGTCTGAACAGATTTTTAGACGAGATTCCACCGGAGAAACTGCCGGAGAAGTTCAAATACTTACTGAATGATACAACTACAGAAAAACACGCTGAACACGTTTTACCTAACACTGGTAGAGAAGATGCAGACGGCGAGCAATTCCGTACTAATTCAGTTGGAGAGTCAAGCCACAAAGAACACGGTAGAGTTCCTGCCGCAAAGCCGAAGCCACGACGCAAGAAAAGACAGCCTAACCGTAAGGGAGGGGACAGTAAATAACCCTGTTAACGGCGACGTTCTTTTAAATACCCCACAGTTCCCGGAGGGGTGGTATTCCTATACCGTATGGGAGCAAACCAGCCCAACAAACTTAGACCCTGCCGACAGCAGCGTAATTGGCGTAATTGAGGTAGGGTTAGCCTATTTGCGAGACAGTAGCGTAGCTTTTGGAGAATCTACCTACGAGAGTTATAACAACACCGATACCGGGTATATCTTCTACCAATGAAACTAGACCTTAGTGTACTGAATACAGGTATTTACGAATACCCGAAGTTTGCCGAAAAACGCGGTAAGAAATACATTGAAGCCGGAGCAGATAACCAGTACTTCGAGTATCTCTTTGAACTGTTCAACACTTCCGCAATTCATAACGCGATAGTAAACGGTACTGCCGATATGATCGCGGGCCGCGGTACATACGCGGAAGATTGGGAAAAGAACGACGGCACTAAGGAGGCGTGGCTACGTCTAAATGATTTGTTCGGGGGTGACTTGGTGTATAAGAGTGCGCTAGACCTAAAACTTTACGGGCAGTACTACTGGTGTCTGACTTGGAACCAAGCCCGTACCCGTATTACATCTGTTCAGCATATGCCCGCGCACACGATGCGTAGCGGTATTGCAGATGAAAAAGGCCACGTTTCGGAGTATCTGTACAAATCCGATTGGAACGACAAACGCGAAAAGGAAAAGGCATACGCAGCCTTCGACCTTAAAGACCGCACGGCCCCGCAGGTAGTCTACCAGGTAAAGAGATACTCCCCCAAGTATCACTACTACGGTATACCCGATTATATCGGCGCAACGAATTACGTAGAGTTGGACCGCCAAATTTCCAGCTTCCACCTCAATAACGTGAAGAACGGAATGTTCCCCGGGTGGGCTATCAACTTTAGAAACGGCATACCTACCGACGAAGAGCGCGAGGCAATCGAACGTAAAGTAAAGGCCAAGTTCCAAGGACCAGAGGCGGCAGGTAATATCATTATCACGTTTAACGAAGGGGCAGACACTACGCCCGAACTTACCGCGTTAGAGTCCAACGGTAACCACGATATGTTCCAGTACTTGTCCGAAGAACTGAACAACAAAATTCTATCCGGTCACAGGGTTACTTCGCCCCTGTTGTTTGGTGTTCGAGGGGGTAACGGGTTTGGCTCAAACGCAGACGAACTAGCGACGGCCTACGACATCTTTAACCGTACGGTTATTGCACCCTTTCAACAGATCATTACAAAGAGCGTAGAAACAGTACTAGCGGTTTCAGAACAACCCCTTTCTGTACAGATCACACCACAAGCCCCGGCAGACTTTATCGATAACGATGAAAAGGTAGAAATGTCTGCTGAAAGTGCAGATTGGCTCATTTCACAAGGAGAAGAGTTAGACCCTGAACAGTGGGAGTTAATTGATAGCCGGCAGGTAGACTATGCAGACGAGGCCCGACAAGATGCCTTGTGGACGTTTGCGCAGACCGTCACTAGCCGACCAGGGGCAAAAGACGAGCAAGATAACGACCTGATTAAGATACGCTACCGCTACGCTCCAAACAGCGCCAGCGCGGACAGTCGTGAGTTTTGTAAGAAAATGGTAGCAGCAAACAAGATTTACAGAAAGCGAGATATTGACCTTGCAAGCGAACGCGCGGTAAACCCTGGGTTTGGACCAAATGGTGCAGACACATACGACATTTGGTTGTTCAAAGGCGGTGCTAATTGTCATCACTACTGGATGCGAGAAACATACTTGCAGACAGGCGGTAAAATTAGCGTAAACGAGGCGCGTAAGTTGATTAACCAACTTCCACCAAATGAGCGACCGCAGTACCGTATTCCTGAAAACGACCCCCGCGTAGCAAAGCGACCTATTGATATGCCAAACCAAGGCTACCTAAACCCTAGATAATGGCTACCCTACTTATTTCCCCTGCCCGTCTGATTAAAGACACAGCCTTTAACGGTTCGTTAGACCAAAACCTAGCGGCCCCGTATATTTTGGTAGCCCAAGACCGTGAGATTTGGCCGTGGCTAGGTACAGACCTTTACGACAAATTGAAGGCAGACGTAGAAGGCGACAGCCTGACGGGTAATTACCTAACTTTGGTAAAGGACTACATCCAACCCGCCCTAACGCATTTTGCATTTAACGAGATTCTACCTTTTTTGCGTGTGCGCCTGGTAAACAACGCGGTACAAATTATGTCCAGCGAGCAAAGTACTAGCGCGACGGCAAGCGATATTAAACCCCTGCAAGATCGGGCGCAAGCTATCGCAAGCTTTTACCGTGAACGTATGGTAGAGTACTTGTGCCACAACACAGGACTTTTCCCGGAGTATTCGAGTAACACTGGCGCAGACTTAACGCCGCGGAAAACGAACTACACGGGCGGTATGAACCTTAACAACGTGTACACCAAAAAACAAGAACAATTCTTACGCGATGCGGGCCTTTTGCGCTAGACGACGACAGAACGAGAAACGGTTAAAAATTTACCTCTGTGGCAAACAAGAAAGTAACAGCACTAACGGAACTGACGACTCCGGCGAGCGACGACGTACTATACATAGTTGACACGTCCGACACTAGCGGCGGGGCATCCGGTACGAGCAAAAAAGTACAGGTTAGCAACTTAGGCGGTACAGGTACCGTAACTAACGTAGCGACAGGAACCGGGTTAACTGGTGGACCTATTACTAGTACCGGTACTGTTAGCCTAGCTAATACGGCGGTAACTGCCGGAAGCTACACGAGCGCAGATATAACGGTAGACGAGCAAGGACGTATTACAGCGGCAGCGAATGGAAGCGGTGGGGGTGCAGACAAGTTCCGCATCTACGGCAGCAGCAACGTGGGCTTTTCCACAGCGCGCTACATTGGCATCCGTGGTAACTATGTTGATACGAGTGGTTTGAATATGTATACGCAAGTAATGATACCGGAAGACTGCGAGTTGGTGAGCTTGACGTGTCGTATAGGAATAACCGACACAGGCCGCTTTACCGTAAGCAAAAACGGCACGACTAGTGTTTACACCACGGGCAACCATTCATTCACAGCCAACACACCGGCAACCTTTACACCCACAGGCACGAGCATTTCGCAGGGCGACCTTATCAACATCTCCGTGTCGGCTGGCGCAGTACCGGGCGACGTGTGGTGTGTAATGACTTTCCAAAGCACTTAACCATGTACGTAGCACCTATATCTGACGTAGACGAAACGGAGCGCGCAGCCTACGGTATTACGCGCGAATTTCAGGACAAAATCAATGAGCTGATTGCAGCTATAAATGAATTAGACGAACGGCTTAAACAGTTAGAGAATGGACTGGGCTAATTTGTTGATCTTACTATTTGGCGGGGTTCTCGGTGTTTGTACTACTTGGGTAAAGTATCGGACGGAAAAGGTCAAATACAACAAGGAAAGAAAAGACCTAGCCGCGCAGTTGAAAGACGCTAGTGCAAGTATCGTTGTAAGTATTGAAAGTTTAAACGAGATACGCGACGCGGTAGATCGGGTTTTTAAGGACACTTGCGCTGATAGGTTTTTGATCTTAGCAGCGCGTAACGGTAAAGCGATCCCTAACCGTACCACGGCGATCTATGAACAACACAAAGCCACAGGTTTAGCCACTATCAGTATAGGAGCAACGCACAGATACGTAGATTTCCAGCTAGACGAGCCTTATAAAAAGATGCTCAAACAAGCAGAGAACCACGGGCAGGTGTTTATAGAAACCAACAGCATGGACCCAGGGGCTTTGAAAGATATTTACGTCTACGAAGAAGTTGAGGCAAGCAGTATCCACTTTTTAATGCGTACACCGATAGATACGAATAACGACAGGCTTTGGTACTGTTCGGTTGCGACGCACAACCCGGCGAAGTTTTCTGACAAAGACAAGACTATGATTGGGGCGCACGTAGGCACTATCCGTAAACACATTAACTCCTTCATGTAATGCACAAATACAGTAAAGTAAGCCTAGAACGCTTGCATACGTGTCATCCAGACCTTCGTAAGGTTTTTACGTATGTCTTGTCTAATTTTGACCACAGCATTCTATGTGGACATCGAGGTGAAAAAGAGCAAAACGAAGCCTACCAAAAAAAACGCAGTAAGGTCCGCTATCCTAACAGTAAGCACAACAGCTATCCGTCTATGGCAGTGGATGCAGTACCTTACCCTGTAGATTGGGATGATACCAACCGTATGCGATTCTTTGCCGGGTACGTCCAAGGTATAGCGCGCGCCCTTTACGATATGGAGCGTATAGACCACCTAATTCGTTGGGGTGGAGATTGGGACAAAGACACAGAAGTGAAAGACAACAAGTTTCAAGACTTGCCACACTTTGAACTCTATAAGCCGGTTGAGTGAGGTTGAAAGCATAGAATTTCGAGACAACCTGAATACGTTACTTGCTACGTTTTGGGGTTATTTGGATGACATAGAGGCAGAAGGTTTTGAAGAGTTAGACCCGCGCACCCGCGCGAAGTACATAAACTTTTTCGTTAAAAATTTCATCAGATGAAATCCCTACTACTTTGCCTTTTTCCCTTATCGGTTTTTGGTCAAAACCTTGCAGACAGTCTAGGCGGTATCTGCTACCGGATAAACGAAAGCTACTATTTCGAGACTAGCACACTATTGGACGTTATAGGCCAATTTAACACCCCCGGCCCTTCTAGCTTTGACCTTAACGGCGACCAGTACGTAGATACCCAAGACCTTCTAATAGCGGTTGGGGCATACGGCACAACGGCCCCACCGTTAGACCTTAGCCAATTTGTACCCTTTGACGACTTCGGCGAGGGCAACACGTGGTGTACTTACATAGGTACGGACGCTAGTATTATTTTCGGTTGGCTGCACCGTACCCCGTTCGACGAAACAACCGACCCAAATTATTTAGGGTACGACGTTGACACATATACCTTCGATCTAGTCACTACGGACGGTACGTTCGTGCATTACTTCGTACAATGAAACGCCTATTTTTTGACATCGAAACAAGCCCCTGTATTGGTTGGTTCTGGCGACCTGGTTACAGGGTGCGGTTGAACTACGACAACATCCTAGAACAGGCGCAGATCATTTGTATTTCGTACAAGTGGGAGGGGCAAGACAAGGCGTACACTCTGACGTGGAAAGATAAGAGCGACGAGAAGCTGGTAAAGGACTTTATCGGTATTATGGCCAAGGCAGACGAGATAGTAGGCCACAACGGGGACCGGTTCGATATACCTTGGATAAGGACCAGAGCAGTCTACCACGGTATAGACAACGTACCCCGCTGGAAAACGTTGGACACTCTAAAGAAGTCCCGCGCAAATTTCAAGCTACCCACAAATAAGCTGAACGATATAGGCCGGTACTTTGGGTTAGGAGAAAAAATACACAACCCGCCGGGATTGTGGCAGAACGTTTGTTTTGGTGACGGGTCACGTCTTCAGGAAATGGTAGAGTACTGCGAGCAAGACGTATACCTACTAGAGAAGGTCTACAACAAGATTAAGGGCGCAACACCTTACGACACGCACGTAGGTGTACTTAACGGCGGGCCTAAATGGAGTTGCCCAAGTTGCGGCAGTAAGAACTTAATAAGGAACGGCACGCACGTGACCAAGACAGGCCAGCAACGGCAAAAGATGCAGTGTAAAGATTGCCAACGTAGTTACAGGATTACTACGCTACAGTACGCCAAGTTTTTGGAATACCAGCTAAAGCAGAAATAGAAAAAGGGCCGCCGGGATGATGAAACCCCTTTAGCCCTTCTTAACCTTAACTGCTTGGGACAAATATAGCACTATGTCAGAAAAGAAAAAATTTGGGGATACAAAAGTAGGCCAGTTCTTAAAGAAGGCCGGTAGCGTACTACCTGAAATAGCGGCGGTAGGTTTGGAGATCGCAACGGGAGACATAACCGGCGCAGCGGAAAAGGTGCAGGAGATTCTAACGGCAAAGGCTAAACAGAGCAGCGAGGCGCAACGGCTCCTAAATGAATGGGAACGGTTCAAGCTGACCTACCAGAAAGAACTTATCGAATTAGAAAACGCCGACAGGGACAGCGCACGAAAGCGAGAAGTAGAGATAACCAAAGCCCTAAACAAAAGGGACTGGATGCAAACCCTTGTTGGTATTATGGGCCTGGTATTCCTTTCTACGGTCATTTGGGTGGGTTTGTTTGGTGCTATTGAAGATAGAGAAGTGTTTTACCACGTCTTAGGCTTGTCAGAAGGTATTGGCCTTAGTATATTTGTCTACTACTACGGTTCTAGCAAAAGTTAGCAACCTGTGTTTTTGGTTTGAACGAAGCCCTGCGGAACGCCGCGGGGTTTTTTTTGCAAAAAAAAGAAAGTTTTCTTTGGAGAATAGAAAGAAACCTTTATCTTAGCGGCATGGAAAAACCAAAAAACACACCCCTTACCGCGGCTCAAACCGCATCAGAATGGGAAGAACACGCGGGCGAGCTTTTTAAGATGATTCTAAAAAAGTTGGACGGCCCGAATTGGTTAGAAGTCTCCGACCTTATAGGCCAATTCGGTGCAGCACGTTTCCACCACGGCGCTACCCTAATAGACGAACTCCGCAAATAGAATCATGATGGGACGAAATATGTACGACAAAATGTATGAAGATTGTTTAATGTTTCAAGAGCAACTTGAATGGCAACTTCACCATTATTTACTAGATCGGGAGGTTGACGAGTCCGACAGTGTTGTAAAGGACATTAAGAAAAAACTCGCAGATATAGAAGCGGGTAAGAAAATCCTAGCCCCCAAGACAACACTTTATAAAAACAATTACACATGAACACAGACAGATTAAAAGCAAAAGCCCTGACCGTAGAGCAAAATCCTGAATGGGTAGCAGGGTTCTACAGTGATTGGGGGACTACGGGAGAACTAATCCCTTCCATTCAAAACGAATATTCTTTGAGAAGCGTAGACGTTTCCACCCTCTGCCAATGCACAGGGTTGAAAGACAAGCAAGGTAATTTGATTTACGGGGGGGATATCTTAGACCACGCAGGCTTGGGCTTTTGGCGAATAGAATGGCACCGTTCAGAGTGGGCGATGCGGCTGCACGACGACCGTATAGTGGTTGCCACTAACCTTCAAGACATTGGGGACATGACCCTCACAGGCAATAACATTT
>CAACVD010001837.1_pt1 | contig 10089 bp, 12 predicted proteins | sample 2381771 | NCBI WGS metagenome assembly CAACVD01 (sample SAMEA5211965, study PRJEB30684) | marine metagenome | biome: Marine; feature: Epipelagic; material: Water | collected 2015-10-15 | depth 15 m | reverse complement strand
CGTACAGTGACACCCATTCACGCATGAATGTACCCATCTCAGGCTTGCCTTTGTATGCCACAGAGTTATTAGCCAACGCACGTTGCCCTTCATTCTCCCACCACATACCTGACTTGGCATGTGCCATCTGGTCATCATTAAGATTAGACAATGAAATCAATGCACTACGGCGTACACCACCGACTACAACAACCTCACCAATCTTACACATGATGTCATGGCATTCGATAGGGAACAGCTTACGACCTGCCGCATTCTTGAACTTGTCAATAACAAACTGGAATAGTTCTTCCAGTGGTGCAGGACCGGATGCCCTACCACCAAATGTCTTGAGTCGTTCACCTGCAGGACGTACAGCAGACACATCCCACTTAGGAATCTGACCAGCGTATAGCATAGCAATCAATTCACGTAGTGACTTAGCCCATCCGGGGCGGCTGTCACCTACCTTGATTACTGTGTCAGTCTCATGCATGTCTTCATTAACTGTAGGCATCTTCTCAATGTTGTGTCGTTCCACAGAGAAGCCTACACCAGTGCCACACATTAGGATATACATAGTCTCGTCAAAGGCTCTAGGGCTGTCCACAGGGACGTAAGAGCAGTTGTATGCCCCTACGTGGCAACGGTCTAGTGCAGGGCCGGATGTCATCAAGGCTCTCATGCTAGGCATGATGTCCTGATTGAGTACGGCTTCCTCTAGTTCACCACGCAGTTCATCTGATAGCACATAGTTACACGTGCTTTGTAGATGGTTCTTCATGTAATCAAAGTAGCGTTCTACTGTCTCAACCCATGTCTCACGGCGTTGTTCATCTTCTTTCCATCGGGCATACCGTGATAGCGCGATGAAGTTCTGGTAGTCTGTTGGTAGGTAATTGTTCATATCTGTCACTCCGTTATTGTTCTCATTGTTCTAATGTCGGCACCTTCTACATCATAGAAGTATTCACGTATGCCATCCTCTATTTCTTCTCCAACCATACCGTCAGCAGGGATGGGGTATTCATCCTCATCAATGTCAATAGTAAGGAATACTTTAACTCTCACCATCTGCCATTACCTCTTCAATCAACTTATCCAAGTACCACTTGGCCTTCTCTAAGTCTTCTACTGGCTTGTCCTTGTAGTCGAACCGCCATAGATACTTGAGTATGTTACCCTGTAGGTAATACTTGAACCCATCACCAGTAGCCGCAGAGATAGCATGAATACACTCAATGCCTGTCTGGTTGTAGTGCGGTGGACTATTCACCATGTCCACACCACCATAGGCTTCCTTGCCAGCTTGCTCTGCTTCATCTTCCATCATCTGTTTCATGTATGCCTCGTGTCTCATGCATTACCCCCTGTCTTTGTGTTAAAGTTAAGATGAACTACGTTACCATCGTACTCTTTCTCAACGCCCATCTTCTCCTCTAGTTCTACATCAATTTCCATCTCGTTGTCAATAACTTTTGTGACATACTCATGCACAATATTACGAATACTTTCTTCTTGCTCCATGATAGGCACAGTAGCACACATCATCTTACAGAAATGCATGACATTGCCATAGTCATCATCCGTCATAGGGTTGTCAGGGAATGCCATGATTGAGATGTCTATCTCACCACTCCATTCACCGTCATCGTCAGCGAAGGGTCTTACTCGTATAATGAAATCCTCGTCTTGTATTCTTTCCATCATTTCATCTTTGTTCATTTCTTTTTTCTCCTCTTCACTGTTGAGTTTGGGTGGCTGATAAAGTCAGGGTGTTTGTCTTTGCCTTTCTCTTTAAGCCAATCTTCTGGGATGATACGGTCATAGTATCTGAAACCATTCTTGATACACCAATCACCGTATGTTGTCTTTGCTCCTTTACGTATCTTGCTCTTACTATTCTCAAACACAAATCGTATATCCAATTCAGGATGTTGCTTCTTGATTTCAATGTGCTTACGTCTGTCTGCCGTAACGAACCTACCTTTTACCTCAACGATGATACCATTGTCAAGTATATAGTCAGGTGTATAGGTACGGTAGGCTAGGTCTTCCCATTCAATCTTGATGGCCTCGTATCTGAATGATACTTTGTCTGCCTTCAACTTCTCTGCTATGGTCAACTCTAGCCCACTACGATACCCATACTTCCGTGCGGCTCTCCATGCCTTATGGTACAACTACATCTCCTATGTATGATACAGTCGGTGGCACTTTAGCCTTGGACATTACTGCTGGGCGTTCAGTTAGGGTGTCCCAACAATCAAAACGATAAGAGCAAAACTTACACCCATCATTAAGTACTTTATTGCCTGTCTCTTTTCCTCTGAACTTCTCTTCAACTGGTGCGAAACATCTTTCAAACTTATTCTCCTCTACTGTTGTTACGGTATCCTGTATCTTGGCTACCTCTGTGTCTACGTCTAAGCCTGTAGCTGGTACGTACTTGAACTCACCATTGGCTTTGTTCACTACCCACCATCCACCAGCCTTCTTACCTGCGGCTTTAGCATAACCAGCAAGCTGTGCTATGTACCCAAAGCCATCACCTGCCGCCAGTGTATCATATGATTCAAACTTGTTCTGATACGACCAGTTGCTTGCAGATTTAATATCATCAACAGCGTCATTGATTACAATGTCGTACTCACCGTTGATGCTTGTGTTGTCTAGTTCTAGTGTGACTTTTGTATTGTCTTGGTAATCCACACCCGCTTCTTTGAGCAAGCCCTTAAATACAGCCTCGACAATATCACCTAGCATCATGTTCATAATGAATGTGGTAGGGAAAGGGAGAGCAACTTCAGGCTTGTTCTTAGCATACCAAAGCTGGCAGTTAGGTCTGCCAACATTGGACATGCGTAGCTTGAAGTCATCTCTCGACTTACCCCCACCAAACTGACGCTTCAGTGCATCTGCTACGTCAGTCGCTACCTGATTGATGGTAGTCTCTGACATAGTGCTGTTACCATTAACAGCATCAGACATATACTGATGTAACGCCAGTTCAGCAGGATGGTTCATTATGCTACCTCTTCTTCTACTTCAATATCAACGATACCATCAAGGTCAACATCATCCAAGTCATCATCCTGCTTGGATATAGCCTTCTCTGCATAGGTATTGATGATATACGTATTGTAGTTCTCAATCCATGCCATGAAATCAGCGAACCTGTTCTGGTCATCCTGTGACAGTTCGACTGTCTTGGTGACATCCAGATTAACAACAGGCAGGTAGAAGCTACTACCATTAGGTAGCTTACGTTCTTCTGTCTGTGCTGAAATCATGTGCTGTACAGGAAGACGCTTCATCTTAGCCAGCTTGGTGAAACATGCGCCGACAGTCTTGAAGGCATCACGATTGTCAATCTCCCAGATGAATGGTGTAGTCTGTACCTCTACAGAGTTACCGTTTGCATCCACAGGGTCAATCAAATCAACCGTACCAAGAATGACACGCACTCGCTTGACAGACTTGATAAGTTCCTTTGTAGCTTCTGGCAGTGACTTGTAGTCTTCAATCCAACCAGAAGGCTTACCACAGTTGAAGCCACCATCGTTATCTTTCAAGTCCATGTTGATGTTGTCACTCATAACAGTCTTGACGTAGCGATTAGGTGTGTTACCTGATGCCATCACAAACTTCTTATACATGAAGCGTTGCATGAATGGACGCACCTTAATATCTTTAGCGTAGTAAGTCGGACCGTCTGGGATTTCCAGCTTGTAGTGTCCACCTTCAATCACTTCCATATTAACACGCTTACCATTCACTTCTGCTTCACCCATGATAGGTGTGTGATGGATGCGCAGACGAGCCAGTGTGCTAGTCTGTTGCTTAGTTGAACCGCCTTCATGTGCAATGCCCATAGCTTTAGACATAGCGGCGTAGTTGTTAGTATCAATAGTTGTAAGTTCAGTCATATATTTATCTCCTTTTCTGAGTCAAGTTCCATAGTTATATCAGGTTACATCCACTACGTCAAGCCAATTCTTTCCTATTTTTGCTTCTAATAGTAGTGGAACATTGAACACCACACCCCAACGAGATGTGATGAGTGAAGGTAGTGCATCATTTGTGTCCTGTATGACCTTGATTACCTGCTGTTCTTCATCAGGATGCACGTCAATAACTATACTGTCGTGTACTGAATTGACCACACAACTACGCATGTCCTTGAGTAAGGCATCAATGTGTAGCAGTGCAACAGGTACAATGTCTGCAGTAGCAAATGATTGCACAGGGTAGTTCTTAATCTGAGTAAAGAATGATACTGTACCGTTAGCCCTACGTACAACGTCAGGGAAAGCGAACTGCCTACCTGATGGTGTAGTAATGTGCCTAGTGTTTACAGCTTCTTTAGCCAGTCGGGAATGCCAAGCTGAGACCCCCTTGTACTTCTCGTTGAAGTGTTCGTAGTATGCGGCTTCGGCTTTTGTTCGTCCGTATCCACTGGCACCGTAGAGTGGTGCAAACGTGTGCGCCTTCGCATCTTGGCGAGACGTATGTTGACCAGCATCGGTAATAACTTTAGCGGTATATGCATGTACATCAAATCCAGTAGAGACTTCTTCAATTGCAACTCCATCTTGTGATAGGAATGCGGCGGCGCGGAACTCAAGCTGTGCAAAGTCAGCTTCCATTACCTTACCACCAGCAAACCGTGATACGAATACCTTCTTAACAGGGAAGGTGCCGCCGCGCGGCATGTTCTGCATGTTAGGGTCAGCACCAGAGAACCTACCAGTAAAGGTGCGGTGCTGTAGTAGACGTACATGCAGCTTTCCGTCTTTCTTAATATTCCTACTAATGCCATCAACAAATGATGACAGATAAAGATATACGGCTGACAACCTGCGAACTTTAGATAGGAAGTCAACTGCGTCTGTCATACCTTTAGATTTAGCGACAGACTCAAGTAACTCAAGGTTAGTTTTGCTGGTAGTGAATCCATTAGCACTAGCCCACTTCGCGGAAGGTGGTTTGAACTTTAATCCCGCAAGAGTAGATAGATTGACCAGATTATAACCAGCACCACCACATGTTTTACAAGTGTGATGTCTTGTATAAAGTGTTCCATCGACCTTTACCTTTCTTATCTTTCCAGTACCATTACATTCATTGCACTGCTCTGCTGTTGTCTTGTACACACGTTCTGTACCGCCAGCCACTAAACTATTAAAGTCTGCATCTGGCATATAAGGGTCAATAGCATTACCCCAATAGGGCTTGTCCAATACCTTGCGGCTGTAGATAACCCATGACAATTGCTCTGGGCTGTTGAGGTTGATAGGTGTATCACCCATCAGCTTACGTACATGAACCTGCAAATCGTCAATAAGCTGACGCTTCTCTTGTTCAAATTCTTGACGCACTTCATCCAGCTTGGTAACGTCAACACTGAAACCACGCTGATAGATACGTGACAGGCACACAGCTACCTCATTGGTGAGTGTCACTGTGGGCATAAGACGTGCATCAGCTTGTGTGTTGAGGCGGTATACCAACCTGTCAGACAGTTGCTGTGTAGCATGTAAGTCAGCAGATAAATACTCAGACAACTCAGCGTGAGGAATGTCACGAGTAGAGTAGCCTTTCTTGAAGTACTCTTTGAGTGTATCTTGCTTCTTGGTATCCAACTCATAGCGTTCAGCACAAGCCTCAAGTGATAGCGGCTCTTTGATACCACGCTGTAGCACATACTCTGCAAGCATCGTGTCAAAGACTGCACCATCATACTTGAAGCCAGACTCCCAAAGCCACAGCAAATCATGTGCGGCATTGTGCATTATAAGAACCGTAGCGGCATCAAGGAACTCCTGTACCAGTACGTGTCCACCTTCATCTGCATCCACCTCACTGTGGTCAAAGGTAACAATACGTTCAACGCCTTGGTCTGTAAGCATACCAACCATAGTCAGTGAGTTCTCTGGCTCAAAGGGGTCAAGGTGCATCTTACCACCACGCTTGGTGACGGTGTTCTCTACATCAAGTGTTAGCTTCATCCTTCGTACCTCGCTGTCAGATAGTCCAACTCACAGTTCACCATGCCGTGCCAGCCATTCAGCTTGTTCTTCACGATGTTCATGTGACGTAGTGGGCTATCCTCTTCCTGTCCTTCAACAGTAGGTGACTTACCAATCAGTATCATAAGGTCAGCCTCTGCCGCCTTACCAGTACGTGAACCTTCCATCATAGACTGATTAAGCTGTGACCGTCCTTCTGCCTCTGCGGATAGCTGAGACATATAGAATACAGCACAGTCATACGTCTTGGCAATCTGCCTAGCATGAATAGCGCAAGCCTTGAGTGCCTCGTCAGGGCGAGAGAAGCCACCAGCAGTCTGGAACTTATCACCCATATCAAGCACAAGGATGTCAGGCTTGTATGACTTACATACAGATTCAACCCACGCCATGTCACGTCCACCAGCTTCTTTGATTCTAATGTTATTCATCACTGGTTCATACAGTGACCTAGCCATTTGCATGTTAGCCTTAACATCACGTGCTGACATACCTGCGGCGGCTGTCAAGTACCTAGCACCAACGCGGTGGGTGGCCTCTTCATTACACAGTATAATACATCTAGCACCCTGTGATGCAAACCCACCCGGCGCGGCAATGAGGCTGGCATGAAAGGAAGTCTTGCCAGTGTTAGGCCGTGCGCCTACCTCAATCAGTTGACCAGCACTAACGCCTTCAACCTTACGTGCTACGCTAGGTATGTTGAATGCCCACTTGGCTTCTAGTTCAGCCTTCGCCATCAATGTCTCAATGCTGATGTCATCCCACTCAATCTTTAGATTAGGGGTGAAGTCATCACCATACTGCTCAAGCAGATTGCGTAGTGCCTCAAGCGTAGCGGCAGAACCGTTGACCATATCGAATCCGATATTGGCTACGTCCTCACCGATAACCTGCTGGAATAGTTTAGACAGCACCTCTTGTGCCACGTCACCACCCATAGGTTGCTCACGCTTGATTGTGTTGAACAGGGATGCATAGGCTTGCTTCTGTGCAGTGGTGAGTGTCGGGTTGTTCGACATGAACAATGCCTCTATCTCATCAGGTGTAACAGTACGTTCATACCTATCCATAGCCGTATCAATAGACTCTTTAATCTTACGCACGTCCTTGCTGAACAAGCGTGTTGGACAGCGCGAACCACGATGGTCATCGTAGAACTCCTTATCCATTAGGCTTCTTATCAATGTAAGTTCCATGTGGTTATTCTCCTATCTGTCTGCGGAGAGCATCTAGCTTCTCCATGTCTGTCGGGTTTCTATACTTTATATCATCCACCAACCTCAATACACGAACATCCGAAACGTGTCCACGTAATTCTTTCGCCATAGCAAGTGTCTTAGGTAAGGCATCGGGGTCTAATGCTATGACTGCTGTTGAGAACTGTGCAAGATACCTTCTATGCGACTCTTGGAGAGATGTACCAAGAAGCGCAACCCCGACAAAGGAACCATAACCAACAATGGCCGCACTCACACAGTCCTCAACAACTACAGCGACTTTACCACAACCTGATGTATATGGCAAGCCACTATTTCCATATCGTTTCCATTTAGGAATACGTTTACTCAATGTTCTGCCTGTTGCATCAACCAGCTTGCCATCATGTACGACAGGGAACACCACACGGTCTTCCTTTACATCATACATCAGGGCATGTTCATCTTCATTGATACCCCACTCAGCACACCACTTAACCACGGCACGTTTGCCACGATGGGGTACGATGTAGGTAGGCAGTTCAAACTTTTCTTCAGCGAAATCTTCAGCACCTGTGAAGCCACGCTTGATGTCTTCCACTGTGAGATGGACACGAGTGCCACCTGATACACCACAAGATACCTTGTAGCAGTTCCAGATAAGTTTACCCATGTTGTTAGTCACAGTGAATGTCTTGTGTCCATTACATGAAGGACAGTTCATACGTTTGGTTTCTCCATTACGTATATCTAATTCACTTACTATGTTATATATATTACTCATATAATATCACTTTCTCTGCGGCAGTTAAGTGCTTTTACCATGAGATTTACGTGCTGTCAATGCATTATTTGCAGAGGCATACGTATTTTTCATGTAAGGTTTAACTGACTGTGGGTTACTGTGTCCTGTTACCGACATGATTTGTCCCATAGACACACCAGCTTCGACCATCTGTGTCGTACCAGTGCGCCGCAAGTCCATCAGTCGTAACTCGTCAGGCAGTCCAGCTTCGCGCATGACAGCCCTTCCAGCTTTCGATAGCCTCTCCATGCTGTATGGGTGGTACTCGCCCTGTGTGGGGCTTGTACGCGGAGCAACGTAGCTTTGAAAGCCAAAGTCTTGCTCCTGCTGGGTCAGCATCTCAAGCAAGTCATCTTCGATAGGCAAAGTTACCTCTGCCCTACGCTTAGACTGCTCAAGATACAGCTTCTTCTCAGGTAAATCAAGGTTATCCCATGTCAATAAGCGCATGTCACCTAGTCGCTGACACCACTCATAGGCCATGTGTACGATAAGTCCAAGGCTACGCCACTGAAACTCACTGTATGCAGTGTCAAGGAACTGACGCACATCATCCTCAGACCACACAACTTTTCGTTGTGGTGCAGTCTTACGTCTGACGTTAGCGAATGGGTTCACCTCTGCATACTCCATCTCAATAGCGTAGCGATAGACGATAGATGAAACAGTACAGACATGGTTGGCGAGGCTGATACCCCGCGCAACCCACTCCTCATACGCATGTTTAGCTTGCTTGCTAGTGAGGTTGTCAAAGTTTACATCACCAAAACTGTCACACATTACACCAAGAAAGTATTGATAGTCTTTCTTAGTTCTGTCTCGTAACATACTGAAATCATTGGATGTATAGTACTTGTCAACTAATTGCTGCACTGTTCGCATTACGCTTCTCCTTGTACTCCTTGTACAATAAGTACACCTCGTACTTACCTAACTCATGTAACTCGTGATGAGTATTGTCGTATCTCAATGTAGCGTCAAAGACATCCTTGTAGCCACAAGATGGGCAGGTATTGTCCTCGTCTTCAGACTTCCTACCCATCCAATAACATTGGCTACACCCAAGTAATCCAACGTGATTAAAATTCATGCCGCTAACAACTCCTTGAACTGCTTGCTTTCAATCCACTGTGCTACCTTTGCTTCACGCTGGAACATATTCACTGCCTCAGTATCACCGCCAGTGTTACGTAGCTTGAAACCATTACGTTCATCAGCATACGTTGCATAGTTAGTGAACGCAGAGTACAACGCCCAAGCATTGTGACCACGGATGTTAGCTTCTTGTGCATACAGCCCAAGCATCTTGTCACCTACCTTCTCTGACTTGAGAAGAGAGTGAAGCATGTCTCGTACATTTGTGTACACGAGAGGCTTATTAGCCCAGCCCTGCAAGCGTTCTGACTGTGCATAGAAGTCCTGCTTACTACGATTAAGCTGACCAATGAATGTATCAAGGTCAAAGCCACTGGTATTCTTACGGCGTACCTTGTCATGCTCCCCACGTATCTGCCCATTGGTACAGAAGAAGTCGATAGCACCAAACAGTACAGTGTTTGAACACGTACCATCTACACCATGCAATGCAATGATGCGTTGTGCCACCTCAGTCTCATGCTTCGGGGTAGTAATCGTAGCCTTCACATTAGGCAGGGTCATGTCCATCATAGCCCAGCCATTATGATGTGCATCACGCCATGCAATGTTAGCACCATCTACCTCATGTGATGTAAGGTTCTCTGTCACTGTGTCCATGACACTGCGGAAGAAGTCACCATGTGATGCACAGGTGAAGTCCTTACCAACGATAGCGATAGGTTCACCAGTGTTACGATTGATTACATATTTCTTGTCGCTAACTCGCGTAGCTTCAAAGTCTACCTTGAAGTCTAGGTTCTCTGGAATATATTCTAATGGCATATCAATTCTCCTTTTCGATTGTGTAAAATGCAGTTATATCATATAAGATATGTGATGTCAATCCTCATCCCTTACATCTTCGGCATACTCATAGTCAGACCAATACTTAGTCTTGGCGAATGCACCAATCCCACGCAATGTATATTCAGCATAC
>CAACVD010001836.1_pt1 | contig 10090 bp, 7 predicted proteins | sample 2381771 | NCBI WGS metagenome assembly CAACVD01 (sample SAMEA5211965, study PRJEB30684) | marine metagenome | biome: Marine; feature: Epipelagic; material: Water | collected 2015-10-15 | depth 15 m | reverse complement strand
TGTTGTAGGTCGTATATACGGATTAGGGGGTGTATTAATGTCATAAAGAGCTTTGTTTGGAAAATAATGTAATATTTCTTTTTTGTCTCTACAATATAATATATCAAATTTATCTATTAATTCGGATATACGTGTATTTAACGCATTTAAAGATTCACTATGTCTACTACATATCATAAAACCTTTACTCGCGGTAATTGGTCTAATATACACTAAACTTACTTGATTTTGTGCGGGGTGAATAGTGTCATTATAAGGTATAACCTCAATAAAAGCCTCTTTATAACTACTATTATTTAAAACATTTAACTGCTCCTCGTTTTCTACAAGCCAGTACATATAACCTTATTTTGACCCCTAATATACGAAACTATTTAATAACCTCCAAAGATTCTATTAGCATTTGGGTAATTTTCTCTTTCGGATTCTATAATTTGTGTTTCATTTTGGTAATTAGATCCACTATTACTAATTGGAATTAAATATTCATGTTTAACTTTTGTGTGTTGTCTTCCAACCATTGGTCCCTTTTCAACATGGATATGGTAGTATCCTTTGTATAATCTACCATTTGATGCTAATTTATATTCAGTTCCTTTAGTATATAAATTTTCTTGAGGAGTATACCTAAAATACTTATCATATTTACCTTTAAAATATGACTGAAAACCTGGGAGTTTTAGATTGGATTGGGTTCTAGTTACTGTATTTTTATTAATATTATACACTTGGTTTCTATTACCAGATATTACCCATGGTAAGGAAAATGCAGTATATAGTTCCCAATTTACATTAGGTTCTTCATTTAAATACTCACTATATTCATCTAATGGTACTTCAATATATTTGTTTTCATTTATTTTTTTTAAAAAATATCTTTCAAATTCCCCTGTTTGATATTGGTTTTTTGTTGGTAATGGAGATAATTGTACAGGTGAAGATGGTGGTGCTGCTCCATCAATAGTTGATGTATTAGTAGCCCAGTAATATTCATCATCAATTATATAATAAGTATCAGGCAATACTTCTGTTTCTGGGTCATCATCCTGTATAAAAGGATCAGATGAGAGTTTTGTTAAAGCAATATTTGGTTTATCATTTGGATTTCTTCCACTAAAATATTGATTTCCTTGAGCAATAAAGTAATAACCAGTATAAGTTGAATTATCAAGAGTTTGGATAAGTTCATCTCCATCAGTATATAAATCGGTTTGTAATTGTGATTTTGGATAATACATTATACGTAATTTGTGTCTTTAGTGTTCCATTGTGATTGAGGTAATCCTGCATTTTCTCTTTTAGCATTTGCAATTGAAGCATCAGTTACTCTAGTAACATCAAAATGCACACAATCAACATAATTTTTAAAAGAACCTCCCCATCTCATTCCTAATGATTTTGCTATTTCCGGTATACCAGATTCTACCCATGGAGTTCTATCTGCTTTTCTATAAACTTTTCCGTTAGGATCTATTACATTCATATCTATTCCATAAGCATAATTATGTGGTGAATACCCAGGTGTTGCATTTGATGAATTTATTTCTTTTAATTCTATTGATCGTTGATAAGTACGATAAGTAGCATTTATTACTAAAGTATAACCGGGATATTTTTCTAATAAAATATTAAAAAACTGTCTATAGGTATTTTGAGTATTAATATTCATTTCTCCAACTAACCAATCTATGGATAATTTGTCACTACCGTAAGTTCTTGGGTCATAAATTTGTCCGCCAACTGTTCTATTATCTTTTATTTTTAATTTTTGGTTTACATCAGTAGTATTTGGAGGTATAGGGCCTTTATTTACTAATGGTTGTTGATAAACTGGGTTGTTTACTGCGTTATAATTTGCATTTGCTGTATCGCCCGCTTCTGCACCTGTAGCAGTTTTAGTTGGAGGTACTGATATTGTTGTAACACTAGTTTCCCAATTATTTGATTTTATTGAGTGATTTACTTTAGTAGCTATAAATTTTAATGATCTTGGGTAAGATGCAGGGAGAATTCTAGTATCTACTTTAATTTTATTATATATATTTATCCCACCTATTCCATCCATAGTTAAACTTAATTCTACTGGGATAAATCCTTGTGCCGATAATACTGGTTCTGCCTTATTATATTCTGCTTGTTCTATTTGATTTAAATATAATTTAAATGCCGATACTCCTTGTTGTATAAAATCATTATTAGTTATATCCCACCATTTAGCATTTCTTTCTAAAATAGTAATTCTTTTTCCTGTATATGATGATCTTGTTTCTGATTTAGTTTCCCATCTACCGGTTTCCTTATTTTTTCGTCTAGTTCTATAAGTCCTTTCAACAAATTCTCCAGCAGTATATTCACCCGTTGCTCCTCCAAAACAATTAGTTAAAAAATTAGAATAATTATCAGCAGCAGATGAAGCCTTACTTACAATTTTAACATTACTTTCACCATTTTCTGAGTTAAGTTTATTTTGATCCTCTTTTCTTTTTTTAACAGCTTCTTTATACATCTTTAACCCATTAGATAATAATTTATCATCTTTAGCATCATTAGACCTACCTGAAAATAAACTTACTTTTGGAGATTTAATTCCTATACCTTTTGTTCCTGCCGATCCATTTGACCCACCTACTCTAAATCCATTATAAGAAAAAGAATAACCTTGGCTGTCACTCCATCCACTTGTATAAGAAGCTTTACCATTTAAAATTTGACTTTTAAAAGCATCTATTACATCTTGATCTTCTACATTATATTTACTTGATTCTTCTTCAGTATCTACTAATTTTACAGCACTATCAGTTAATACTTCTTGAAATCTATTCTGTAATCCTTTATTCCAAAAACTAAATGGAATAGCATTAATATCTTTTGTTGTTGAACCTTCTGCTGCTGCCCCAATAGATATCATAGATGCTAAGTCTGGGGTTATTTTAGTTTGAAATCCAAAATCTTTTACAAAAGTTGATCTTTGTCCATTATATCCGTAAATAATAATTTCTGTTGGGTCTTTTTGTGTAAATACACTATCAAATCCTTTTATTGGGTTTTGTTCTAAAATATATATACTCCTATCTGTTTTTATTGCTGGTTCTAAATTAGTTGTTTGTCCAGTAGATTCATTAATAGCACTACATAAAGATTCTATAAATTTAAATAAAGTAACATCTCCTTTTTCATCCCTATTAGCTGCTAAGGTTTCAGAAACAAAGTTCATATTAAAATAACAATTTAATAATCTACCATAATAAATTTTATCTTTTTCAGTTGCAAAGGGTAATAATTTGTCTTGAAATTTTTGAATAGCACCTTTTGTAGTTTTAGTAAGATAATTACCTTCTAATATTGGAGAAAATATTACTTTTGATGGAACTAAAGGAATTAAATTAACTTGGTAATTACAAAGAGTGTTAACACTATCTGTATCAAAATTAATTAAAGGAGCGTTTATTGTATTTCCATTTTTTACATCTGGTATACTTATTGCTTCTATTTTTTCTAATAAAGTTCCAAATTTTATATAATATCTAGATGTTGGGGGGATTTTTTTCCTATTTGAGTTAAGATTTGCTAGATTAGGTAAATATGCATAATTCTTATCATTAAAAGGAAAACCAATAATAGTAGCTGCTATAAATTGACTTAATTTATCTGCACCTGCATTATTTAATATTGGATTTGTTGGTTCTGTTCCATCATCATTATCATCTAATTCAAATTTCTCTTGTAATTTTTTCTTTTGTTCTACAAGTTTAGTTTCAGTTAATCCTTCAGTTGGTAAATTAACTTTTAGGGATTCAATAACACTTCCTATAGTTATTAAATTTAAAGTTATATCGTAAGTATTATCCTTATTTAATTTCCATGTAAAATTACTTACTTTACCAAAAAATCCATTATAGTTTCCTTTATATCTTTGAGTATATTGTTCTATAGAATTAAAAATAGATTCCTGAGATCTTGTATTACTAGAAAACCATTCGTTTTCAATAACAGTACTCCCTACATCTTCTATTTCTACATTAAATTCACCTCCTTCTTTTTTAATTTCAGATACATACTTATCCCAACCAAATTCTAGCATTACCATATAACCTAATCTTAAATAAAGTAATTCTATTAAACCAAATTGAAATTTGTTATATGCTTTAATATTAACTACTGCTTTACGTATAGAACCTCTATTTAAACATTCTACAGATATATCAGTTATACCGGGTACTGGTTGTAATCCCCTTTCATTATTTCCTATTCCACCATATAATTTATTAATACTATCTGATAAATTATTGTTTTCTCTTACACCACTTCTACTTACATAAGATTGACTTGTTTTATCATATCTTTGTGTAGAATTAAATAATATTAAATTTTGGGCTAATCCATAACTTTTTAAATTTTGTATTTCAGTATCAGTTAAATAATCATCTTCAGAAGAAGAAAGGTCTTTTAATTTTTGTACACCAAATGAACCTGATATTCCCACACCAGAAGCCATTTTTATCCAAGCATTTCTATTATTTAAATAATTTAATACTTTAGGACTTCTTTGAATATCTCCATCAGTTTGACCCGAACCATGAATAAATTGACGATTAAATATTTGTTCGTCAATTATTGGGTTTATATTTCGCCCTAATATATTTCCGGTCATAACTATTGTTCATTTAATTGGTTGTAAGCATTTATAATGCCTGATACATCACTAGGAATTCTTATCTGAATACCTAAAGGAGGGTAAAGGGAATTTTGAGGTAATTGTGGATTAGCAGTAGTAATAATCCACCATAAAGTTGAATTTTTATAGTAAGTTTGAGCTAAAATATCAAATCTATCTCCTTCATCTGTGTAGACGTAAATATCATTATAACTAAGAGGAATATCAGGATATTTAACTGTTGATTTATATCTTTTTCCACTTTCTGTTCTTAATTCTGATATGTTTGTATACCTACCCATTATGAATCGTAATTATTTTGATTAGGAAGTTTACCATTTGATAAGGATATATATCTTTCATCTCCAAATGTACTTACAAACCCAGTATCATTTTTACCTGCACTATCATTACCACCATAGAAATTTTGTTGTATATTAGGTACAAAATTATGTATTGGTATAAAATTAAATCCAGATACTTCTATTATCATTGGCATTTCTTTTGATGTTGGATCATCTGATGCTATACCAAATTGATTGTCCGTTGTATTTTCTGATATAGCTATATTCCATGGTGATTCTGTTGGTACAGTATATTGAATTCCTGTCATAATTCCAACTTGTTCATAAAGATAACCACCTACAGTTAAGCTTATTAAGTTACCTCTCATATAACCACTATCGGAATAATCAGGGGCACAAATTGAAGCTAAATAATTTAACTTATGATACATTGGCATTAGTTCTTGTTTAGATTGAGCTGCTACTGTCCATGATAAACCAATTGATCTATCAAATCCTTGATAATTATAAAAATTTTCAGCTCTACCCGCAAACTTTTGGGATGACCAATCTGCCGAGTATGAATCATCCATACTATTTAAAAATGCTCTAAAATGAATATATTGTTTAAATTCCGGGTTTGCATTATCTATTACTCCTATTCTAAATTTTACTAAATCATTTACAGGATATTCTTCAGAATTCTTTTCAGCATTTTTACTTCTATAGATAGGTAAAGCATTTATTTTATCTAGGGCACCTAATGGTTGTCCACTTGCAGGATCCGTTACTCCCTTAGAATAACTTGTTCTATTTCCTGCTCTAAAAGGATTTCCTAAATTTACCCTACCTTCTATTGTTTGATTAAAGTTTGAATAGTCTAAAGATTTAGTTGAACCTGTAAAGTTTGTTTTGCTTCTAAAGTCTTGTTTAATAGTTGGAGTAGCATAAATATTATTTGTACCACCACTATTAACTTCATTAGAAGATCCAGTAATTATTTTACTTAAGTCACCTGATGTAGAATCAAATGAATTTTGTAGCTGATTGTAATTTAAAGTTCGGCCTAAACCATTAATATTATTAGCATCAAATGAACCCGTTTGAAAAACACTTTTATTGATTCCATTAATTTGGGTTCCATTTACTTCATCATTAGTAATCTTTATATCACCCCCTGATAAAAGACTAACTCCCGTAAGATTTTGATAAATACCAGTTATTGATTTTCCTGATCCAGATATTATGTTTCCAAAATATGTTCCACCTTTAAAACTATATGGAGATGCACCTACTTGTTTTTTACCAAATACACTATAATTAAATCCAAAATTAGTATCTTCAGATATTCCTGTATTATAAAATCCACTTTGTGCTAAAAATATATTATTTCTTCCAGTTCTAAATTGAGGAGAGGCTAATTTTATATTAGTTTCTCCTACTCCTAAAGTAGAGCCTGGTCCACCTGAGTAAGTATATAGGTTAATATTATCTTGTGGGTTGGAATTTATTTTATCATTTAAAAATCCTATTAATCTACTTCCTCTATTTCGTATATTTACTAATTCATTAACATTTAAAGTTGCCCAATTTTGTCTCTCATTTTGAGCATCAGTATTTAAATAAAGAGGTTGAGATAAAGGAAGTGCACCAAAAAATCCAGTTGATAAAGTGTTACCATTTGCCACTTGATTAGTTTCAGCAAATGGATTAATTCCTTGTTTTAGTAAATGTCCACCTAAAGGATTAACAGCAGCTTGTGCCAAAGTAGAAGTTGGTAAATAAACACCTTCATTAAGGGGTTTTTTATTACTTGATCCTGCTAATTTAGCATCTATATTTACACCTGTTCTAGATAATCCTTCTTGTTTTACAGTGAATAATAAACCATTAGGTGATTTAAAATCAAAAAACATTTTAGTTAATCTGGATACGTCATCCGCTATTCTTCCTGGGGTTAGTGATCCTCCTCTTAGTAAGAAATCTGTGTCACCTAAACCAGGACCATTTCCATCGGGTATGGGTTGTTTGATATACGGTTGTCCACTATCTGCACCACCACGTCTATCATTTCCATACCTTAAAGATTTAAGATCGGTTGTTAGATTAACTAAAGCCATGTTTTATTTAAGATGCGTTACCTGTGGTATCTACTGCTCTTGGTGTATCTGAAATAGTATCTATATAAGTACCTGCTTCAAATGAATTATTAATTGGAATAGCACCGCTTTGTAATGGAGCAGATGGTTTATTTCCTTTTAATGGAGATAATGTAGTACCTGTAGTTTCTAATTTATTTAGTAAAGGCATAATTTTAATTTTTAATTGTTAAACGTTTATTATAAATATTATTATTGTATAGAAAATGCACTCATACCCGCTACTGTACCAACTTCAATCGAATCCATTTGTACTTTAGGTGCGGGTTTGTTTATTAATGCTTCTAATAATGAATTTGTTTTTTTAGATTCTGAGTTATCCTGTTGTACGATTGTTTGGGGTTGTGAAGATTGTTTATTACTACCAAATAAATCAGTCCCTGCTATAACTGTATCCCTATTATTTAACGCAATTGCTCCTTCAGGGCCCATTAATGTTCTAGAACCATAACCTGATCCTCCTCCAGGTGACATCATATCATCTGCTTTATTATAGTATTGGTATCCTAATGCTGCAGCTGCTACTGCTGCTGCTATACCTAAAGCAGGACCAATAAATGGAATTTTTGCTACAGAATCAAATGCAGTCATTGCCATATCAGAAATACTAATAAGTAATCCTTTTTTTTCAGTAGCATTTTTTCTTTTTGCCATTGCCAATGCCAAAATATCATACCCTGCTTTTAATTTCTGGACTGTCAATATAGCACCATAAGCTATTGCTATACCACCAACCAGGGATTGCATTACAGTTAATTGTTCATTAGCTCCTGTAAATACTCCTACTATACTTTGTACAGAACCTACAATATATTCTATAGTGGATGCTATACCTTTAAAAGTAGCTGATATTGGGACTAATAAGTAAGATAACATTTCAAATGCCGGAACTAATAATTCTACAACAGGAGTTATAATTTGCATTAAAGGAGCAGCAATACTAACAAATGCCTCTTTAGCTTTCGCAATGGATTTATTTAAATTTTCTTGAACACTGTTTTGATTTTTTAAATCTTCTATACTTTGTTTTCCTAATTTTGCTTTAATTTCATCTTGAGATAATCCTTGTGCTTGGAGTTCTTTAATTTGTTTTTCTCTTAATTTATATTCTTCACCCGTAAGATTACCAATTTGTTCTTGTACAAATAAAGAACTAGCTAAATCTTCTCTAGACATTCCAACAGCATCAGCTAATGCCTGTTGTTGTATTCTATTCATCTTGGCAAAATCAGCTGCTGATCCCGCTTGTTTAGCAATTTCTTCTGCAACTGTAGCTAAGTCATTATTTAATGCTGCTTGTCTTGCTTTTTCTAAGTTTATATTTTTACCTAATAATAATTCGGCTTCTAATTCTTTTTCAATAGATGATTCAAAATTAAGTATACTATCGGCTATACCTTCTACATTGCTTAATTCCATACCTAAAGCTTTAGCAGCTGCAACTGCATTAGCAATTTGGCCTGGGTTTTTGCCTAATGATAAAGTTGTTGCTTTAGATACATTACTAATATCTTTTAATATATCTTTTTCATTTAAAGCAACTCCTAATCTTTGTCCCGTTAATCGGGCTTGAGCCATTACTTCTTTAGTATTTTTTTCTAAATCACCACCTGTTGCATCTGTAATAGATTTAATACCACTTAGTTCTTCATATGTTAAACCTGCAGTTTTATGGAGTTTTTGAAATAAAATTAAATTATCATCAATAGTTGTATTGAATATACCTAACTCACCATTAGCAGCCATTAATGCTTCACCTAATCCTTTAGTAGTAATTGATAATTCACCCGATTTATTTGCTGCTGATGAAAGTTCACTAGATAAAGCAGCCGCCTCTGATACATTTATGTTAAGATTTTTAGCTAACTCACCATTTTGTTTGTCAACAGCAACCATAGAATCAAATACTCCAACTATAGCTAATTCTAATAACCTCATTGGGGTAAGAACAGATTTAATTCCACCACTTAATACTTTAGATAAAGTTCCAGATTTATCTATTTTATCTGCTATACTACCTGCATTTTCTTTAAGTAGTTGGAATAAAGGTTTTGCCTTTTGAGTTTCAGCATTTTGTTTTTTCATAGCTTCAAGCTGCTGTAGCTCAAGATCATATTGTTCTTTTAATTGAACCTTTAACTCCATAGTATCGATGCCTAGTTCTTTACCAGCCATCATGATTTTTTTAAGAGTAGCTATTCTTCTAACCTCAAGAGCATCCATTTTTTTCTTAAGATCAGCTTCAACATTTACACCTTGTTTAATTTTTAATTGAAGAGAAATTGTTTCTTCTAAGCCCGAAGTTGTTTTTTTAATAGATTGTGCTATATCTTTTTGATATGATTGTGCTACCTTTTTAGTAATTGTATCTAAACCATTCATTTGGTCAATAGCATCTTCTAAAGTAGTAGATATAGTAGCAGCTAATGATTTAAAGGCATTATCCAAAAAACCAACTTCATCAGATTGATCTCTTAATAATTTTCTTCCTTTTTCTAATTCTTCGTTAGTAGCCATTTAAAGGGTATTTTATTATAAATATGAAAAAAAGCAGCTATTTGTAGCTGCTCTTTCCTTCATATGGTTTAGATGCTTGTTTAAACTGAGGGACATTTACTTTTCCCTCCGAATCTACAAGTGAAGTTTTACCACTTGTTTGTTCATTTTTTATTGCTGCTTGTTCGGCTTCATAGTAATCATTTATTTCTTTAAATGTAAATTTACGAAGCCATAATGGCATATGATATATAGTAGCGTAATCGTATCCACCTTTTCCATGAAAAACTATTTCATGGATTTGTTTAAATATACTTAACCTAATTTGAGGTGCCGTCTCCGAAGTCAGGCCAAAAAAAGCTAAGCCCAATGGGCACGGTTACCTCCTCTCCCGAATCTAGAACTATATTAAGATCTACATCTGGTTGTGTTTGTCTTAAATGATCTCTAAATGCTCTAGCATCACGTGCTAAAAAATAATTATCAACAAATTCTCT
>CAACVD010001835.1_pt1 | contig 10090 bp, 11 predicted proteins | sample 2381771 | NCBI WGS metagenome assembly CAACVD01 (sample SAMEA5211965, study PRJEB30684) | marine metagenome | biome: Marine; feature: Epipelagic; material: Water | collected 2015-10-15 | depth 15 m | reverse complement strand
ATCCTTCCCATTACAAAATAGTCTGCACCCTCTGGCCCAAACTTTTTCATTAAACCTTCTTTTTTAAAACCTAAAAACTGTGCAAAGCGTATTGCTTCAGGCCAGTCTGCTTTTACATTAGCGTGCATTCTGGTGTAAGGCATTTTATGTATAATATCTTTAGTTGTTTTTATAACAGTTTTTAATCTTGTTTGTATTCTGTCGCTTCCTATAAACCAACATTCTGCAACACCATCCCACATAGGAATAAAACCTGCTGCACCAATAATATGTCCATTCTCTACTCCTGTAAAAGAATCGTGCTGTGCTGCACGCTCCATGTGTTGTTCCCAATCGTGTTCTGGTTTCATTGTGCCTACTGATAACTTATCTTCAAACACTAACTCTCTTGCGTGATCTGGTATAAACTTAATCAATCGCATTAGTCAAAATCTTGTACAACTACCCTCGGATAAATACCTACAATCGTCATGGGTAATGGCTGTGTTTGTTTTACAACAATACTTCCTTCTGTGTCCCAAGAGGGTTGTGCTTCTATGGTTTTGTCTCCAGTAAATAATGGTACTGCTGTGTCTGTTGGATCGGAACTGTCTCTAAAGGGGATCGTATCTGTATTGTCAAGACTAGTTCCCACAGAGCAACCAACAGTACGAAAAAAACGAATAATAACACTATGTATTTTTTTAATTTTTCCTTGAGCTGTTCCACTTGCACTACCTGCTTCTAGTCTTACTGTTTTTAATGTAGACGTATATCCTAATCCTACTTGAGCTTTTGTTGTTGCTCTATCGGTTGATATACTTCCGCTTGCTACTGTCTTGTCTGGATGAGCTGCTCCTTCTTCTAAAACAGAAACTGTTTGTCCTTCTAAATGATCTAGACCTGATAAACTAGATGTACTAGATCCTGAATACGTTAGACTACTATCAACAAAAATAGCATCCTGTATATCTGTTCCAAAATCAATATCTGATAATATTTCTACATATCTTCTTGTTGCACCATTGATTGTTCTTTTAACAACCATGTATAAATTATCTTGATTAAGTTCTCCCGGGATCACCGCAATATTTTCTACAAACCCATGATTGTATGTTGTACCACCAGAAGTAAAAGTACCTCCAAGTTTGTGTTGATGCCATGCAACTACTTGCTCTTCTCTTCGATACGTCATACCAATTAATCGACCATCACCTGTTGTTGCCCATACTAAAGAAAAAGGTTCTTGCTGATATGCTAACTCTACTAAACCATTTTCACTAACATGATCTGCTAGAATAGTAAGATCAACAGCTTGATAGGCATCAGTATCATACACATATCCTAACTCTCGTAATTTTCTTTTTGCTCGCTGCACAAACAAAGTATACGATCCTGCTTGTACTGGTTGTACATCTGCACTTCCATACGTTGCTTGTTGTTTGATCTGTATATTTGTAGGAGTAATAGGCTCGTCTGTTCCTGATGCTCGCACCACAAACTCACCACCAGTTGTTCCTACAACCATACTTCTTGCAGAAGCAAGATATAATATTCTATTCACCTGATTACTTCCGATGGTATAGTTCATAGCAGAACTATCGCTATCGCTTTCCGTCATGTTTTCAAAGTCACCTGCTACACTAAAAAACAATGCCTGTGGTTGACTAGTTGTTCCTGCAAACACTAAACGCTGTTCATAAAAAGCACAGGCTCTTGGAAATCCTGTAGTCTCAGAGAACGCTCCTAACGACCACTCATCAGTTGCATTAAGAGTGCCAACAATTGTAATAGTATTGCTAGCAGACTCAGCCACAACATCATCAGCAGGAACGAGAGTGATTTCATCACTAGTAACTTTAACAATTTCATAAGTTGTATTATTTGCACTTTGTGCCGCTCCTGTTACGGTGATCGTCATGCCTTCTGTAAAACCTTGCTCTACAAATTGCTTGTTACTATCTCTTATAAAATCATTGTGCGATGAACCAGTACCACTAGGATCACCCTCTACAAAACTAATAGTGTTTGATGCATAACTTGGGAGGATTTCATCAACACCTAACTCATCAGTCTGAACAGTCGCATCGACAGAAGTAGCAGAAGTGTAACTAGTAATTTTAGCATAGCCATTATAAATTTTGACAAGCCTTCCCACATCGGTGGATACAAACGTATCGGCTGATGCGGTAAGAGTAATACTACCAGTTCTCGCACTAGGGGTAAGAGTAGTTGTAGTTGCATTTTCATCTAAGTAAGGGCCATTGATAAATGTAACATCTGTGATTGTCCAATCTGTGTTACTTGTCCTTGATATTTTTCTAACAGGATGCGAGCTGTGTGTTATGTACATAACATCAGCAGACTGTGTAAATTTTATTTCAGGTAATTGTGCTGTTGTGTATGTCGTACTAACTTCTACTATCTTACTTGCCGTTCCTCCAGAAGTATATGTAGTAAATGCTGTACTGTTAATATTAGTTCCGTCAACATCTGTTAATTCAAAAGTATTTGTTGTTTTGTTAGCAACTATTCCTGTTACTCCATTGAGTTCCACCATACCTGCAACGCTTCCAATAATAACATGATCGCCATTACTAAAACCATGTGCAGTTGCTGTGATGACTACAGGATTAGCTTTAGTTGCACCAGAGATAGTTTTACCTGTTTCTGTTACAATCCCACCATCCTGATATACTCTAAAGTAATTATTACCAAACTCTAATACATACGTATTTGCAGTTGTAGTATTAAACTCAAAAGGGATTAGTCGTGCTGCATTCGCACTTACTTTTACCTCATGAATAAATTTTGTTCCGGGCCTTCTAGCTGCACCACCAGCAGGATATACAAGAAAATTCTCTAATGTTTTTGCTCCATTAAAGTATCTGGTTAAATCAGTTCTACCATCAAGCCTGTCGCTCAACTCTCCTGCTGTCCAGTTAGTATATCTAGGACTGGTATAAGTCATTTAGTATCTCGAATTTATAAATGTATCTGCTTGTAACACACCAAGGTCTGCTCCCTCGACTCCCGGTTGACCTTCTGTGGCATCAACAAATCTTGCTTCTTTTAATTTTGCTTCATATAAACTATACATACTTGCAACTAAACTGTTGCTGTTTGTAATACTATAACAAGTATCTGCCGCTAATCTTGCAGAGATTGTTTCTATTAATAATGTATCGTACTCATTAGGATCAGTTACCCTTCCTACAAATTTTATTTTCATTGTAGTTTCATCGCTAACAATTGTTCTTCCTTCTACCTTATAATCAATGTCTAGTTTTTCTAAACGCAAAACTCTAAGACAAAATGGATCGGTAGGTAAGTTATACGCATAAGTATATCCCCATGTAGGAGCTGTAGTGTTTCTTGCTAAGGATGCTCTACGCACTAAACAGTTCCAAGGATGAGAACGAAAAACTGCATCTCGTACAAACTCGTAACGCTGGTTCATAATCCTTGCTGCAACACTATCCTCTGTTAATGAGTTAATGTTAGATGCACCTATCATATTGAGTGCTGAGTTTGCTATATCTACTTCTGATGCCATAATAAATTCCTTGTAAGGAAAAGGGAGTGCTAACGCAACTCCCCTTTCATGTTACCTATTAATCAACAACGTATGTGATAACAAAAGACAGGTCTCCTGCTGTATCACCAGCAGCATCAAACTTTAGACCGATATAATAATATCCGCCCGGATCTGATGACTGGCCAGCATCTTGCCAAACCTTTTGCCCCATAGTGTTAATATTTCTTGCTTCAAAAGCAACCTCTGTACCTGTGGTAACAGCAGCTCTTAGATCGGTAATCGCTGAAGCATAAGCATCATCATCGACAGCCGTAACTGTGCTTGAATCTGCATTATACAAACCTACATCACAAGTATTTGTTGATCCTGAATCAAGATCGTCATTGAAAAGCTTAATACTCACAACAGAAGCATTAGTAGGAATAGGTGCAAGCATAACTGTATCAGTTGCACTTAAATCCCCTGCTGCTAAAGCAATAGTACCTTGAGCAATTCTTTGAACCCCGCCTAATTGAGAGGAAGGGCTTTTGACGATAGGACTAGCTTCAAAGTTAGAAACTAGTGTTTGATTTACATTAGCCATAATTTACCTCCTATTCTGTGCAGGCTATCTCTACTACTTTTTCTTCTTCCATACGAGTTGCCCCGATGTCCATACAGTAATAGATTTGTGTTGAATAACTTTTGTCAGCTCGTTCATCAATGCGACCTTGCACGTCTTTGCCAACAGCAAGCTTAATGCCGTCTCCAGCAAAAGCGATAACTTGTCTGTTACCATCACTATCTGTGTTCAGTCTGTTACTTACGATAAACTTGAAACCAACAAATGTATCTACTTCACCTTGTACCAAAGCTCTGACTGTATTAAAGTCTGCTGAAGTAACAGAGGTGATGTTTAATAAATCTTCAATCTGCTCAGGTGATACAATAATGTATCTCTGGATTGAAGGGTCTACGCTATTTTGATCTAGTATCTTTTTAGCAGACACTAGTTTAGCTTGAGTTAATCCTGCACTTCCATGAGCGATCTTTTGCCCTGATGGTAATGCTGTGGATGTGCTTCCTGATTTGCCTGTACTGGCAGAACCTAAAGCTGCTGATATGATTACGTCATCCATAGATCTACCCATAGCCATTGCTGCTGCTCTGGCATAAGTAGATGTTGGATCTACAAGTAATCTGACTTTATCTGGATCATCAATTAAATCAGCATACTCATAGGTTGACATTGTAACCATTCTTCTTGCGTGTGGTGTTTCCATTAATGGAGTATCACCATGACGTGAAGTTCTAACCTGTGCTACAGCAGAACCTACTTGATCGAAAAAAGCTTTCTCACCAGTAACGCTTTCCACGTCAACTGCTTCTCTTAGTAGAGAACCCATTTGTTGACTTAACATGGTTATATTGCTGCTAAACTGGTTTACAAAAGCTGTAGTAATTTGCGTACTCATAACGCTCTCCTTTGTAAAAGTTAATAATATTAAGAAAACAAATTGCTACCCTGCTACCGCAGGACACTTCTATATTTAAGGTTAATCACCTTTAGCTGTCGGAGCTACCGGTAAGGGCTTTCGCTTATCTTACTTTACGATCTTCTGTAAATTCTATTCCTCTTCTGGGTGCATATACTCCATAAGTTCCTGTACCTGTTGTACAGTTCTGTAATGGTCTGGATGCTTCTTATCCCAGTAGGGGCCACCATCACGAGGGTCTCCTCGCAAGGCTGCAATCTCTTTTTCTGCATCAGCAGGAGTATACTGCTGTGCTTCTTTACCGCCAATCATTTTATCTTCTCCTAGTTTGGAGTTGATATAGTTTCCTATGTTGGCTAGTGTTTTTATAAATACAGGATCATTACCCAATGGCAATCCTTCCTGTGTGGTTAATTGATCAAAATCTTTAGGAGCAAATTCTTCTAAGACGTTTTTTGCTTCCTTCATTTTATTATCGTATGCCTTACCCCATTCTTTTTTAAGAGTAAGTTCTGCTTCTCCTCTTTTTATTTCTAATTGTTCTTCACTAGGAGGAGCATTTGCAGCAGCTATCTCTGCTTCTTTGGTAAGGTATTCCTGAAAAATAGTATTGGCTTGTCTATCATTAAGACCGGCTTTATGTGCCAATCCTCGATACCAGCCCTCAATATCCTTATCAACTTGTGTTCCTTCTTTTAATTCTAGTTTATAGCCTTCAGCATTTTCTGGCTTACCTAGTTTTGTATACACAGTATTCCAGTCATCATCGTTTGCCCACTTTCCCGGGACAGGAACTTTATCAGCTCCTATCATACTTTGTGCATGGATCGCAGTCTTTGCTAAAGACTCAATACTGTTTGCATTGTGTATTAATTGATTATCTCTTATATCTTCTGGTAAACTTGCTTTCCAATCTTCAGACGGAGCCTGCCCAGTTTCCACCGGAGCTTCCGCTACCTGTTGTTCTTCAGCCATGTTTTACTCTCCTTTCGCTTTTTCCTCTAATGGTTTAAAATCTTCTAGTTGTCTAAAAATATAGAACAAAACACCTCTAGCTCCTTGATTGTATGCTGTGGTATCTGGTTCCCCTCTTACAAAAGTTTCTCTATCATAGAAACGCTCTCGTAAATCCTGTAGTATTTTTTGCCCCTCATCAGAGTTAAATACTAATTTATAATCCTCGTGCATTACTGTAACGCCTTCAATGCAGGTGCAGCCTTACCAGCGGCTTCTGCTGTTTGTAGAGCTTCTTGTTGCTCTGCCATTTGTTGTTGTTGTTGCTGCCTTACTTCTCTTTCCTGAGCGACTTGTTGATCGCTTTTGATGGTTGATGCAGGCACGCCTAATATTCTGATAATATATTTTGCTAATCCATCCATATCCACATAATCAAATACTGTTGGGTTAACTTGTGATAATGGAGCAAGCATTTCAAACAATCGCATTGCAGATTGTACATCGCCAAACCTTTGAGCTTTTGCTAATGGTGAAATATATTCTATCTCTACATCATTGTTCGCTAAGAACTCAGGTGGAGGTGAAAATTTCTTTTCACGCACTAAGACATTATAACAACGCTCAATCATAGGTTGCAGCATCTCAGCCTGAAGCCTACCAAGGACTGGGCCTAATAAACGCATCTTCTCTTCTGTTCTCTGGATCACTTCGGTAGCTGTCATCTGTGGGCCTTGCGATAGAATTAACTGATCAACATAAAATGCAGATCTGATCGCATTCCTTCTTTGCTCTTCCATATTCAAGCCTAGAGAATTGTTTGCCCCTATATTCAAAGGTTCTATTCTATCTCTAGTACCAGAACGATAGTAATTCAATCCACCCGGCACAGTTCGTATTGGCATCATAAATCCATCATCAGGGAGCATAAGAGGAGGATCTACTTGTTTTTGTGCCGAGCGAATTGTTACCTCAGCCATCTTATTTAACATCTTTGTATCTGCAAGAGCAGTCATGGCTGGAGATCGACCATACCCTCTTTCAAAAGATGCTTTGAGGAATCTTGGACACACATAAGGCAGTTCATCATAACCACCTTCTGATATTGTTATCTTATCGTGTGGATCTATATACACACTAGCAAATGGTTTATTTAATGTATCTAACTGTGTTACATCATACGCTTCTCTTGGAAACACAGCGTGCAATAATTCTACTTCTTTATATGGCTCCATTCTTGCCATATTCTGTAATCTTGGAGGTAGGTTGTCGTTACCAAACATTGTTCTCATAGCAATACAGGTCATCTTAAATTTTCTGTATACTGTATCTACTCTACCTTCTGCATCTTCGGCTAGGTAACATTCGGCTATATGCCTTGTGCTAAAACGCAAATCATTCTTCTCATCTTTTTCTATACTCATTACTCCGGTGCCAAACACCACTAAGTCTGAATATAATTCGTGAACTGCTTCTGCAAAGTTAGAGCGATTGATCGTTGCATACATTACATCGGTTACCCCTTCTAACCATTCTTTTGCTTCGTCATCTCCATCTAATTCTCTATCCTTAAACTTTAAACTAAACCAAGGTGTAGATGGATTGGTCAACATTCCATGTAAGCTAGCTGCAAGCATTTCTGCTGCGTGAATAGCTGTACCATCAAAGACTAACTCTGTACGTTTATCTCCAGAAGTACGCTTCTTGGTTATGTCTGCTTTTCTAGGACTTATAAAGTCTGCAAGTTGCTGCCAATGACTTTCCCAATTGCTTCTTTGATCTACTAAAGTTTTAAACTGATGCATTATGGCAACTGCTTTTTTATCTTCAGCCATCTATCCTCCTAACAAGGTTTTTACAGAAGTGCTATCTCCGCTTGCTGTTAACCCTTGGGTTCCTGTTAATATCGTAGTACGCTCTCCTGACACTCTTCTTCTCTTTCTATACTGCGGACTATCATCTTCTGCTCGTATAGCAGCCTTTGGTTGTACTACTGGCGGAGCAGGTTGTGCTGGTGGTGGTGCTGGTCTTGATGGTCTACTTATAAAACCACCCATCTTAACTTCCCCCTAATAATGTTGGGCTATAACTATTATCTACTTCTGCTGTAAGACCTGATGGCCCAGTTAACATTGTAGCACGAACACCTCTTCTTCTTTTTAATCGATCCTCTTCCTTATCTATTTCTGCACGCTCTACCGGTTTAATTGCTGGTGGTGGAGGTGCCGGGGGAGGTGGTGGCGGTGTAGGTATCTTTGGACTTAAAAAACTCATCCTGCTTCTCCTGTGTGTGTAAAAGGGTTATAACTACTAGATGCCATCCTCTGCATAGGTTGGCTCCAGTTATTCTTTTCTTTTAAGCCAACAGACATATACCGAAAGGCATCTGCCGCATGACTTGAAAAATCGTGAACAGGGCTGTTACGAAAGCTACGAGTTCTTTCGTTGTAGGCTCTATGGTAATGCCTTAGTGCATCCAGCCCTATTTTACATCGCTCACTATCAAACCAACAACGTGGTATTAACATCTGAGCTGCGTGTATTCCATCTTCTAATGGTAGCTTTGGTGCTACTCGAAAGTTCAGACCTAGATCATACGCAATCTCTCTTCTGCTCTTTCCTGATCCCAACTCTCGGACTTCTATGTCGTGTGGTGCTACATGGTCTCCGTATAAATACTTCTTTCTTTGAAGTGCATCCACATAATGGGGTAGCCCCTCATTCCTATTTTCATAATAATCAATCACATTAATGGCACGCCCATCATTCTGAGCAAACCATATAGCTGTGCTATCGCCAATTCCTAGATCCCAATAGGTATCTACTCTTAGAGATGGGTCATACGGCACTTTAGTAATACGCCCCTCTTCCATCGCTTCTTCTAGGTACTTGCCATATATTGAGCCGGGTACATTGGCTACCCACGAACATTCAAATTCCTGATTGTACTGATCTTCTGTCATCATAGCTCTAGCAGCATCAAGTTCTTCCTGATCCACTATCTTTGTCTGTGATGCCTTATATGTTATATGATACCAGTCCTTACTATTGCTTGCCTGTTCATACAGATCAAAGAACGCATTGTGTCCTCTTGGTGTTCCTATAAAATAACAAAAGCCTTTACGATCTGATAATGCAGGTCTTATAATCTCTGGAAACACACTCTCTGGCATATCTGCCACCTCATCTAGTATACATCCATCAAGATATATTCCACGAAGGCTATCTGGATTTTCTGCTCCGAGCAGGTTAATCCTTGCTCCGTTGGGTAAATCTACCCGTAGTTCTGTTTCATGAAAGCGTGTGTCAGGTATTTTGGCACTAAACTGCTTGAGATAATCCCAAGCTACCGCTTTCGCCTGTCTGTACGTTGGTGCAAGGTATGAGAACCTTGGAGAAGCCTTTGTACAGAGTATTGCTTCTCTTAGTAGATGGTTCATAGCCATTACTGTTTTGCCAAACCTTCTGTGGCATACGATTACACCCCACCTGTGTTTTGTTAGCCGCTTATGCAGTTTTGCTTGGAGTGGTCTTGGTGTATAGGGTATTTCGATGTGTGTCATACTTCGTTACCCCAGCAATCCCAACCATCTCTTTTGTTTCTTGCAAAAATATCTAGTCTATCATTACCTAAATCTTGTATCATATTATAAAATTTATCAGGTTTTTTAGAATGTTTAATATTTTCTGCTTGAAAACATAAAGGAATAAGTGGTTTGCCCTTTATCCATAAATCAGGTTTTACTTTATTATATCCAATAAGAATAAACTCTGCGTTCCATCTAAATCCAAATAAAGGCATACCTGCAGAACGACCATAAGTTTTTTCCCATACACTTGTTGCTAAATGTTTAAATCCCCAATTTTCTAAAACTTTTTTTGATTTAAAAAGAAATTTTTGAGTTGTCCATAAAAATAACCAGCATTTTTTTTTAGCAACAGATTGTATATTCATAGCTTTTATTTCATCTATAGGCATAGTAGGATAATCAAATATAACCTGATTAGGTCTTGCTTTATGAGTTAATTTTTTTACCTCCCAAGGTGGGTCAATAACTAATAAATCATATTTTTTGTTTGGTAAGGGTATCTCTATCCTTAAACTTTAAACTAAACCAAGGTGTAGATGGATTGGTCAACATTC
>CAACVD010001834.1_pt1 | contig 10091 bp, 22 predicted proteins | sample 2381771 | NCBI WGS metagenome assembly CAACVD01 (sample SAMEA5211965, study PRJEB30684) | marine metagenome | biome: Marine; feature: Epipelagic; material: Water | collected 2015-10-15 | depth 15 m | reverse complement strand
TCAAAAACATCATGACCACCTGCTTCTCCACTACCATCAGTTTTTCTTTTTCTGTACATTGAGGGATTATTTTCTATATATTTCCAAAACTTTTGTGCTGCTTTGGTTGTTCCATCTTCATGATCAGAAGTTAACCCATGTCCCATGGTTGAGGCATAATAAAACAATAAATCATACAATAATAATCCATATTTTTGATCTCTAGCACCTTTAGTAACATTTTTCATACCAGGTTCAACATAAATTGCAGCTACTTCAAATGTATTAGGGATACAAGGAAACTTAGATTTAGGTTTTCTGAAAAATATATCACCAACTACATAAAATTTCAATTCGTTATTTATTTTCACAAGCCTGTATAATGTAAAACTAGAAGTGTTTTTTGTATCGGGGTTATATTGTAAACCTAAAACACTATGCGTCCTTCCTTTTGATAAATTATATTTAAAAGTCCCTCTTACCATTTTTTCACCTTCTGGTTGTTCAAAATCAAGGTCTTTTACTTCAGAAATAATTTTACTTTTTTTAATTCTAATTTTCATTTTTTTATCCTTGGCTTGTTTGCTATAGGTAAATAGATTCTTCCTTTTGGTTTACAACAGAACTTATTATAAACCTGTCTCTCTAGTATAGTTATTTGATTCTGAAAATACTTTATCATTCTCTTATAAGCCTTTATCGACTCCAGTCTAACATCACCGCTCATTAAAATCTCCTAGATCAAACCCTTCAAAATCTTTCATCAAGATTTGATTAATTTTTCTTTTAAGTGTTGAGTGCAATTCGCTTATTTGTCCTATTCCGGTCATGTTTCTTGCCATTTCGGGATCTCTTAGCATTGCATCATTTATGATATTTATTTGGTCCATATCATCAATTTCCAAACGATCCATTAAATCAAAAGCAAATGTGGCATCTTGGACAGAGCTTAATAAAAGTTTGATTAGTTTTTCTCTATGGTCATCGCGAAGCGATTCTTTTATAAGTTTATGTAATTTTTCTTTTGTTAATTTCATTTCAAACCTCGCCTAAAATTTTGACACATCTATTAAAAATAATCTATCATCCGTTGTGTTTGTCCCTACATTATCTAGTCTAATCTCATCAAACTCAACACCAAGAGATCTTAAAGTTGTAATCCAATCCATTAATTTAGTGTCATCAGTTAAGGTGTACCAAAGTTCAAGATGTTGCTCATCCGTCATTCCTCTTGTTCTTCTAGATTCTTTCATTTCTTGAACAAACATGTTATAGCGATTTGGCCGACTTGGAGCTTTTAAAGGAACTTTTAACTTTGGTTGAATGACTTGATCAAAGGTATCAAGCAGTTTTTCAAAGAACCAACTTGAATCAACGGAGGAATAACCAATTGTGTTGCAATATCTAACAGCTCTATCTAAAGAGGTAAAAGAGTTTTGAAGTACTTGATTATAGTGAGCACGTTCCTTAACAACAATAACCTCTTCCATAACAATCATTTCTCCATCTCGAAATGTTCCATAAGATCTTGGAAAACAATGAGGATATTTGTTGAACAATGCAGACTCCATTAAATTGGATTCTATGCCTTGTGCTCTTGAGTTAGGCTGTGGACCATTGTAGGCAAGTTTAAGGACCAAATTCGGGGTCTTAGGGCTTTGCAAATTGCCTTTTTTATCATAGATTGGTGTGCGCTTTAGATTAACACGAAAGACCATGCGAGAATAGCCTGATCCGATGTGCGTTCCAACTACGCTTTCAACCCATCCAATGTTTATTTTTCCATCAGCTAAGGTATAATCAGAAGTGTTGGCTTTGACCATTGTCAAGACGCCTTTACCATATCGGCGCGGATTTTGTCCTCTTGCGAAAACTTCTTGAATCATTTCCAAAACAAGCTTTTCAATTTTTGATTCAGTCAATTTCATTTAAACTACCTTTTCAATTTTTTGCTTGGTTTAAACAAGTCCATCATTTGAGTGTTGCCTTCGGCTTTTTTCTTTAATGCTTTAAAAAGCAGTTTTTGGTTTTTATGTTGATTTTGTTTTCTTATTTCTTTTTCTATTTGTGCTTTTGCGGCGTTATATTCCATTTCTCTAAATTTGAATCTAAGAGAAAAAACAATTAACCCTAAAAGATACCCAGCGATACCACCACCGGCTCCAGCAACAAGAGACATGATTCCACCTTTATAAAGATATGACGCAACTACCGAAACAAAAGCTCCACCACCTGCTAATGCAATTGTTATTCCATTAGTGGATTTTTCTAAGTTATCATAATCAATAAGAAAAGCATCGGAAGCATCATCAAGTTTTTTTTGTTGTTGAAACGTTAATTTTTCTTCGTCTTCATTTTCATTAATTTGTTCTTTGGACTTAATTTGTTTTGCCATTGATGCCATTTTACTTAAGTTTGCTGACTTAAAGAACTTTTTAAAAAACAATTTAAATTGTGTGTCATTTTGTTTTCCCACTATTCTTGCTGTATCTTCAATTAGCATGTTAATCAAGTTATTATATTCTTGTTGGGTTTTTGGCTGTCCATCGGGGTTTGGCGCAAATTCATTTAAAACATTGCCCAATTCTTCTTGAATAATTGAACGCAGCTGCATATTGGTTATTTTCATTTTGTTCTCCTTCTGATAAAAACTATTGCAATAATTAGTTATTGAAATCTTAAATCTAGGAAAAATTTTTTGGTAATTTTTTAACAATTGGCTTGACAAACAAACCAAAGCGTGTTATACTATAACTAGATAAATAAAAAAGGAGGATGCATTATGCAATTTATCACAATTCAAAATGAAATCGGGGAAACAATAGCTATCAATCCAAAACAAATCTCTCAAATAAGCTACAATCACAATAAAACAGTGCTGATTTTTGTTGGAAAACAAATTATCCACACACAGTTTACAGATCTTTTAGCAGCTACAAGGTATATTGAACGAGCTGTGCAAGATAGAATCCTAGCAGGACATCGCGATCGGGACATAGAAGATTTATGGAGAACTTGGGGCCACACCTGAATTTAAGGTGCTGTAGTTAAGTTGGTTATAACGCCGGCCTGTCACGCCGGAGGCCGCGGGTTCGAGTCCCGTCAGCACCGCCACTATATTTTTCAAATCTCTAAAATTTGCTGTGGGTGTATAATGCACCTGGCCCGATTTGGCCGAAAACGCCGTCATAGACGGACTTATTTCAACGGTCATGGGTAGAGGGGGGAGGAGTATACCCCCTTGTTGACAACACAAAAAAAAACCGTTGAATAAACAACGGTCATGACAAAACAAACAAAGAGCTCCTACTTCTTTGAGTCAGCTCCGTACTTATCAACAAGGTTGTTGTAGGCTGCTGCGATAGAGGGATAAGCCGGGTGACCTTCGGGAAGCTCAAGAAGCTTGACAGTGACGTCCTCATAGGCTTCTTGAATCTCAGTACAAGTATAGTAAAAGCATTCAAGGTCTCCTCTCATAGCGTTCTTATAGACGCACTCATCGTCAGGGTGACCAGTGTAGCCGTGATGTGCGACCAAGTCAGAGAGCATGTCAACACTTGCGTGAAGAACAGGAGTATTACGACAGTAGTCAAGTGCCGCTGTGAGAGAGTTAAAGAGAGGGTTAGGGTGAGTCATAAAGACCTCCGTGATTGGTTAGTATAATAATATAACAAGGTTAAGGGATAGTAGCAACGTAGTATCGGACAATTACTGACCGGTTATTCTTCGTCGTCTATGAGAATGAAATCATATAGCTCGTCAAGGTCGGCAATTTCTAACTGGTCTTTACCATAGCCGCGACCTTCGGAGAAGTTTGGCACATAGATAATAGGGTGAGAGTCGAAGTCTTCGAAGAATGAAACGGTGTCTAACGATCCCGTGACAGGGTTGATAAAGTCGAAGGTTGTCATCTCCCCATCATCTCCGTCGTCAAACACGACTGTATTGGTGATGTTCTCATCTAGGTCTGTCGTAAAGGTGGAAACTTGAGAGTTGTAAATTGGGTTAGTCATAGTGGGCTCCTAAGCAAATGCTGTAAAGATAAATAGAAATAGAAAAAAGAAATAAATGCCTGTCATAGTCGACCTCCTAGTCTTCGAATATAAGTAAGTAAAGGAAAAATATTATTGGTGGTGTGAAAATGAAAAATAAATCAGTAAATGATTGAAACATAAAGACCTCCTATTTGGTTTCGTCATAGACTTCTGATTGAATGTCCTCTGCTTTTTCTTCGTCACTGGCGAAAGGAACACCGAACAAATCTTGATTGTAAGGAATACCTCCTACTGGTCGAGAAGATGGATCAAGCCATGCTGATTGCTCCTCTATGAGGAAGTCATTTGCTTGATTGATTTTTTCATTAAGACGTTGAACACGCAATAGTCTTTCTTCGTCATAGTTGGGATACTTTGCACGTAACTCGTTAAGGTCGGTTATCTCAGGCTTTTGAGCAAGTGCGTCGTCAAGCATGCGAGAGTGGGAATTGTAGACTTGTTGAGCAATAGCACGTCGTAGTCGGGATTTTTCAGATTTTGTAGTCATAAAGACCTCCAATGGATTAGTAATATAAATATAACATATAAACAGTAGTCTGTCGAATAGAAAACGGACAGATTATGACCGCCTATCTTAGGTTGGCTGTGAGAGGATTATTTTTTCCCTTGAAAACAACCTCGTGGTGGTCGGGGCGACACATGGATTGTAAATCGAACATGTATTTATTTAGCTTGTAGAGAGAATCTTTTGAGAGATCCCATTGTCCTCTCTGTAACAGGCTCATCAAGCCACTATATTGGTTGTTCATTTTCGAAACTATGTCACGAAGAAATGCCTGATGTGCGTTGTATTCGTGGACACGTTGAGAGTACACTGTGACAGTGGCATTTGGTGCAAGGTCTGGATAAGGTGCATAGACACGCACTATTTCGTCCTCAAACTTTATTCCCTTGTAGTGGGTGTGAAAACGAATAACTGCTTTATCGTAGGCTCTTTGTACTCTATGAGCAAACTTTTCAGCATAAGGCTGTCTTTCTGCCTCAGTGGCGGGGGTATCGAAGTACATGACGTTACGACCTGCTTTAGGATTGTTCCAACGAAACTCGTGATAGACGACTTTTCCTCCGACATACTTCTTACAGACAGTATTCTCTTGACGTTTTTTCTCCCTCATGTAGGGTGCTTTAATGGGTGCTATTTGAATGGTGAAAATTTTGGTCATATTGTAAACTCCTTTGATTGATTACTCTAGTAATATAACGTATTATTGTAAACTTCGCAAACGTAAAACGGACAGAATATGTCCGTTATTTGCAACTAGCTAACTTTATCGTGGTAGCCGATAATTGCTTGTATAACAGTCTCATACGCAAAGTGTTTCCACTGTCACGACAGGATTTGATGTCTGCTTTAATGTTACGGATACGACGTAACATAGTTGCTTTACTCTCTATTTTCATAAATACCTCATTTATTGGTTACTCTTATAATATAACAAGGTAACGAAATAACGCAACCGTGAAACGGACAGAAAATGACCGAGCCATCCAGGCCGAAGGCCAGGGCCCAAATGGGCCATTAGGCCAACAAGGCCCACGGGGCCGAAGCTCTAGGTTCCGACAGGAACCTTATAGAAAAGTCAAGTAATTTTCCCTTGACATGAAAAGACCTCCAATGTAAGGTCTCTCTTAATTGGGTGCCCGTTTTACTCCTCTATGGGGTCAATCTGTTCTAGTATCATATCGATAACGTAATGCAACATTCCAATGTACATTGTTTCGTCTCCATCCTCACGGGCTTTTTCAAGTTCCTCTAAGGCTTGTGCGAGTACGAGGGACAACATCATTCCCTCTTTGTTGCAAATTGTTTGGATATCGTGTAATGTAGTCATATGCACCTCTATTTGGTTGGTTTGTTGTTAGTAAAGACTGTGACACCATTGTCAACGGCTTTCATCATTTCGATACGTCTAACAAGTCGTTGTTTGGCTTGTCGTAGACCTCCTTTGCTAGCCGTATATCCCTTAGAACATCGCCACTCAGGCTCTACATCAGTCATCCATTCGACTGCGTCCTCAGGTGTGAGTCCTTGATCAACCAACTTGCTCATACGTGAGATAAGATCAATGGTCGATTGTGAGAGAGTTTTTTGTTTTGCATGTTTCATGTGTATGTCCTTGTGTGTGGGGGTGTAGGGGGGTAGATAGGTAGGTAGTAGTCTACATCAAGACAAGTCTGTTCTGAGGAACGGCTCTTTTAATCATGCCAACGTGTTTTGACGTGGTAGCCGATACCATTCCACGTGAGCCTGTTGCCATATAGTCATAGACGATATAACTTCCAGCACCGCCATGTTCGGCAATCTTGAGATTGTAAGAGTATAAAGCACCTCCTCGAATGGATAGCCCATAGCGACCGTTTACATCAGATGTGTAGTTGATAAATGCGTTAATGATTTGTTCTAGTGTCATAAGTGACTCCTTGTGATTGAATGTATTTATAATATAACGTGTTTGAGAAATTGTGCAAGGACAGAAAATGTCCGTTTAGATTATAACCAGTCTACGACGGATAAGTTCGCTACGTAGCTGTTCTTTTCGCTGAAGTAGGTAGTGTCGATCATTTGCTGGCATAATACGTGGTGATGTGCGATATGCATGGCATGCTCTTTGAAACATCTCTATAATCATGCCGTCTGTGAGGTCTTTAAATTCGTTTATCATATTTATCTCCCTTTTTAAGGTGTTTATTTTCATATTGTTTGGCTGAGTCGATCATCATGAGACAAAGGACTATGACGAAAAGAAGTAGTAACAAGTTATCTCCTATTTGTTTGAATTGTTTGCTTTGCAAGTTGCTCGTGCTGTTCGCAAGTTTCCACAGGCTTCACGTTTTCCTGTGACTACATCGAGAACATCGTAGTGCCCATAGAAACGGTTGCTTGCAACGACCTTGTAACGTGTTTGGATAGATTGTGAGAGCCATTGGGCGATTGTGAGTTGAGTCATAAAGACCTCCGTTGTTGAATGTGATTATAATATAACTGATTTTGAAAAGGTTGTCAAATTGATTTCGGACAGAAAATGACCGTTGATTATTCACCGTTTATGAGCAATCGAATCATCTCATAGTAAAGAATCCCCACTATAGCAAGCCCAAAGGAAATAGAGCATACTGACATGATAAGGTGAAACATTGGGTAGTCAGTAGCCATGATGATATCATAGAAAGAGTTGAACATGGTATCCTCCGTTAAAGTGATGTTAGTAATATAATCGGTTTTCGTTTACTTGTCAAATCGTTTTCGGACAGAAAAAGACCGTTTCGTTCTCTCTCCGATCTCCGTAAGAACACAGAATAATCCCCAAGTAAGTCCTGATAGAGTAAGAATAAGAAGTAAGTCCATTTTAACCTCGTTGTTGTTGGTGATGTTAGTAATATAACCGATTTGGTGTATCCTGTCAAGGACTTGTCGGACATTTTATGTCCGTTTTCCGTAGGAAAACCAACCCTATAGAAAAGTCAAGTATTTTGGAACCCTATAGAAAAGTCAAGTATTTTTCCTCCAAAATGAAAAAACCTCGATCCTCACGATATTCCCTTATTTTGATAAGTCTTATAGACTTATGGGTTCTCATGAAGTCGAGGTTTTAGATGCCTTAGAGTCGAACTGCTCTAGGAGAAACTAGCGATTTTACTTCTCTCCTCGTGCCTTGCATGTTCCTCGTGCGATTAAGTCCTGTGCTGTGCGACCGTAAAAGCCTTGCAACGTCCAACATGCACCTGTGTCGATCAAGTACTGCCATGCCACAACGTGTGCTACGTATTCGTCCACACCATCAGGGATTGACTCGAACCCCTCAATGATCCCACAGGCTGTGTAAAGGTCGGTTATGACGAAAGGGAAAAGATTTTGTTGATTATTTTCGTTAGACATGGGCGATTACTCCGTTAGTGTGCTATTTATTTGGATGATGTGCATGGTGCGTAAGACAGTCACCTATGCAAGTGTTATGTTAGTTAGATTCCTACACCTTATAGGCTCGTTATTACCTGTTTAGGAGGCTTTAGATAGCCCATAGGGGTAGTAGGGTAGAGGGGTAGGTAGATAGGGTGGTTTAGGGTTGTAGGACGTTAGAGAAAAAAGATGGTTGAATAAAAAATTTGTTCGGATCTGAGGGAGGATTGATAATCCTATGACAATCTCTAAGGTAATTCTCTACTATCCAACTGTGGTGGTAGCGAGCCTGTTTAGGATATGGGTGATTACCTATCTCCACAAAGTAAAGATTGTCATAGTGGCACTTCCTTACACTATCGGACATTTCTAAAAACTTGTTACCTATATTTGCAAATTGTGTGTTGTATCCTATCAACTCACCATCCATAAGTTTAGCCACAGGGGTGTACATTCTTCTACTATCAGGCACATGGACATTGTGTGTCACTAACCATTGTCTAAAATCCCTACACCACACAGATGTAGTTTTAAAAAGAGTATTATCTTTTAAGATGTAAGTTAAGTCCTCACTGTTATACCAAGTCTCTAAATAGTTTATGTGATGTGGGTTGTGTAGCATAGTCGCTAGTGTTGATGAAAATTCCATTGTTGTCTCCCTGTTATGTTTATAATATAATGTGTTCTCGACCACTTGTCAAATCCAAATCGGTCAGATTTTGTCCGACTTTATGATCTCTCCTCACTTACCCATTCGTTTCCTTGCTTGACCTTTATTCCAACAAGTCTCTCATAGGTTCTCGACATGTAGCGAATGTGCTTGAATAGCTCATCCCTCATGCCTGTGTATTCTAGGTGTCTAGTTTCACCAGCATAGCGACATATCTTTGTTGATGGTGTGTGTAATGTGAATTTATATGTTGTCATTATGACCTCCGATTGATTGATGTTTATAATATAACACGATTGTGGTTTTTGTCTAGGACAGATTTTGTCCGTTTTCCTTTTGTTCTGTGAAGATCGCCAATGTTTCCAATGCCTTATCCTCAAGAGCCTTTATGCGTTCCTTTTCGCATGGTGATAGCATTAAATCGGGTCTGCGATAGTCGAACTTCAATCCTCTCCTTGTGAATGAGTACTCTCTGATATGGAAGATTTTGTTTGCTATTTCCATTATGTTGTTGTTAAACTGTTGTTGTGTCATTATGACCTCCGATTATTGGTTGATTTTGGTTAGACTATCGTTGGAACACCACAACTGCTCATCGCCATGTTCTTTATCTGTTCTTACAAGGATAAGATCCTCACAGTGTACTTGAATGATTGTGCCTTTGACGTTTGGGTGCGTTATGCTATTGCTATCTGTGATTACTCTATCGCCTACTTTGAATGTTGTCATTGTTGACTCCTTTGTTTCAATGATGTTTATAATATAACCTGTTCTCAGAATAATGCAAGGACAAATTATGTCCGTTTTGGTACTCCTCCCAGTGTTGCGAACCAAGTTGACAGTAGCAAGAACATTTGTTGTAACAGACTTGCTTGTTTGCTTTGTTCCTCTCTAAGAGTCGCTAACTGTACCATAAGAGTCGAAACTTGTTCATTTAATCTCTCATTCTCCTCTGCAAGAGAGAACTTTGGTAACTTTATCCTCAAAGGTTTGACCTCCGTTATTGTCTCGGACGTTGGGGTTATATACTCAGTATTATCTTCATCTATGCTTTGCAATAACTCCCAACCGTTCGCTATTGCCATTCTGTTATAACTTGCCACAGGCGATTGTTGATAAGTATAGATAGCCTTTTTTATTCGCTTTGCTAAGATTGTTGAACCTTTCGGACAGTTCTCTAAGGGGAACACTCCAACATTGATTTTTCTATAGGTCTTTCTATTCCAAGAACTCATAATATGCTTATCATTTTCATATATTTTTCTATTTTGTCTACCAGATGGTTTCGTCAGCTCCGACATAGTTTTAGATAAGTCCTGTGTAAAAGACACTCTATGTGTGCATTTATTACCCTCACTGTCTATAGTGTAAAAGTAAACTACACCACTTGTGTCGTCTGCAACGGTTGAATATGTTTCATTAAAGTTTAAGATAGTCATTATGACCTCCGATTATTGGTTGATTTTGGTTAGACTATCGTTGGAACACC
>CAACVD010001833.1_pt1 | contig 10092 bp, 10 predicted proteins | sample 2381771 | NCBI WGS metagenome assembly CAACVD01 (sample SAMEA5211965, study PRJEB30684) | marine metagenome | biome: Marine; feature: Epipelagic; material: Water | collected 2015-10-15 | depth 15 m | reverse complement strand
TTTAGCAGATGCACGAGCCGCTTGACCCACTGTCATCCCACCTTTTGCAAGCAACCCCAGCTGACCAGCAACAGGTAAAGCAAAGAAAACATTAACAGGATCTACAACACCAGCAATCAACTGAGAGGGGTAATACCAAGAAGTTTTAGATAATTCATCACGGATACGAGAAGAACTATTTATTTGAGTCTTGATAAAGTCTGCATGTTCTTTGTTTTTGGCGCGATACAATTCATCTGCATATATCTCATAGCCCACAACATCTTCTCTAAAATCATAATTAGGATCTCGCTCCATATCCCCAAACTTTAAGGATTCCTGTGTGCGCGTCACCAAAGGAGAGTATTGATATGCAAAAGCATTAGAGAGGTTTTCAAAAAAACCACGCTCTCTTAAATCTTGTAGCCCAAAATCTGGTGCTTCTAATTCAGATGCCATTGTAGTGACTCACTAACATTATTAAGGATAAGCCTGACTGTAAGCCTCTTGCTCTTTAGATCGGTCAATACGGAATTGCGCTCTGGCTTCTGCTTTTACGCGCTCTTCATCACGAAGCCTTCTTCTGCGTTCCAATATTGTTTCAGCTTCTATTGCATTTGTATCAATAGTCATAATGTTGTTATTTGAGTCTCTATGTGGATTGCCTTGAGCATTAACAAAAACCCAGCGACCATAACTTCTTTTATTCATAGGATCGGGTTTTAGGAAAGTATTTGTTCCTAACTTTAAATTTACTGCACCCGTACCTTGAACATTTATACGATCAACAATTTCTTCTGTTTTTCTGCCAAAGTGATATAGACCCAATCCATAAGCATCGTAATAAAAGTTTGGCATATAAGGCTGTTTTTTAAAACCACCATCTGGAACATAACCAAAGGCATATTCTTTGTAGTAAGTATTGTAGACATCCTTTATATGTTTATTTGCATCTTCTACACTTGTTGCATTTACTATACTTGCATAAACAGGTGCAAATTTTTGAATAAACTCTGGATTGTATATACCTTGAGCAAGCATAGCTTCTCTTGCAAGCAAAGTGGGTGTTGTTTTAGACGGATCTTTTTTAGCTTCAAAATATCCTGCGGCAGATAATTTTTTATTAACTACATCTACATCTTGCTCTGTTCCAGCAAGTTTTCTAATTACATCAAACTTATCTTTATTTGACGGATACGCTTCATCTATTGCTATAAGCGCATTAGCAAATGCAAGATTTTCTGCACCTAAACCTAAATCGCCCTGGTTAATACCATCAATAGATAAAAGTGAATCTTTAGCAAGTCTAGCCATTGAAATAGCTAAAGGAACATTATCTTCGCTCATAATGTTATTGCGATAACGATCAAGTGTATTTCTAACTACAGCAGGAATAACCCCATACGCAGTAATTTGATTTGCTACCTCAGGGTTGTTTTCATAAGCCTGAACAAAAGCAACTGGATCATTTGGGTTAATACTATACTGCTGTTCAATAGCAAATTGAGATGCTTGCCTTGCCTTTGTTCCAGTTTGCCCACCGCCAAGTGAACTCAAAAAACTAGCTTGTTCTTTTCGTGCAACTTCTGCTTTTGATAGCTGACTGTCTGAAAAACTCAAACGAGAGGCAACAGCATTACGAGTTTGTTGCTCAGATAAAATTCCACCGGGAGCCATTAGTGCCGCAATCTCAGGCATAAACTCCATGCTTCTGGTGGGTGTACCACCAATAGCAATTTCTGAAAGAAGAATAGATCTCTGCTCTCTTGAAAGATTTAAAAAACCAGAGTTATTAAGAATACCTAAAGCATAGCTAGATCTAAAGGCACCACGAAGTTCACCTTGTTTTCTAACAGAAACCGCAGATGTTTGAGTAAGCTCATCAATTTCAGCAGATAATCTAAGATAATCTTCTCTGGTAACAAGCTCTCCTCCATCGGCGGCTTTAACTTGTAACTCACCAATCTTTTTTTGAATTTGTTGTTCTAGTCTATATGCACTGGCATCTTCAGCTTTCGCAGAGTTGAGAACTCTAATGTTGTTAATGTGCTTTGATTGAGAAAGAGTAGCCTGATCTCTAAATTGTTGAGCAGAACGCAAGCCACCAGCTTTTTCAATCTGCTGTGCTGTTTGTTCTACAAATGTAGAAACATCTTCAGCAAACAAACTCTCTTCATCAACACTGTTGGCATACTTGGCTCTTGCCTGAACCATATGTTCGTCTAGTCTGCGCGAACTATCTACAGCATAACGCTTTTGCAAAATGCCGTTTATCTGGTCTTTAGTTTTACCACTAAGATATTTGGGCATTTTGTGGGAGCCGGGGCTTCCATCAGGGTTAGTCATGCTGACTGTTTCTGCCCACTCACTAAACTTGCGTTGCTCATAGTCTTGCTGAAGCTCCATGCCAGCTTGCATAAATTGAGAAGCAGTATTAAATGTTGCGTTGGAAAGTGTGCGTGACGCATTTGCAAGTTGCTGTGCGGCCTGAACCTCACCCGCATCTGTGCGTGCAACACCAACAGGTCTGTTAATGAATGATTGTTTTTTGGGTGTTCTAATCTCAGCCATTATTGATTTATCCTAAACAGTGAGGCCGCAGTTCCAAGAGCCTGTGCATACACTTGCTTCCTGCCCAGCTTGGCTTGTTGCATCCCAGCTTCAGCCGCAACAATACCAGCACGAGATAATGTCTCTGCTTCTGTAAGAGTTTTGGCAGTTTCACGAGCCGCTTGTAAGGTTATTCTTGATGACTGTTCAGCCGCATCTTCAACAACACGCTTACTAATAGCATCAAGCGTATTGTCAGTCATATTCATATATCCGGCAGTTGCTCCAGCAACAGCCATCCAGTTACCCAGTTCACGAACAATATCAGTGTGCTGTTGAGTTGCCGCCAGTTTAATATCAGGAATGGTATTGCGAAACTGCTGTGCTTGTCTGGCACTTTGCACAGACTGAGCAACAGCAACCTGTTGTTGTGCCGCAACAGACCTCATACCAGCCGTTGCACTTACATAGCCAGCCGCCCCAGTAAGGGTTGCCTCACCTAAAAGATCCCAACGAAAATCCTCAGACATTATACAATCACCTCAATAACCATCCCGTTAATCTGGAGATCAAACGGAACATCTTGGGATATTGTTAGTTTTGGATCCTGACTATACCCCAACAATCTAAACTCTTTTCTCCCATTGAACTTGGTTCGCGCAAGAGAAAAATCATCAGTAACAGATCTTATAACAAGATCCTTGCCATTTACAGATACAGAAAGTGTATCAACCAAATCAAGAGTAACCATCACAATATGGCGTGGGTCACTGGTCATAACACCACTTGCAATGTTAGCGTCAATAGGCAGAGTCACAAGTTCAATATCAAACTGATAGCCTATATATGCAGTAGATACAGACTTAACAGCAGACACATCTACCTGACCGCCAGATACAGTATACTCTCCAAGATAGTCTGTGCCGCTTACAACCTTTACAGTTGCGCCATTTGCAAACTCACCAGATACAGTAAAGACACCATTAGACCCGGAATACTCCTTAGAGTAATCCATTGGAATACCCTCAAGCACTTCCTCCAGATAGTAAGCATTAGAGCCAGAGCCATTGTCTCTTTGCACAGCTACAAACAAACGCTGACCCACAGTACAGATGCTATGGAACTTGCCGCTAGTTGACCATTGCGCCCAGCCAGCTTTACGCTCCGACCTCAGTGAGTAAAACGTACTAAGCGTTCCATCTGGGTTCACAAAGTAAATATAGCTTTCTGGTCTGCTAAACCCGCCCTGTACAACGGTTGCCTGAGTTGGATTCTTTACAAGATGTGGTGCAGTCACAGCAATGTTGCTGGTGTTGTAAGCAAGTTCAGCATCATTATAGAGATAAGAACCTACCATCTTACCATTTGCTTGCAGATATATAGTGGTTCCATCAAATGCTTGAGGCTTGAGATCTGCCGCACCAAAGGCTGTCTGACGCTTTACCTGTGCGTTAGTTGGTGTAATCGGACGCTCTGTCAAGGCAGGGACATACGCCTCTGAAGATGTTCCGAACACTTGCAAGTCACGATTAGAGACTAGATGCTTAACCTGACTAAACGCACCAAAGCCACCATTGATTTCAATGCCATCATTATCTCGCGCATCATTCAAAGCAAAGTTAAAGTAATCAGCAGACTTAGATGCCCAAAGAAAGTCTGGTTGAGAAGGTGTGCCACCAAACCAAAGTCTGTTTTCGTGGAATGTTACCGCTTGAGGGAATCCTCGTACAGTTGAGTAACTTTGTTCTTGAAAGTCTGAAGTTGCTCCGGTGCTTGCGACACGAGGCGATCCACCACCAATCTCACTCGAGTTGGCACTTGCACCCGCCGTAATCTCGTAAGTATTGTCATCAATAACTTCAGCAATCGTCCGACTACCATTAATAGAGTTTGCATTAATACCGCCAACAGTATCAGCACGATCAATAGTAACAGCGGCACTTGCCGATAGGCCGTGATTAGGGTGTGTGACAACCACTCTATCACTGCCATTGACCGTGTTGAGGGCATCAATAGATAGTTGCTTTCTAATCGTTCCATAAACTGTAGCCGTAACCACTGTAGAACTCGTAAAGGCTGTAATTTCGCAATGGGTGTCATGTATTTTAATATACGATCCAACATGGTCACTCGTAAAATATGCAGAACTTGTTGTTAGTGTAACACCAGTTCCACTTGTTGCAGACGGGGTAATAGTAACGCCATTACCTTGAAAGTCATAATAAGGCTGACCAACTTTTGTGTTGCCAGCAAAAGTATCAAACTCAAAGTTTTCTACCTGAAAAGTAGTCAGTCCAGTTCTTACAATAACTCGTGGTGCAAACTGAGAGTGACACACAAACATAAAGTCACCATTAGTTGCGTAGGTAAATTGCTCAAGACGCGCTGTTGTCCAAGGCAGGGCGGCAGAGTTTACATCTTGAGTAATCGTCTGGATGCTAGTTACTGCACCAGTAGTGGGGTTAATTTGGAATACTTCTAATCTAGCATTGCTAAATGCAAAGATATATTTCTCATCATCAGAAAAAACAAAAGGCTCAAGGCGCAACTCAAGCCTACCCGTAGATACAGCAGGACTACTAAATGCCGCAATCCGACTCGTGCCGGGGCGTTTCTTTAAACCACCCTCAGTAAGAATGGAAAGATTCTTAATTGTGCCAGCACCAGCTTTGTATACTTCAGTATCTACACGGGAGGTAAACGAGGGACTCAGTTCGCCAAACTCAAAGCTGTTGATAGGAATCTTTATCCTTTGCATCAGCTTCTCCTTTCAGCAGTAAACCTCGATGTTGCAAGTTTGCGAGAAGTCTGTTGCTGACTATCAAGTGACCTTGCTTTACGCATGGCAACCTCATACTTGCTTTCCATAAGTTGTATTAGATTTGGATCTCGTGCAATGCTTCCGGCAAATACAGAAGCCATTGCGTACTCTACCGCAATCGTAAAGTAAGAAGGCCAGTCAATCTCAAGTGCGCGATATGTATAATCAGCAATCACAACCTGACCAGAACTAATGTCAGAAAATACTTTGTCACCGTAAACCTGATACTCAAAGATTATATCACTTACAGTGAGAGCATGGAGCATAAGCAAATCGCTTGGAAGCTGGTGCGCTATATCATAACGACCACTAGGAGCGTTGGTAAGTTCGCTCAGTTGCTTTTGCTCAGTTGCAAATCTCCAGCGAGAAGAGCAAAGGTTTGTACGAGCAATATCCTCATACATGTTTACAGCAACCAATGACTCAGTAGTACCATCATCAAATGAGGTGATAGGCTCTGCCCCGATTAGGATCAAAGCCCTTGCACAAATATCAATAGCTGAGTTGGATGCTGTAGATGCCATAATAGGTCAGAGGGGGGATTGCTCCCCCCTCATCCTTATTAGTCACTGTCTGTCGCAGTTACAGTCAGACCATCAACTACGTCAATAGCTGATGCCGTTACTGAGTTTGCGTAAGTCAGTGTCACAGCAGGTGTACCACCTGTTGAAGTTACAGCAACAATCACATCATTAGAACCAATCATGCCTACTGCATCATTGAAATACCCTGCGGTATTTACAGTAGCAATAGTATCAGTGGTTGTGTAGTGCCACAGGTTTACACCTGAAGCTGATGCGAGGTTGGTAAGTCCAGAAGAAGCGTATGCCATAATCAGTCCCCTTAGTTATTGTCAAGAACTTCATAGACACCGTTGTCATCAATAACAACAGCACCCATGGACATGTGAGCAGTTACCAGATGGGCTACTTTCTGTGGAACATAGTTCACTTCAGTAGATACATCTGAACCAACAGCAAGACCAACAGCAGAGGTGTGATAAGCAAAAGACTTACCAGCAGATACGGCTGAAGTTGAGAATACCTTGAAGCCAAGGAACTCTTTCATGGTCATGCCACCAGCAAACGGAAGATTCTGCTCACCTACAAAGTCGCTAGAAGCAAACTCTGTGATGTTGAACAGGTCAGCGTAACCCTTCGAGTTCATCGCAAGGTAACGTCCACCGTCCTCTGGGATATCGGCACCGCCAAAGGTTTCAAAAAGTGACAACAAGTCAGCTTTTTCAAGAGCCGAGCTTGCGTCGTGGATTTGTGTGCTGTTAGCACCAGCATCCATAGCAGTAATCAACAACTCGTCAGTCTTACGACCAAGAGCATATGCCGCCGATTGAGCAACAGCTTGACGCTCATCAATGTTTGTTTTGAGTTCGTCAAGTTTGTCGATGTATTCGGGAGCAAAATGATCCGTCAGAGTTGCGGTTACATTCGTGTGTACAAGCTCCATGCTTGTTACATCACCGTTCCGAGATTTGGTATTGGCAACGCCTTTACCGATTTTCTGGAAACGAGCAGTTGAACCAGTGACATTGGTTGCTTGGCGCACAGTGTTACGAAGTTTAGACCCCATACGCTGATAAGCAAGATGCACTTCAGTTTCAAACTGCGTAATAAAGGCTTGGTCAATAGTATTAGCCATCTTTACAGTCCTTAAAAAAGTTACAATTACAGTTCAGGATTGGTTGTCCGTCATCGCTTCATCTAGTTATCCCAAGGGGCTATCAGCTACATACGGGCCTATCACAAGAGATAATGCCTGATTAGTTGCATTTTTGCAACCTATTTGAATAGCTTTCTAAACCCTTCATCCACTTCTTTAATGAAGGCAGGGTCACGCTGAGTCGGGTTCCAGTACCTCGGATCCTTCATCATTGTGTTCAAATCATCCTGTGAAAGACGAGATGGGCTGACAGCATCACTGGATATAGGTGTTTCATTCAAAGCGTTCATCACTGTTTCCAGCAGAATAACGCCATCACCCGTCTGTCCAATGCGTAGGATTTCAGACTCAAGTTCTTGAGGAAAAAACTTCTGCGCCCACAGGCCAACAGCCTCAATACGGGCATTGGCGTTTTCGCCTAGCTTTTTGCTTTCCTCTTCAATATCCGGGCCAGAAGGAACCATACCAATAATATCCTGAAGCCCAGTCTCAAACTCTTCCTGATTAAAACCGTTCTTATGGGCAAACTCCCCATACTTCTCCAGAAACTCATAGTTAAGTTCCTCGCCTTCTGCCATGTATTCTTCAGGAACTTTGTACTCACCAGCCGCTTGAGGCACACCCTCAGTTGCGGCAGTCTCCAGTTCCTCAATAATAGAAGTGCGTAAATCTTCCTCGCTTTTACCCAGCTTGCTTTCTAAAGAAGAGTAAGAATTAACCAGATCCTCTGGTGTGTTAAACTTTTCCGGAAGCCACTCTGGACGTTCTACAGCTACGGCTTCAGGTGCTTCTGCTACTGCTTCCGCATTATCTGTTGCTTCACTCATTAGATTTTACCTTTTCTGCATGTTTAATACGCCTCTCAATGAGGCCAACTAAATAACGCTGACCCTCAAGATGTCTGAGTTCAGCGTCACTAATGTTCGGCCCACTCACAGCTTCAATGGTTATTGAGCGAAAGTAAGACAGAACTTCTTTGCCAAGATCGTCCGTAAACAATGCTTGAATATTTTGAGATATCTTTTCATCTGCCGCTTTAGGGCGCGGAAACCCATCAATAGATATGTTTGACATTTATTGTTGCGGTGGCAGAGCCGCTTGTTGCTGTTGCATCATTGCCGCCATTTGTTGCATCTGCTGACGCTCTGCCTCATCCCTTACCAGTGTGTCTGGAACCCCAAACTTCTTGGCAAGGTAAATCGCCGCCTCCTCTGAACTAACTAGCATATTGACCATCTCAGGCCCAAAGCGAACAGCAACCATTTCAAGGAAGCGATCCACTGTTCCAATATCTTGATTAGCTTGTGCCTGTGCAAGTGGTGATACACTGCGAACCTTTACCTCTCTTCCGTTTACATTCGGAAGGTCGATACGCCCCTGCTTTTTCAAAATAAATACTACACGTTGCAGGATAGGCTGAACCATCTCTGCCATCAAGCGACCAAACGCAGAGCCAATCCTGCGCGACAGGTCAGCCATTCTTTCGGCAACCTCTGTTGCTGTAGCTGGTGTTTTGTTTGGATCACCAAGCATATCATTGTACAGCGCACGTTTGATGTTTAGGCGCATGTCATTCAGAACCAGATTAGCAACGTCAAAACTTCCTGCTGGCTGGATTGGTTGCAAGCCACCCGTTCCTGGTGCTTTCGGTATAACCGTTCCGGGTACAAGGTTGATGGTATCAACATTAATAACACCATCATCATCCATCTGATAGATACCAGAGATAGCCATCTGAGCGTTTTCCAGAATCAACTCAACAGTGAGGTTAGTTGTTTTAATAGCACTCAGAGCATTGACCAACGGCCCACGCCCATAAGTTTCGCCAGCCGCCTTTGCCCAACGGAAAGGAATGAATGGGTTAGAGCCAACACCATTAAACTCAGAAGTAAAGATCATCTCCTGAGACTGTTGCTCAATCACATAATAACCAAAGCGTTCCTCATTGGGCTTGTCGTACAAACGACGCACAACCTCAAGGAGTTTGCACTTGCCCTCTGGGTCTTGCTCCATCTTCTTAGCAAGATTTGTAGACACAGTTGCTTTCTTGTAGACATGCGGAATATCAGAGTAGCGCATCTCACGCTCACGATACACATGATCAATCGTGTCATCCGGCCCCGACTCAAGAACAATCTGAGGCATAGGCACAGCACTAAACTTAACAGGGTGTATTGCGTCACCTTCATTAATCATCAGGCAAGCGGTACCTACAGCAAGATCCAAGAAGCACTCATGTATCTCTTGACCAAAGTTTGAGTTCTGCAATACCTCAAAGATATATTCAGTTACTTCATCCAGCTTGTTATTGATTTCATCTTGTTCTTCAGCAGGGACTTCGCTTCCTGAAACAAGGTCTGCCCAACGCGCAAAGTTTGGAACAAGGCCAGACTGCAAGCGAGATGCAAACTCTTGAGTTCCAACCACAGCAGTTTCATCAAATATTCTTTCATCTCTGCGTTGCCCCGGAGCCTCAAAATAATACCCACGCCGTTGAGGAAGCGCATAGTCGTAACATTCTTGGAACAAGTCCTCAAAGACTGCGCGTTCAGCCTTTGCTTTTTTATACTTTTGAAGAAACTTTTTTGTCTGTTCTTTATGCATTGAAATACTGGTCAAAGAATCCAAGACCACCCTTCTGTCCAGTCACAAGAGACTTGCGACCCCTGCGGCGTTTAATACGAGCAACATCTTCTTCAAGACGCTCTTGCTTGGCCTCTGATTTAACTTCTGTAACTTTTTTCTCTTCTTCTTTTCTTTGTGCTTCTGCCGCTTCCCTAGCCTTTGCTGACTCTGCTTGCATCTCAGCTAAGCTTCTGCGCTGATCTTCCAAAGATAAACGTTGAGCCTTGAGTGCTTCTTCTTGCTGTCGTCTTGCGGCATCTGCGGCCTTTCGTTGGCTTCGCATACCTTCATAGGTAGCACCCATATACAAAAGACTTGGTGCGGCCTTTACTAATCCTGAAAAGAATTTTGCCCAACTCATAACTTACCTCAAGCAAAGTAACGATCAAAGAAAAGAAGAAGAGAAAAAAGTTACAGAAGTTAAATCAGAGGCCAAGCAA
>CAACVD010001832.1_pt1 | contig 10094 bp, 7 predicted proteins | sample 2381771 | NCBI WGS metagenome assembly CAACVD01 (sample SAMEA5211965, study PRJEB30684) | marine metagenome | biome: Marine; feature: Epipelagic; material: Water | collected 2015-10-15 | depth 15 m | reverse complement strand
GCGAAATAACAGATGTAGGGGTGTATAGCATAGATTGTAATATTAGCCCGTCTACACCAAGACCTGCTAATACAAGCTTTATACTATTTAGCAAAACTAACGCGGCTAATATAAGTGGCTTAACAGGCTACTTTGCTGAAGCTGTATTTAAAAATGATTCTACAGATAAAATAGAGCTGTTTTCGGTGGGTTCTGAAATATTTGAAAGTAGCAAGTAAAACGTAATAAAATTAATATGGATTGGATAATTGAATTTTTAATCGGATCACAAGACCCAGATTTGCATTATGCAGCATTGCCTATGGCAGCAATTGGTATGGGCGTAAAAGCTTTAAGCGGTATTGCAGGAGGTATTATAGGTAGTGGCAAAAGAAAAGCAGAAGAACAGGCTGCTCAGGTAGAATTTGATAAAGCAAAAGCGTCTTTATTAAATAGAGATATATCAGACCCTACTAAAAACTTAGAAAATCAATATGAGGATTTAACTGTGTCTACAAAAGCGGATGAAATGCGTGTTGCTGGGCAACAGCAGGCATTAGCAAACACTTTAGGGTCTATGAAAAGCGCCGCTGGTGGTAGCGGTATTGCCGCGTTAGCTCAAAGTATTGCGGGTCAGCAATCACAAAATATATCAAGTGGTCTTGCTAATTTACAATCAAGAGAAGCTAATTTAGCCGGGACAAAAGCCCAAGCTGCAGACTCATTTCAAAAAACAAAAATGCAAGGCGATTTAATGCAAAGAGAAATGCAACAAGAGCTTGCTACCGATCAATTCCAAATGGCAGGCCAAAGATTAGGTGCCGCTAAATCCGCAAGGGCTGCTGCTACAGAATCTTTAATGGGTGGAGTTACTTCGTTGGCGGGTGCTGGATTAGCCGGTGGATTAGGAGGCGGAACCTTTATGGATGACGCAGGAGCATTTTTAGAATCACAAGCGTAGTAAATCATGGATAAAAGAACATTAGACATAGCAGCTTATGCAGCTTCGGGCATGACACCAGATCAATATCAAGCTACTGGCGGATATAGAAATATATTTGGCGAGGCTGGAGCTATGGTCGGAGATAACATAATTAAATTTGCTAAAGCTCAAAAAATATTACAGCAAAAACAAAACGACAAGATTGCACAATACATGCAATCAATGAACACAAGCGTTGATATTACTTCTCTTAATAGCCAACAACAAAAGGCTTCAACGGATTTTTTAGTATCGCAGAAAAGAATGTATGCTGATGCAGCAATGGAAATAACTAATTATGATCCTACGGATGATCGGTATATGGAGCTTATTGATGTAATGAATGGCGTTAATAATAGAGTGAAAAATTTCGCAGGGCAAGTTGATTCACTTAAGGGTATGAAAGAACAATTTGTAAAAGACGTGGATGCAGGTTTAATATCCGACGGTAATGACGTTGGTAAATTCGCTATCACAACTGACGCACTAACAAACAGCTCTTTATTTATGGTTGACGATAGCGGTAATGTTGCGTTTTCAAATGAGCTAGGTCAGGTCGACTTATTTAAAGATCTACCTTCTTACTTTAATAAAGATTTTAACACTGCTAATCAATTGACTAATTTAATGGAAACAGTGTATTCAGCAGGGCAATCAATAGATAGCAATAAAGAAAACATTTTACGTATGAAGCTTACTAACATGATTAGTCAAGGAGGGCGCTCAACTTTATTGTCCTTAGCTAATGACGATTTCTTTGTACAAGGTGGATTAGGGATTGCGGATCCATTACTTTATGAAAAAGAAAATGAAGAGCAACTTAAAGAGCAAGTAATTAGCGGATATATTAAAGCTTTAAAAGATACTGCTGCTCAGGGCGCTGCAAAAGCAAACCAAAACAATAAAGCTAAACCAGCAACAAGATATCAAAGAGAAATGCAACAAGTTGAAAACTTGTTTGTTAACGCGCAACAAAATGTAGTTGACAATCTAACTAGCCTTTACCAAGACGCAGGCGAAGACGGACCGACTTTTGAATCTTTATTTGATATATCTTCTCAAATGGGGTTGGATGTGACAAGAGTTACTAATGAAGATGACGACGTTATAGGTTATGCTTTTGAGCATCCTTTAGTTGATCAAGTATCTTATATATCAACAAATAGTTTAATTAGTGACCCATTCCTAGTGCAGCAAGCATTATATAGAGCTTTAGGGTCAGACTTATTAGGTGTTAATGTAGCAAGACCAGAAGCTGAAAATGAAACTGAATCTGATCTGCCAATAATAGAATAATAATTATGTTTGAATTAAAAGGTAAACAATATAGTTTAGCGCAGGTTGAAGCAGCCGCTGCTAAATCAAATAAAACGCTCGAAGAATATATTGATGCGTCCGGCTTAATTACTTTAGAGCCGGGAAAGACAACTCCCACAGGTCAGGGTGCGCTTGTGGAGGAAACTGCAGCACCCGAAAACAATACGGCTTCAGATTCGGGAGCTGGTTCATCGGTTTCACAAGAAATTGAATTAACTAATATACAGGCGATAAAAAACTCAGTATCAAACATGTTCGAACAAATGGGGGATGTGTTTGAATTTTACGGTGCAGGTAAAGGGCAAGGCTCAGCACTTGATATAGCTACTAATACAGTGGCTGCGTCTATATTTGGTCAAAAGAAAGTTGATGAATATGTAGCTAATACATCTGATTTTGCAAGTAGGGGCTTAGGTACTGAAGAGACTATACAAGCAATTAAAGAGTACGAAAAAGAATTAGCTCAAACCAAGCAGACAAAAGGTATAATTGAAAGTTACAAAGAAGGTGATGTTGGAGGTATGGCCGCAGGCGTTATTAATGCATTTACAAATGTTATTGGATCTGCTTTTTATACAATTGGCACGCTTGGCACCGGAAATATTATAAACTATGTAGCTAACAACTATGCAGAGTTTAATAAACTAAAAGCTAAAAATCTAGGTATATCGCTCGAAGAGCTTATTGAGCAAGACAAAGCAGATGAAGCTGCTCCTTTAGCCATGGGCTTTCTCAGTGGGTTATTAGAAACCGTAGGTAACAAAGCTATAGTTAACGGTGTTATAAGAGGTGCTACAGGTGGCGCAGCTGGCGGTGCAGGCCTAGGGCTTATAAACAAACAAATTGCACAAAAATTATTCTACAATAAAAACGCAAGACGCGCGGCTCACATACTAACTACAGGTTCTTTAGAAGCTACAACGGAAATACTACAACACGCTTCTGACGCTATAAACGTAGAGCTTGGCAGCGTAGCGGGTACAGATGAAAATGCTGAGGTACTATCTGCTTTCTTAAATGCCGTTACAAGCGAGGACGGCTTAGAAGCTGGCTTACAAGGATTTTTAGGTGGTAGTGGTATGACAGCGGGGTCTTATTCTGCAAAGGCCTTAAACTCTGTAAGAGAAGTTACTAATTTAAAAGAAATAGACGGGCTTATACAAAAACTTTATATTCTTAGAAAAAACTACACTGGAGTTACAGATTTCACAGTTCAAAAAGGTATACAACAAAATATTAATATTGTTGAACAAAAAATCGCAGATTTAGTTGATAAAGGCAACTTAATATATGAGTCTTTATCAGATTCACAAATTTCTGAAATAGAAAACCTAAAAGATTTAGCTAACACAGCTGCAAACGAAATTACAGAGCTAAATAAAAAGTTTAGGTTAGGCGTTATAAGTAAAACTGAATATACTACCGCTTTTGGCGGTTTTAAATCGCAATACCAAAACGCTAGAGACAGATTAGTAAACTTAAAATTAGAAGAAAATATATCTACAGTTCAGCAAGAAGCTTCCAGTAGAGGTACAACTGTAGAAGCTTTTGAAACATCAGAAGAATATGCTGAAGCATATAAAAACCTAACAGGTAAAGACGTCGTTAATTCTAATGGCGTGTTTATAGGCAAAGGTAGAATATTAATAAACAAACAACTCGCTAGAGAAACTTTTTCTGTCAATGTAGCTAAGCATGAATTTTTACACAATATATTAAATGCTGTTGTTGGTAACGCAGGTAAGCAACGAGATGCTGTTAAACAGTTAAAACGCGCAATGACTGTGACTCAACGAAGAGAGGTAGATAAAGTGTTAAGGCGAAAAGATATAAGAGCAAATAGCTCTACATATTACACTGAATATATGAATGTTTTTTCCGATCTGCTCGCTACAGACAGAGTTGGTTTTGATAAAACAGCATTTGAAAAAATAGGTGGTGCTGTAACAAGTATATTTAAGCCGCTTGGTTTTGACAATATGAATTTTGCATCTGGGCAAAGCACATATAATTTTATAAAGTCATATAGTTCTTCACAAGGGCAAGAGTTTAGCAACGTAGTTGAAACGGCAATAGGCGATATTAATTTAGATGAAGTTAAAGCTTTTGCAGGGTCTCAGTTTGACACTGACTTTGAAAATCAAGTTAAAAAGCTTGGTGAAGTTGAATTATCGCCTGAAGATGTCACGGGATTGTCTGAAGAACAAATAGGTAATCTTAAAAATGAAAAATGGCAAAAAGGCGGTGCTGATACTGCTATAGCTGAGTTATATGCAAGTGGTATATTAAATAGATTAATAGGTAGCAAAATAACTTCGCAAGACAGAGCTTTACCTAATTTCAAAGAAGACGACTTTATAATGGGTGCAGTTGAAGAATTGATACCTCATATTCGTAACTTTAAACCCGGCAAGAACGACAACTTATCTGGCTGGATTAATGCTCAGCTGAACAATAAAATAAAGCAAGCAAAGAAAACTGGTAAAGTTGGAACTAAGCAAAAATTTGAAGAAAGCCTTTCGTCTATTACAGAAGAAGGGCAAGAAAGATTTCAAGTTGCATCTGATTATTTAGATAGTCAATCTCTTATTGAAATAAGGCAAGAAGAAGAAGCACTGCAGAAAGCTAAGATAAATCCTTTGTCTGCGTTTTTTGACGAAGAGCAAGCTGCGGATTATTATTCAAGAAGCATAACAGCTATAAACCAAATGTCTGACGAAGAGTTTAATAATTTAACATTTGCAGAAATGCCTGATTTAGTTCCCGAGCTTACATCAGAGCTATTCGGTATGAAGCTTAATGCGTATTTAGGTCTTAATAAAGAAGGCAAGCCTACCTCAGCTAACTTTTCAGGTGATAAAACAAGAGCTCAGAAATTTATATACGAAAATGCAGACACTTTGATAAGATTATTACCTAATGGTGCAATATTAGAAGGCGACACTGCTAAAGAAAATTTAATTAACACTGGCCTTAAAATACCTAGAAAAATACAACAAGCTTTTTACGAAAAACAAGGCAGAGTTACTTTAGGGGCAGGGTTGGCGCCTTTCAAGCTTAAAGATGATATAACTAAAAAAGATTTTTTAGCAACTTTTGGTATATCTACAGACGGCAAGTTTGCTGATTTAAAAAACGGTGAAGCTAGAGCTATATCAATGATAGCAATGGCTAGGCTCGTAGGTAGATTGCTAAGTAACACTTCTGTAAGAGCTGCTGTAGATTTAACATTAGAGCAAGAACAAGATTTAAAAGCAGGGATTAGTGTCGGGCAGTTTGATTCTGTAGAGCAAGACGCTATTAATGACTTAAGAGTTTATGACGTGTCCATGAGCTTAATTAAAAATATTGATGAAGCTTTAATGTCTCCTAGAATACAAAAGCTTTTAAAAGAACAAGGCATAGATCCTTCTAAAATAGATACAGTTAGTTCATTACTTGTTAATAAGCCTAAAGGTAAAAAACAACAGATTAAATATGATGAAGCAATTATTTTTTACGCAAATATATTAGAAATGACAAGGGGGCTTGATTCTGATATTGCTTCTAATAAAACTCTTTTAAGCTCTATTTACGGAAATTATAGGGACACAGGCAGAGGATTTAAATTTGACATTAGCCCTTATAAAGTATTAGTAAAAAATGGTAGAGCTTTAAATATTGATACTGATGCGGAATTAATTAGCGAGTTTATGCGAATTACTTCTGCTGCAAATAGAGATTCTATAAATAAAATAAAGCAAGCTACGTGGACCAGCGAAAGAACAAAAATATTAACAAAACAATATAAAAAATCTTTAGCAAAAAATAGACCTAAAGGCACTAGCAATACACCAAATTCTGCAAGTAAAATTAGAACGCGTAAAAATTGGTTAATACGTGAAAACGCTAAGCCAGACGCTCAAAAAGCATATGATTCTTTGTCTGAACATAACCCTACAAATAAATTATTAGCAGAGGTACTAATAAGTACATATAAAGACTTTTATCATTTTGCACCAGGTAATAAAATAGATAAACTTAAGGCTATAATAATAAGCTTAGTTGCAAATAGAAATTCTGTAAATGGTCTAAGGTCATTATCAAATGTGGAGGGTGTAGTTTGGAGCTCCAAAGAAGTTGCGCAGTATCACATGGAACATGTTGAGTCCATCGCGTCTATTGTAAAAAATATTATTCTACAAATAATTGCAGACCCTAATGCAAAAGTAGAATTTAAATCAAACGCTGTATTGATACCTAAAGAGCTCGCTGATATTAGAGACAGTAATAAAGAAACTAAATTTAGCGCGTCAGCATTTAAAAAAATATTAACAAACTTTGTTAATGACCCTGATAACGATTATGAATATTTAGGTGAGCAGTTTGATAAAGCTGAAGTTGTTAGTAATATGATAAGCAATAGCTATGAAATAACAAAAGCAAACAAAGAGGCTCGCAATAAAATAGCTAAAGAAGACAGATTTGATATGCTGGACGTTGTTACGCGTCAGATGTTTCCTGAGACAGTAAACCAACCGCAGGGCAGCTATGAATCGCTTACACCTGATCAAAGGAAGCAGGTGTTTGATAAAATGCAATCTGATGGCATGATATCAAGCGGAGCTCAGTTTGACAAGCAAGAAAGCGTGGAGGATATGATACAGCGTACCGCTAACATAGACAAAAACGCAGAAATATCTGATATGAAAGCTGCTCAGCTTGGTAAAAATAAAGGTAAGTGGAAATTTTTTATTCCACCGTCAGCTGACGATTTAATGGGGCTTATGTATTATATGGTTGGCAAAGGAAAACAAGGCGATAAAGATTTAGCTTGGATTAAAAAGAATATATCTGACCCGTTTGCTAAAGGCATAAATGAATTCACGCAGTATAGACAAAATGTTATGCGTGAGTTTAGAAATATTAAAAAAGTATTACGAGCAGAAAAAGTAAAGCTTAAAGAAGTTAATTCTACAGGGTTTACAAATGAGGTAGCTATAAGAGTTTATATATGGGCAAAAAGAGGTTTAGAAATACCTGGATTAAATGAAAGTGAAATTAAAGAATTAATACAAGTTGTTAAAGATGATTCTAATTTAGAAAACTTTAGTAAACAAATTTTAAATTTAACTGGTTCATTTGAAACAAAAGCACCTGAAGGTAATTGGAACGCAGGAACAATAACTACGGACATATTAGATTACATAAATGTATCTGCCCGTGAAAACTTTTTGCAAGATTACTTAAACAATATAGAAGAAATATTTGGTAAAATTGGATCAAGCGGTAAGCTACAGGGGCCTATAGCAAATAAATTAAGAGCTGCCTATGGCGATAACTATATAGAATCTTTAAGTGATGTTTTATATAGAATGAAAACAGGCAGAGCTAGACCTACTGGCGCGAATAGATTAACTAATAGATTTGTTAATTGGGTAAACGATTCTGTGGGTGCTATTATGTTCTTTAATACGCGATCTGCTTTATTACAGCAATTATCAATGATTAACTTTATTAATTTTAGTGATAATAATCCGTTAGCGGCCGGTGCGGCATTTGCAAATCAATCTCAGTTTTGGGCTGATTACACTATGCTGTTTAACTCTGATTTCTTAAAAGAACGTCGCTCAGGTTTAAAAACTGATGTTAACGCGGACGAAATTGCAAAAGCGGCTGAGGAGGGCAGAAACCCAGTGAGATCTGTAATTGCAAAGCTTTTAAAAACAGGGTTTTTACCAACGCAATTAGCTGACTCGCATGCGATCGCAATGGGTGGCGCTTCGTTTTATAGAAACAGATTGAATAGGTATTTAAAAGAAGGAATGCCGCAGGAGGAAGCGCAACAGCAAGCATTTTTAGATTTTCAAGAAACAGCAGAGGAATCGCAACAATCATCACGCCCAGATAGAATCTCACAGCAGCAAGCAAGTGGTTTAGGACGCATTATACTAGCTTTTGCAAACACACCTATGCAATATGCTAGGTTAACTAAAAAGGCGGCTTTAGACTTAATAAATAATAGAGGCGATTGGAAGACTAATCTTAGTAAGCTTATGTATTATGGGGCTGTTCAGAACATAGTTTTTTCGTCTTTGCAAACAGCTTTATTCGCTTTAATGTTTGAAGATGAAGAAGAAGAAGAAATAAGAAACAGGTATTTTAGAATAGCAAATGGCTCGGCTGACGGTTTATTAAGAGGTATTGGCTTTGGAGGTGCCGTTGTAGCTACGGTAAAAAATATGGTACTTGAAGCCGTTAATCAAGCAAATAAAAACAGACCTAATTATGAAAAAGCGGCATTAAAAGCGTTGTCGCTTTCACCTCCCGTGGATTCTAAAATTAGAAAGCTTATGGCTGCGGGTAGAGCGTTTACATATAGAAATACTAGAGAAAAAATGGCTAAAGAAGGATTTAGCCTTGACAATCCAGCTTTTGAAGCTTTAGGGCAGGTTGTATCAGCAGCCACTAACTTACCTGCAGATCGTGTAATACGTAAATTAGATAACTTATCGACACCTGTGCGTCAGGACGTTGAAATGTGGCAAGCAATTTCATTAGCGCTAGGTTATAGTAAATGGGATGTGGGTCTTATAGAAAAGCAAACTAAAAAGCCGAAAGGTATTAGCAGAGATAAAAAGAAAAAAACAATTAAAAAATAAAGTTATGCCAGGTACAAGTAAAAAAGGCGGGGGGCTAGAAACAAAAGAGTCGCCGTTTAAATTAAAAGACGCATGTTATAGAAAAGCTAAAGCTAAATATAGTAAGTTCCCTTCTGCTTATGCGTCAGGATATATTGCTAAGTGTAGAAAAAGAAAAGGAAATATAGAATAGTTATGTTTAAAATGAAAGGCTCCCCTCTTAAAGTTAGAAAAACAAAAGAAGGGCTTGCTCTTAAACGATGGTTTAAAGAAGATTGGAGAACACCTCGCGGTAATAAAGATTACACAAAGGGTGAAAACACATTTAGACCTACAAAAAAAATTTCAAAAAACACTCCTTCAACTTGGAGCGAATTAACCCCTGCAGAAAAAGCTCGCGGTCAAAAAGAAAAAAACACTAAAGGCAGAGTAAGCAGATATAAGAAAAAGAAAAAATGAATTTGTCTGAATTAAGAATTTACTTCATAAACGGCTCTGCACTAGGAGTAACTACATTTACCAATATAGAAATGGGTTTAAAGATTGTTTTGCTTTTAGTAACAATAGGTTATACGGTAACAAAATGGGCAGATTTAAAAAAGAAAAAATAGTAATATTTTTTTTAACATTCTTTTGTTTAAATGTATATTCTCAAAACTTTATCTCTATTGGTAAAATTGAGAATAATATTATTTTAGGACCTATGGCTGGCAATCGAAACTTAGCTTTTGGTGTTAAAAATATATTAGAAGAGGTGTTGCAAGATAAAGATTATTACTTATCTGACAATGCTTCCACTAATATTGAAATAGAATTTTTATATTTTGATGTAAAAAAAAACGCATTGCAAGTGGCAGTGTATAGCAAAAAAGCCGATATAACACAAATTATAGCAAGAGCAGCTAAAATAAAAAACGGCAAAGTTATTAAAGAAATAACCGCTAAAGGTGTATCAAAATCAATTACAACTTCAACTTTAATTATATCTAATGACGGTAAATTTTCGCAGGCCGGAGTTTCAACTGCGATTAAAAAATTATGTGCTGATATTATTAGTAAACTAAAGTTATGAAAAAATTATTATTATTGTTATTGCCGCTTATTTCATTTGCACAAAATACTTATTTAGATCATAGTGTTGTTAATGGAACACAGTTTGCGGTCGGGGACACCCTTACAATTAAAGATAAAGCATT
>CAACVD010001830.1_pt1 | contig 10094 bp, 9 predicted proteins | sample 2381771 | NCBI WGS metagenome assembly CAACVD01 (sample SAMEA5211965, study PRJEB30684) | marine metagenome | biome: Marine; feature: Epipelagic; material: Water | collected 2015-10-15 | depth 15 m | reverse complement strand
TTTTACTGCCATTTTATATAATTGTATAGTTGTTTGCTTCTGCTAATAGTCTAAAGGATTCGTAACCTTCGCCTGTTAGTCTTTCAAGTAAATCATTACTTAGTGCTTCTTTAAATACTGCTACGCATTTGACCTTACCATAAAAGTCCTCTGCACCACTACCACTATCAAAACTTAAATCATTTAAAGTGCCACTTGTAAAAACATTACCACTTGAAGCAGATGCTTGTATGCCATTCACGAATAAACTAAAATCGTTTTGCTTATACTTTATAGCTAATTTTATGTCAGAGGTTTGTGATATCGCATAAGACATAGCACTACCTTGTAAAACACCACCTACTACAACACCTGAATTTACTTGCCCTGTTGTAGCTCGTAATGATAGAAAAACCCTATTTGAAGATGTATTGTTTATAGATACAGTCCTTGATGTGTTATCGTCTGATAAAGCTGTAAATTGAGCATATAGCACACCTTCACTATCATTAAACAAGTCAGCATTACCGCTATTGTTTGCTACGTCAGCAGAGCGAGTTACTGATGAACCGCTTGTTGGTATGTAGGAAGTTGCGTAGCTGCCTTCTTCCATTTGAAATCCATACACATAGGATTCATCTCCCACTTCTGCGGTATTTGGTAAATCTACTCTAATCGCTAAAGTACCTGAGCTTGTAGGTGTACTACTACCTTCAACTCTCTGCCAATTAGATGTCAAAGTAAAAGGTATTGACAAACTTGAACCCCCTGCTGTTCCAATATACCAAAACAAAATCCTTCCATCTTTACCTATACTGTTGCCAACACCTTTAACATATATACTTGCAGTTTGAGTATTAGCTGTTACATTTATACCTGATTTAAATATGTATGGGTCAGTACCTGTCGCGGTAAATTTATTGGCATTATAAACACCTTGTGGACTTAATGTTTCTTGCGTATTACTTTCAATATTTAAATCGTTATCATTATAAGTGGTAAAATCTTCTGAATAAGGTAGAGAGTTAGTCCTCTGTGGCTCTAATAACAAACTGCCTGTACCATCTGTATAATCTATTCTTGGTAAGTCGGTATCGTTTATTACTTTTACTACTGATACGTTATCCCAAAACCCATAAGCACCATCATCATAAACATAAAGTCTTAATTGAGTTGATGTAGATGTAGCTACAAAAGTAAAATTAAAACTTCCGTCAGCATATAAGTTTCTAAATTGTGAGTCTGCATTTGTCCAAAATGCTAATCGACTTGAAGTGCCAATAAAAGCATCTGCTGTTACTTTATATGTTTTACCAACCTCAGTAGTTATACTTTGTGATGGATAACCACTACCACCACTAATAGCTACTTTTAACCTACCACTATCAATACTTAAAGTCGCATTAGTGTTAGGTGTCCAATTCTGTGCGACCTCTTTTACTGATACGTTGTCAACAGAACCTATAAAATTTGCATCAGCATTAAATTGTGCATAAGGAAAAGTAGTAACTTCTGCTTTTAAATATTGAGTGTAAGTTCCGTTAGAGGAATGATATACTCCAAAACCTGTGTTACCAACTTTTATTCTTATACTACCGCTAACGTAATTTGATATAGTGTAAACAATCTTATAAAACTTATTATTTACTATTCCATTGCTACTTGAATTATTTAAATTTGTATTCCCTGTTTGTGTTCCATCACAATTAGCACTACCACCACTTATAGTCCACCCTGTACCTTTTGTCCAATCGCTATCAGTATCAAAGTTTCCGTTGGTAACAAGTTCACTACCTATCTGCTCAAAGTTTCCGTTTTGTACAAGCTCTCCACTTAATATCTGTACGTCCTCTACAAGCCCTTGCTCGTTTACTCTTGTAGCACTTGAACCTCTACTAAAGTCAAAGTCGGCTTCTTGTATTTCTTTTACTGATACGTTTGTTATACTAACATTTAAAGAGTGATTAGCATTACCTGTTCCCATCTGTAAGTAAGCAGTACCACTTGATGTTACTGTGAAGGTTTTAGTGTATGTACCACTTTCACTTATTAAATGATTATTACTTACTTGACTACCTGCACCATTATTTGAAGAACTAAATGCTACCCTTAAATCATCTCCGCTATTTTTTATATAATTAAAAGTAACATTATATATTTTTCCACTAACAAGAGTCATTGCATTTGAAGCCGCTCCTGCAAAAGCAGACGATACTATGGCACTTGTAATATTATTTCCATCAGTTTCAAAGGTCGTAAAGTTATATGTTGTACCATTAGTAAAACCTGTCAATAATTCACTACCTAAACCATAAGGCGGTATAACAGTATTTAAGCTACCATCTGAATATGCAGTAGGTGTTAAGACTATACTTGCTTTATTGTTTAAGTCTTTTAAGGTCGCATCTGTGCCATCTGAGTTCTCGTAATAATCAGAATGGTTGTATAGCTTATTGGTCGCTGCGTGGTCGTAGTACACATCGCCAAAGTCCTCAGCTTTACTTTCTCCCCAATTGCTTCTGTGATATATTTCGTTTGGCATTTAGAAACTTTTTTAATTTTGTTATATTCTTTTCTTTTATTTTATATCTCAAAGTACCCATCCGTTAAACAATGAATCATTATCAGGATATACATCAGAGTCAGAGTTGCTATTGTACTCAGGGAATAAATTGCTATTAAAATTCATATACTCCACAAACCTACGAGTGTAATACTCTGCTGTGTTTCTCGCTTTTTGTACTAAGTAATCAACTTCTGTTCTACTTGCACTTTCAGCGTTTTCAGATGTATGCTTAAACACCCCACCATTTTTAATTTGATAAGCAGCGTAAGGAATGTAATTAACCTGCGCCCACCATATAAGCATAGGTTGAACGTAATCATTAACAAGGTTAAGATAATCCCCTGAAAGCGTACCTGCGATAATATCTGCACTAATCTTATTGTAAAGGTCTGTACCTAAATAGTTCTGCACCTCAATCTCCTGTGCGATACGAATAAATTGGATAAACTTGTCAGTATCTACATTACCATCTATAATGCTGTTCTTAACAAGGTCTGTACGTGATATAAATAGTGCTGTTGCCATATTAAGATGGATAAGCCCCTTTTGTTGGGGTGTTAATTGGTGCTATTTCTGATTTCTTTTTACCTCTTGGCTTTGGTTTGTAGCTTTTAGGTATGTCTTTTGTTTTTTTATAGTCAGATATATCTTCGCTTTTTTCTTTATTTTTCTTTAAAACATACAAAACCTCTTTCCATACGTGTCGACAGTAAATACCACCTTTATGTTCAAAAAGCGAAAATTTCTGATTATTATGCATAGGTAATTCAGCAGCTTTAAAATTAAGATTTCGTGAAGCTCTATCTATGTCCTCTAAACGATATACAACCCCTGCTTTAGATGCAGCCATCATATCGCTACAAAATCTTCTTGATTTACCACCTGATTTTCTTGAGCCAATCGCATACTTATATCTAACCTTATAATTAGATTTGTCTAAATAACTAAACCCACTTGGTTGACTTGCAACTTGATAAAGGTTTTCCTTTTCTTTTACGAAATTACTTACCCATTCCTCTTCGCTTACATTTTCTTTATCGTAATCCCTTTCGTCAACTAATTCCCATTCGTCTGTAACTATTTCGCCCTTTAAAGCATCAAATAAATTATCATACATTTCATCGGTCAAGTCCTCTTTAGATAACTCACAGCATTGTTTACTCATCTTCACACCTGTTTCCTCTTCTCGTGTTTCAGAGTCCTCTACATTGTCAAGGTCAGTAAACTCTAAAGGTTGTAAGGTCTTAAAGTATAGATTAAGTGAGATGTTATTATATGCAAGAATTTGGTCAAAGTTCTCAATAAGCAATCTTTGAAACGGACGTATTACAGTATTATCCATAAGGATAGTAGCTGTTTTTAATTCGTCTGCGTTATTTCCAAGCCCTGTATTGTCTTTAATACCTAAAAGCATAGGACTTACTACCCTGTGAGATACAAGTATCTTACGTGAGCTTTCGTCACTTAAAAACTGATATTGATTATGTGCATCACTTAGTTGGATGGGTTGTATGTCCGCAGCAGTTTCGGCGTTATCGTTAAAAGCTAAGATAAACTTACCTGCGTTGCTACTACCACTAAACTTCTCGTATATACGTCTTTCGATTAATTCCCTTTGCTCAGGGTCAGGCGTTCCGTTATTAAAGTTGATAAGCATAGATGGTGCTAAGCCATTCATTATATTGTTTAAGTGATAGTTGCTTATCTCTTCCTCTAATTCTGAATATTGTGTACCACCTTGATAATCAACAGGCGAATAGTACTTAAATCCTGCACGATAAGGTTTGATGTACATAATCTCCAAACCCTCTTTAGAAGTTCCAAAGGCAGGGATACGTTTAAGCTCATCACTCTTTTTGTACTTAGACCAATCGTAGTGATAAAAGTATGCTTCTATTTCGCCTTTGTCATTACACTTTTCAGCTCGTAAAGTTTCAACAGGTATATGCTCAAGACTTACAATCTTGCTTCTGTTTTTAGAGTAGATTACTTGCAAAGCACATTGCCCCATTAATTTAAAATCATATACTACCTTACGAACACAGTCAGCATTAAACAAAGACACCATCTGAGCGTATTGGTCAGGTTTTCTGTTGCTATCAGTAGCATCTAAACCTTTTCCGTATATCATCTCGCTAATTCCGTTTATAATAGCGTTGTTAGTGGGGCTACCATTATATCTATCTATAAGATACTGAAAGTAGTTATTATCATCGCCATACGATACAAACTCTTGATTCCGTACTTCTTTTACGGTAGGGCTTGTGTAGGTGCTTAAATTAACTATCCTTAAATCGTTTTTCATAATATAATGTAATCGTTATCGTGGGTTGTATCGCTTGTGTACTCCCCATCGTTTACTGAGTAATAATTGTTCGTATCTTGGTCGATAGTTTGGTCGGTGCAAAATACTTTGTCTTTAAATATAACGCTTGAACCCTCTTTGATTGTTAAATCATAAAACCTACCCTCAGTTAAAGCAAGTGCTTGACTTAACACTAAATAGTTTTTATCTGTTGTTGTACTTACGCTATATGTAACCTCTGCATTTGTAGAATCATCACGAAGTATCATGCTTACATTTGTAGCATAATTTCGTGGTATAACCTTGATTGTTTGAGCATCGGTTGATGTAGTAAGGTGTATCATACCTATATATCGTAAAGTTTCTGAATTTTGTATATAAAAAAGGGGGCTTTTACACCCCCTGTCTATAACTAAACCAAACTTAATGAAAAAACTCTTTGCTAATATACAAAAAATTATGGAGTTGGGTTAATTGCCGATGATGAATCATCAGTTGGTAATGTTGCTACAAAGAAAGGTGGGGCTGTTTCTTGAGCTGTAAGAGTAAGTGTAAATCCACTTAAATCTCCCATAGCTGCACCTGTAACAACTGTACCACCTGTAACTTCACTTCCATGGTCTTTACCTACCAAAAAGCCATTGCCATTATAATCTTCGACAACGATTTGGGGGCGACCATGTGCTAAGAGCTTAATCTGCTCTTGAGTAGCTACATCTAAAAATGTAAATGTAACATTAAGAGTTGACTCATAAAAAGTAGTGCCATTTTCTCTTGACGAGTTAATAGCAGTTTCTAATGACGAATTACCCTTGATTTCATATTTGTAAAAAGATACGCTGTCATCTAAAGTGATTGTACCTGAGCTGTCAGTTAAGGCAGCTGTGGTAGTTGTATAAGGGGCAAAGTAAATGTTCTTTAGCCCACCTACACCACTCTTACATGGTAACGCTCTTCCGTTTGATACTGCACAAGCCATATTAATTTTATTTTAATAAAAAAGGGTAGGTAGGCACTCGGCTTACCCACCCCTTTTAAGTTAGAGAATTATTGATTACGAATAAAGAACGATATCCCCACCAATACCATGTTGCACACCTGCTGTGTAACGCATAACTACACGAACATTCTGTGAACCATCAAGGTCAGCCATATCGATTACTTTAACTTCGTTTCTGTCATCAAGCAATCCTGTACCAAAATACAAGTTAGACTTCTGAGCAGCTACTGCTGTGTTATCAGCAAGACCTTTAGCTACAAAAAGATTGATACCATCAAAAGATAGTTCTCCACCTCCGTACCATTGAGTTCCTTTGTTGTCAGAACCTGCTGCACCGATAGTAGCAACAAATCCACCTAAAGCTCTGATGTATGCACGAGCGATGTTACTTGAAACGTAGATAGTAAGGTCATCTTTTCCGTAAACAGCAGATGGAATCGCATCAACGATTTTTCCAAGCTCTGTAATTACGTTTGTAGATGTAACTGTACCTGCTGTTACGTCATTAACGTCTGAGTCAGCAGTCAATATAGTTTCAAAGCCATCAAAGTTACCTTCTCCTGCACTACCACTCCAAATAGAAGTTTCAGTTGCAGCAGCTACCTCAGCAGCTACACGACCGATAACGTAGTCAGAAAATAATGGTGGTAACTCATCAAAAGCAGAGAATCCCATTTGAGCAGCTTCCCAATCAGAGTGCAATTCTTTCTTACATAGTTGTAAGTTTACTTGCAATTCAGTTGGTGTAAGCACTTTCTCAGTTAGAGTTAGTGTTGATGTAGAAGAATCAAAGTCGCAATCAGCAGAACGCACAAGGTTCGCCATAGCACCTACTTTCATAGCAGCTTTGTACTTTACATTTGGTAAAATTGTGATAGCACCTTTGTCAAGTGTATCAGCACTTAATAAAGCAGCTCCGAGGTATTTTCCTGCAAATTCCCCTGCATAGCTACTTCCTGTAATAGTTGGATTTGGCATTTTCTAAATATTTAGTTGTTGATTAATTTTTGCATTACTCGGTCAATCGTTCCTTGCTTTCTGTTTTGTGCAAATTTTAGATTAACTTGTTTTTTAGGTTCAGGGTTATGAGTGATTGCTTCTGTGGCAGGTGTTTCGGATAGTTCCTCTTTCACTTGCTCTTCCACTTCGCTCATTTCCTCTTTCTTTTCAATCATTGTTTTGATTTCCTCAACCAATGACTTTACTTCCGCTAACTCTTCTTTAGTTGCGTACTTAGCTTCCACTTCTTCTTCAAGTTGTTCTTCAACTTCCTCAGATGCTTCTACTTCCTCTTCCTCTTTAGCTTCTTCTTTTTTGATTTCGCCAATAAGACCTTCCTCAGAAACAACAAGGATTTGACCATCTTCCATTTGGTATTCGCCAACAGGGACAGCTACTTTCTCGTCATCTGTAAGTATAAAGATTTCATTACCTGCTTCAAACGCTTCCGCTTCAAGGACAGTTCCATTATCGAGTTTCGCTTGTGCTAACTCTACTACTTGGGATTGCTCGATATTTTCTACGATATCAGCAGTATCTTCCCCAAGATAGGTTTTGATTTTACTTAAGATTTCTGTCGCTTTCATAATTATATATAGTATTTAAAATTTATTTTGCATTTTTAGTTGACAGGTGGGTATAATTTTTTACCATCACTTGCTATTCTTTGTAACATTGTAACTAAATCAGCAGCTTTTGAGTAGCCATCAATTTGTCTACCATCAACACCAATTTCTTGTGCTGCATCTAATATCTTTACCAAATCATCCTCAAGTCTATCGGCATCTTGTTCAATATCTGACAATTTGCTAACCCACTCTTTTTGACTTTGTTTGTAATTAAGATATGCCTTTTCAACTTTAGATTCCATACCCCTTAATTTAGAATCTAATTTATTTGCATCTGACAATATAGATTGTGGTTTTCTCGCTAACTCTACTTTTTCAGCAGATAACTCTTGTTTCTCGATAGAAACGATTTTTTTCATTATTTTTTTACTCATTGTTTTTAATTTTAAATTTTACCTATTCCCTGTGCCCTATGGCTGCCGTCACAACAGCTTATAGAGTATGTGTTATCCTCACACAAACATCCTCGTCTTGAACCCTTAGGGCTTGTTTTTGATGGTGTCTTAAATGATTTATGTATCCTTCTCCTTCTCATCCTTGACCTCTGTATTTTTTCTTATATAGCTTTGAACCTTTGATACTACTCATTTTGGTTTTAGCGTGTACACCCTTTCTGCGTACCTTTGGCTTTAATACTTTTATGTAGTCTATTCTCTTAGCCATCTATTGGTATACAATTAGGTACTTTTTTTCCGTTTTTCATTTTCATACCATATTGGACGTATCCATCTTGGCATGGTTTTTTAAGGTTGTGCTGTTCGCAAGGCATATACCAAGTCTTACCTTCAAACTCGTGTTCGTGGTAACTCTCACAACCTATATCTTTTGCTGCTGCTATTGCTAATTCTTTTGTGGCAAACGCAAGTCTATCGTCTATAATAGCCATCTCGTCATTTAGAACCTGAGAAGCTAAATCTAATTCGCCTAATTCCTTTAATTTGCTTTCAGCCCACCTTTTACCTGCTTTACCACCCCACAATAAATATGAGATAGTGCCACACGCCTTTGAGTCGCTTTCATCGTAGTATTCCTCTGCTCTGCTTAGATATGAGTACATGCGCTTTATCGTTTCAACCGAGACAGGACGTCCTGCTGCGAGGGTGGCTGCACGAATTTTCCCCACGTCAGTTGCGCACTTATTGTTTACTTTCTCGTTAAGTTCAATACCACGCTTTGCGTTATTCTTTACACCACTTGGATAATCAGAGTAGGATTCTAATTCCTCTTTTTTGCCATCTTTGTATCTACCATCTTTCTTAACGATCCTACGGATGTATTTAAGCATATCCTTAGCTTCGTCCTCATCAAAGTCATTGATAGGTTCTTTAGGACGTTCCATCTTGTCAGCAAAGTAACCCTCAATGGAGAACCCCTTAACTTTTCCTGTTTTTACAAATTGTTCCCATATCTCTTCGTTGTTGACCTTTACAGCCCCCATCCAAGTTCCCACAGGTACATTTAGTCCGTACTTTCTTGATTTGTCGTGCGTTTCGTCCTCTACTATCCAACTTTCTACAAGTGTTAATCCGTTAATGCTATGTTGATGTTCTAATGTTGCTTTATTTTGATTGCCATTCTGTAAGTATAGCTGTGATGCTTTCTCTACTGTATCTCTTGAAAAATATATGTAATATTCCTCTTCGCCTTTACGTCTGTATATAGGTTTGTTTGGGATAAGTAAAGCACCGAGTAGGATACGCTTTTCAGTTGATACTTCTGCAAGTTTTATCTCTTCGTTTTTTAGTGCAATAAAATCCTCTTCAATAGCAGGGTTCTCTACGACAGATATCGCTTCTATCCCTGTTATCTCTTGGTCATCTAAGATTAGTTCTACGATTCGCATAACTATATATCGTTTAAAATTTGATTTTTGTATTTTATCCTAATGATGCACCCTCGACAATATTTCTATCTAATTCCTGTGCTGTGCTTACATCGTTTGACACTACATACGCTTTTACAGGTTGCTGTGCTTGACCACCTATCGCTTCTGCTAATTGGTTCGTACCTGATGCACCTACCACGTTAAATGCAGGGGGAATTGGTTCGGCAGCAGGTCTACCACCTGTTGATGTTGGTGCAGCCGCAGCACCCCCTGATGTTGACTCAGGATTTGTTTTTAATATATCTTTAACTGACTTAAAACCGATTGCAGCAGTTGTAGCTATGTTTGCTAATTTAAGAGCAAAGCCAAAGGGTGTGGCAGTTTTTGTTGCAAGTTCAGCAGTAATACCTTGATATGTGTTTATGAGTGCTGCTGCTGCCGCTGCGGCTTTTCCTGCCTTTGTGTTTTCGCCTACTGCTTTAGATATATTTGCAAGTGTTGACTTTGCCATCTCAAGTTTTGCAGTTTCAACTTCATCATCAAGTTTTTTAACATTATTATTATAGTCGGTTTGTAAAGCTAATAGTCTTTCGTTTTTCTCAGCTTCGTCTGTTATCTCACGCTCAATAAGGACTTTTTTTGCTTCGTAGTCTTGTTGTAACTCTAAGCGTTCTATCTCACGCTCACTCTTACCAATAAGGGCTAATTCATTCACGAGGTCTTTCTGTTCTCTTAATAGTGAGTTTGCGTTTGTTTGCTGCTCACTTCTAAACCCTGTGATTTGTGCTTCA
>CAACVD010001829.1_pt1 | contig 10095 bp, 22 predicted proteins | sample 2381771 | NCBI WGS metagenome assembly CAACVD01 (sample SAMEA5211965, study PRJEB30684) | marine metagenome | biome: Marine; feature: Epipelagic; material: Water | collected 2015-10-15 | depth 15 m | reverse complement strand
AAGGATTTTAAAAGGAGTATAAGAAATTATGGCACAACATGACATGAATATTGCAAACCAATCCTTTCCTAGTTTTAGGACAGATTTAAACAATGCACTTTCAGCTTTAAACACAATGCACTCAGGTACATCAAGACCAAGTGGTGCTTCAGCTGGAACAATGTGGTTAGATACAACGTCAGCTTCAAGCCCAACAATTAAGTTTTTTGACGGCTCAGATGATATAAGTTTTGCGACGATAGATTATTCAGCAAACACAGTTAATTTTATAGATTCAACAATTTCACTTGGAACACCATTAACAATAACAGGAAACTCATCTGCTGGTGCTGAAATAAGAATACCTGAAGATACAGATAATGGAACTAACTATGTTGCACTTAAAGCACCAGACACTATATCATCAAATTTAACTCTCACTTTACCAAGTGCAGATGGAACAAGTGGACAAGCAATCACTACAAATGGATCAGGAACTTTAAGTTTTTCTGATGCTGGTATTTCAACAGGAAAAGCTATTGCAATGGCACTTATATTCGGATAAAAGGAGTAAATTATGGCAAATCCAAATCTAGTAAATGTAACCTCAATAACAGGAGAATCAGTACAAGCAACTTTAAACACGACTTTAACTACAGAAATTTTAGCTTGTGCTTCAGACACACTTGTAAAAATTAATAATATTATCATAGCAAATATTGATGGGTCTAGCTCAGTAAATGTTTCAGTTTTCATAACCAAAAGTGGTGGGTCTCCAATAGCGATTGCATCTACAGTAGCAGTTCCAGCAGATTCTACTTTAGTAGTGATAGATAAAAATTCAGCTATATATTTAGAAGAGGGCGATAACTTAGAAGCTGGAGCAAGTGCAAACTCAGATGCAACTATTACTGTAAACTATGAAATATTGAATGATGCCTAGGAGGTAGGGTATGTCATCAACTTCAGATTATTTTATTGGTACAATTGGAGGTCAAGTTAGTAATGGTGGTATAATTGGCCCTGAAAATGGTGGCTCAACAACGAGCAACCCAGATATAATTTCAAATTTTACGTCAAGTGGAACATGGAACGCAACATCAGGCTACACAAATCTTGAAGTAGTTATGGTTGCTGGAGGTGGTGGACAATTCGGTGTCGATGGCTCATCAGGAGCTGGTGCTGGAGGAATGATTATAACCCCAGCTTCAATTTCATCTCCACAATCTCCATCTCCTATCACAGTTGGTGGGGCTCAAAGCAACAGTACATTTCCAGGTCTTTCATTAACTGCACAAGCTGGTGGTCGAGGTGGTGGATATGCAACCTCGGGAACTGCTGGAGGCTCTGGTGGTGGAGGAGGTCGTGGCCAAGGAGGATTTCCTGGTACTCAACCAAGTCAACCTATGAATTCAGGAAGTTTTGGATTTGGAAATCCTGGATCTGCTCGTGGCCCTCAAACTTATGGAGGAGGAGGAGGTGCTGGAGAATCTGGTGGTACAGATGGTCAGGCACATGGTGGAGATGGTAAAACAATTCCATCAAATTTTCCAGATTCAGGAACTTTTTTAGCTGGTGGTGGTGGAGGTGGAGGCTTCGGTGCACCTCCAGGCCCAGGTGGTCAAGGGGGAGGAGGCCCTAGAAATACTCCAGGACAAGCAAACACAGGAGGTGGTGGAGGAGGAACTTCTCCAGGTCAATTTAGTAATGGTGCTGGTGGATCAGGTAGAGTTATAATAAGAGAAGTTGGATTTGATTCAACAAATCCTCCAGCAAGTGGTATATGGTCTAGTAATGATGTGTATTATTGGGTGTCACAAGGATTGTGGTATAATTAATCATGGCTAATTTTTGCGAGATAGATTCTACAACAAATGAAGTTTTAAGAGTTTGTGTTGTTGATAATAATATTGAAACTTCTGACGGCCCTTTAGGAGATAACGACAAACATCCAGATGGTGTTACTTGGTGCAATAATTTTTGGGGAACTAATAACAGTTATTGGTTACAAACTTCTTTTAGTAGAGCATTTAGAGGAAGATATGCACACGTTGGAGACTTTTATTTACCAGATGAAGATAGATTTATTGCTCCTAAACCTTTTTCTGATTGGATTAGAAATGACTATACGTCATACCCACAAATAGATTGGATTCCACCACAAGGTTTTGTTCCAGAAAATGACAAAAACTATAATGTTGGAGAAAACACATATCAATGGAATTTTAGCTGGAATGAAACTTTATCTGCTTGGAAAGGTAATAAAGCAGATGACCCTGATGATAATAATGACTATAAATATAATTTTAGTAATAACACATGGGAAGTAATAAGTTAAATTACATTATAAAAATTGTTTATTAAATATAAATATTGGTATTTTAGACAGTTTGTAAAACCACAAGATTGTAAAAAAATAATAGAATTAGGTAAGAAACAAAAACTAAATATTGCTAAGATTGGCGATAATAAAAACAATATTAATAAAAAAGTTAGAAATTCTAAAATAACTTGGTTGAATGATAAATGGATATATGACATATTTAATCAAGCAGTGAATCACGCAAATGAAAACTCTGGTTGGAATTTTGATACTGATTGGAACGAGTCAATTCAATTTACCACATATAAAAAAAAAGGGTTTTACTCTTGGCATCACGACACTTTTCCTAAAATTATGAAAGATAAAGATAAAAACTTTAATAATAAGCAAAGAAAATTATCAATGACTTGTTTATTAAATGACCCAAAAGAATATGATGGTGGAGATTTTATGCTTCAATGGATAGACGATCATGGAAAACTAATAAAACATAAAATAAAAGAATTAGATACTGTTGGAAGTGTTATTGTCTTTCCATCTTTTTTAAGCCACAAAGTAGAGCCTGTAACAAAAGGAACTAGATATTCTGCTGTTATGTGGAGAATTGGGCCAAAGTTTAAATAATTATGAAACTGATAGGAGGTAAAAAAGATAAAGTCAGCTGGGGAATAATAAAAAACAGAATTTTATTTATTGATTATAATGATCAAAAAGTTTTAACCTCTTTAGAAAAAAAAATAGAAAAAAATCTAATTTCAACTATGAGCAGAAGAACAAACGTGAAAGGTGAGATGACTTCTTGGAATTATTTTATAAATGATAAAGATTTTGAAAAGATAACTAAATTTATAAATCCATATTTATTTAAGTTTTTATCAACAATAAGAAACAATATAAATGCAGTTGAATTACTGGATGCATGGGGCAATAAATTAAATAAAAATGATTATATTCAAAAACACGATCATTTAGTTGGGGGTTGGAATGGTATAAGTGGAAACATGTATTTTTCAGATAAAAAACCAGGAACTTATTTTGTTAACTTTAAAGGTGCAATACAACCAAAAAGAGGAAGAATAGTTATTTTTAATTCTAGTGAATTACATTTAGTTGATGTTGTGAAAGATAACCAACCAAGATACACACTAGCATTTAACATGAGGTATGAGTAAAAAATTTAAGAAAGATAATTATTTAATTATTAGAAAAGCAATATCAGATGACATTTATAAATTGTCTTCAGAATATCTTATGCTTAAAAGAAAAGTATCTCAAAGACTTCATAATAAAAAAATGATTCAAACTGATAATTTAGGATGGGGTAATTTTGGAGATACTCAAGTTCCATTTTCATATAATCACTATTCAGATATTTTGATGGAAATATTATTAATTAAAATAAAACCAATTATTGAACAAAAAATAAAACAAGAAATTGTACCAACTTATTCATATGCAAGAATTTATGAACATGGAGATATATTGGGGAGACACAAAGATAGATATAGTTGTGAAATATCAGCAACTTTAAATTTATTTCAAGACAAAAAATGGCCTATATATGTTGAGCCATCTGGTAAAACAGGATTAAAAGGAGTCCCTGTGAATTTAAACTCAGGAGACTTAATGATTTATAAAGGAGAGAAAGTTGAACATTGGAGAGAAGCATTTTTTGGTGATTGGTGCGTTCAAGTCTTTTTACATTACAACATAAAAGGCACACAAAGAGCAGAGGAGAATAAATTTGATAAAAGAGCATTTATAGGACTACCTCGTGATTGCTAAAAAATATTTTTTTTTAACTGCACTTCCACGATCAGGTAACACTTTATTAGCAGTTTTACTTAATCAACATAAAAATATTAAAGTTACACCTAATAGTGTATTGCCTGAAATATTTAACAGTTTGTTTCTTTTAAAAAGAGACGATAAATTTCTAAATTTTCCTGATCACAAATCTTTAGAGAATGTTGTTAGATCTGTCTTTGATTCTTATTACAGTCATTGGGATTGTGATTATATAATTGACAGATCATCTTGGGGTCAACAATTCAATCTTAATATAATAAACACTTTGTTTAAAACAAATAAATTTATCATTTTAAAAAGACCTATGAAACAAATATTAAATTCGTTTGCTTCAATATGCAAAGAACAAAACAGATCAAATTATTTAGAAAGTTTATTTAATAAAAACACAGTTTTAACAAATAATATTGAATCAATTAAAAATTTAATATCTTCAAATGAAAACAGGCTAATTATTAATTTTGATCATTTAATTAATAACACAAACAATGCTATACAAGAGATATTTGATTTTTTAAATATTGACGAAAAACCACTAAAATATAAATTACAACAATTAAAGATTAATAATGTTTGCTATGAAGATGAAAAGTGCAATATAAAAGATATGCATCTTATTCATGAAGATGGAATAAAATTACGTGAAGAAGGTAATTTTTTAAATAAAGATATGTTAAATAAATGCAAAGAAATTGATAATTATTTGTGGTCATGAAAATAGAAAGTTTATTTATAACACCAGTTGGTTTCAGTGAAAATCCTTATCATAATAATATAGAAAAAGATTTAATTAAAGAATGTAAAAATCTTAAAAATAAAATTCAATGTGGTGGCGATAATTGGAACTCTACAGTGTATAATACTTGTCAAACAAACAACTTACATCAAAACAAAAAATTCAATAAATTGCATGATTGGATATTTAATGAAGTTAAAGTTTTTGCAGATGCTCTTGGTTACACAAATAAAAAAATGTTTTGTAAATTAAGTTGGTTTAATTATTATAATAAACACGATTACCAAGAAGCACACGATCATGAGGGAAACGAAATATCAGCAGTATATTTTTTATCCACTCCCAAAAATTGTGGTCATTTAAGATTTATTTCTCCAGAGCCTAAAGGAATAAAACATATATATATTAAAAATAATCCATTCACGTGGAGAGAATTTAAGGTTATTCCTAAAGAAGGTTTGTTAGTTATGTTTAAATCTAATTTAATACACGATGTTCAACAAAATAAATCTAATAAACCACGAATATCCTTATCATATAACTTTAAAATTGAAGACTAATGCAAATCAAAGATAATTTGTTATTTGAAAAAGATTTTAATAATATTGAAAAAACTATCATGAGTAACGATTTTCCATTTTATTTTCAAAACAAAGTTGCTTTTGAGGGAGATAAAAATTTTTATTTTACACATGAGTTATTTCATGAAAATGGAACTAAAAGTGAGTTTTTTAACTTAATTATTCCTTTATTAAATAAATTAAATATATCTACATTATTAAGAGTAAAAGTTAATTGCTTTCCAAGAACAGAAAAAATTATTAAATACAGAGAACACACTGATTTTCCATTTAAACATAATGGTGCTATATTTTACATAAACAGTTGTGATGGAGGCACAATAATTAAAGACAAATTTATTAAATCAATAAAGAACAGATTGCTTTTATTTAATTCAAATAAATTGCACAGAAGCACTAATTGTACTGATGAAAACTGTCGTTTTAACATAAATATTAATTATTTTTAGCATTAACAAACCTTTAAAAAATATATATAATAACATCCAATTTAATTTAATAATTATGCAATTATCCAAACATTTTAAATTATTAGAATTTGAAAAATCATCTACTGCTACTAGGCTTGGAATAAAAAACAAAGCTGGTAGTGGAGAGATTAAAAACTTAACAGATGTATGTTATGAAATTTTAGAGCCTGTTCGAGCAAAGTTTGATGAAAAGCCTGTCATTATAACGTCAGGATATAGATCAGAAGCATTATGCGAGGCAATAAAAAGTTCTAAAACGAGTCAACATACCAAAGGACAAGCAGTTGATTTTGAAATAGCTGGAGTTTCTAATTTAGAAGTTGCTATATGGATCGAAAATAATTGTAATTTTGATCAGCTTATATTAGAGTTTTGGAAAGAGGAAGAAGGTGCAAATTCAGGATGGGTGCATTGCAGTTTTGTAGAAGGCTCAAACAGAAAGCAAGTATTGACGTTTAATGGATCAGAATATAAAAATGGATTACCTGAAGCTAAATGGTCAGGTGGTAAATTTGCAAACTAAAGGAGAAACTATGTTAACAAAAAAACAAAAAAAACTACCACCAGCTTTACAAAAAGCTATTTTAAAAAAACAAAAGAAAAAAAAGAAAGCGAGGAAGTAATGGCTTACGGATATAGTATGAAACCTAAAAAAAAGAAAAAGAAAAAAGCAAAAAAGAAAAAAAAGTAAATGGTTAAAGTAGCATCAATAACAGGAATTATAAAAGGTCTTAAAGCTAGTCAACAAAAGACTATGAAAGCACACGCAAGACATCACTCTTTAAAACATATGAGATCTATGGCAAGAGCTATGAAAAAAGGTGCTACTTTTAAATCTGCTCACAATAAAGCTATGAGGAGTGTTGGAAAATGAAAAGACGTAGAGTTCCAAAAGATAAAAAAACAAAAATTCCCAAAAAGTATTTATCAGGTCTTAAGGGTGCAAAAAGATCAAAACGAGCAAGTCTTATTAAAGCTATGTCAGATGCTTATAAAAAAGGCCAGAGAATTCCAAGATCAATGTTTGTTGCGAGGTACAAATAATGGCAGTTAGAAGAAAACCACTATCAGCAAGAGTTATATCAATTTTAAGAAATAAAGCAAAAAGCAGAAAAAATATAACACTCGGAACGTTAAAAAAGGTTTATAGAAGAGGACAAGGTGCTTTTTTAGGAAGTGGAAGCAGACCTAAGACTTCTATGGCCAGTTGGAGTATGGGAAGGGTCAACAGTTTTTTACGTGGCTCACGAAAACATGATCTTGATTTAAGAAGAAAAACTCGTAAAAAGAAATAATGAAAACAACTAAAGAAAAATTTGTAGAATTAGATGGTAAGATTAAATTAGTTAATCAAAAACTAGACCTCGTAATTAAAAATCATCTTCATCATATGAAACAAGATATTGATAGAATTTTATATGGACTCGGTGTTGTTGGATTACTTGTTCTTGGTCAACTCCTTTACATTTTAGTCAATTAATAGTAAACCCATAGTTGAACTATGGCTAATAAAAAAATCTTAGTTATCAGCGATATGCATCTGCCTTATCAACATAAGGATTCAATAATATTTTTAAAAGAAATAAAAAAACAATTTAAACCTGATATGATTGTTAATATTGGAGATCTGTTAGATTTTCACGCAATATCAATGCACGAACACAATCCTGATTTGTATTCTGCTGGTCACGAGTTAGATAAAGCAAAGGAATATATAAAACAATTAGAAGATATATTTCCTGAAGTTGTGGAAGTAGACTCTAATCACAGTAGTTTAGTTTATAGAAGAGCCTTAAAATTTGGAATGTCAAAAGCATTTTTAAAACCATATGGAGAGTTTTTAGGAACTAGAAAATGGAGATGGGTTGATGATTTAACTCTAACAATGTCAGATGGAAAAAGATGCTTTTTCACTCACGGAAGGTCAGCAGATATATTAAAGGTTTCTCAAACCATGGGAATGTCAGCAGTGCAAGGACATTATCACACCAAGTTTTTAATCAGCTATTGGGCCAACCCTGATAACTTGTTTTTCGCAATGAATGTGGGTTGCTTAATTAATCAAAAATCAATGGCTTTCAACTATGCCAAGAATTTTAAAACAAGGTTTATTTTGGGTTGTGGAATTATATTAAATGGTGTACCTAGATTACTCCCTATGGTACTTAATAATAATGGAGATTGGATAAAGAAGATCGTATGAGTACTTCAAAGCTAAATAAACTAAAAAACACCCTATTAAAGAGCCATAGAGCCACGCAGAGCAGTGATTCTGCTTTTTCCGAGCAAGTGGGAGGGGATTGGTATAAAAAGCTAAAAATCCAACCTTTAGATTATGCAATGGACAATAATCTCAATGCTTGTCAAACCAAAGTGGTCAAATACATATCTAGATATAATTTAAAACATAAAAATATAAAAGAGCAGATCCAAGATTTAAACAAAGCAAAACACACAATAGATATGCTTATAGAAAAAATACAGGAGAAATAATTATGTGGTTGAATTTATTAAGTTTGGGTGTAAAGACAGGAGCAAAGATTTATCAAAACAAACAACGAACTAAACAGTTAATGTCTGATGCTCAAATGCACCACGCAGAGCAAATGGCGAAAGGCGAGATTGAATATAAAGCGAAAGTTATTGAGAGTAATGATAATGGTTGGAAAGACGTATCTTTGCCTATTCTTTTATTGGGTTGGTCTGTGTTCTCTGACGATCCTGAAATACGTAATAAATTAGATTTATTTTTTGAATATTTTAAAAACTTACCTTATTGGTATCAAGCAATTTTCATTGGTGTCGTGAGTGCGATTTATGGACTTAAGGGTGCTGATATTATGCGTAAGAAGTAGTAATCCTTTTTTAATAATGTTATATCTGAATGATGATAGACGCAGTTATAACAGAATTAGAAATGCAAGTGGAGTCAAGGTATAGTCCTTATGGTCATTGGATATGTTTAAAATTTATTGATCACATTCCAACATTTCCAAGAGTTCAAAACACAATTAGAGAAATAACTCAATATGATGATGTTAGAGTTATTGATTATAATTACACTTATGAGTTAATTAGAGAAGATACTGATATAAGTGGACTTGATATTACAAAGCATTAAGTGTGGGGATTTCTCCCCACAAATTATCACTGACTCATTGAGCTAAATTCTAAACTTTGCTTTAACTCACTCTGTAAAAGCATAATTTTAGTTTTTAATTTATCCCACTCTGTTTTTGTTTTAAGATGATTTTTTTTAGCTTGGTTTAATTCTTTAACCAAATCTCTCATCTCAGAGTCAGTTGTTATAAGAGCTTTTATTTCCTCTACCGATTTTTTAACAGTGTCATTCTTATGACTTAAATAAAGACTTGCATTGTGTTCTTTAACTCTATCTTCAATATCTGTTAAGGTATCGTAGGCATCAGTAAAATCCTTTGACTTTTTATCTAAAAGAATATTTATCTTCTGCCTATCGAAAGTGAGAGCATCGATATTAGAACTAGGCATTAACCTAACTCTTGTTCGTATTGATCAGGGTTAAAATCAGTAGGACTCTCCTTTGCCCATTCAACCTCACTTTGAGGCAACTGATCATCCATTGGATCACTCGCCATTGGTGTTGCTTGTGGCATAGTTTGACCTATAGGTTTTGCAAAGTTAGTTCCTTTCTTTTGGAAAGGTTTAACCATATAGCAAGTGACCATCAATTGCATACCATTGTTATATTGATTTGCATCTCCTTGCTCTGTTTTGCTACCCCACTTCAACATATGTCCTGACCTCACATAAGCCTGAACTTCAGGTGTGTTAAGCCATTTTTGAATGTCAAAGATACCATACATTCTTTTTGTTAAGGTGCATTGGAACTGTGCCTTGTTTGACGAGGCTTGATATTCCATACTTGGTGCTTGTTTGCCTGTAGAATACATTTTTAATGTAAGTCCACAAAAAGGCATTTGTTGTTGTTGTGTCATGTTTTTCCTTATTGTTTCTGTTTTTGTTTTTCTCGTTTTTGTTTATTTATTAACTTCTTCCAATCACTTAATTGTTTAGAGTAATCATTTTCAAAGTCCAATAATTGTTTACACAATTTAAAGGCTTGTAAATAATCATTCTTAACTTTAATCTTCCTAAAGTTAATTGGAAGTCCTGCATCTTTAGGAATATTAACTAATCCTAAAAATTCTATTTTAT
>CAACVD010001827.1_pt1 | contig 10112 bp, 22 predicted proteins | sample 2381771 | NCBI WGS metagenome assembly CAACVD01 (sample SAMEA5211965, study PRJEB30684) | marine metagenome | biome: Marine; feature: Epipelagic; material: Water | collected 2015-10-15 | depth 15 m | reverse complement strand
GAAAGCAGGTATGACTGCACAAGAGGTTGTAGATTGGTGGGCAAAAAATGGACAGGGTTATAGGAGTTATGGAGATAGAAAAGATTTATTTGGTGGTGGTGTAAGAAATACTAAAGACAAAGTTGCAGACAAAATTGCAGATAGACTAGCAAAAGGTAATTATAAAATAGAATACACAACTTTAAAAATGGCTGATGGCACAGTTAAAGAGGTTCCTTTAATAGTTCATAGTTCTGGAATTACAGTTAATCCATACACAGGTGGTATAATAAATACAGGTGGTGCAAGTGCACAAGGTGGTGGTTATCAAACAGATACTGCAAAAGCACTCGGTATTAGCCAAGACAATGCAGGCGTATTTACAAGAGAGTATCAAAGAGGAGCGGGAATAGCAATTGCCGATATGAAACCAGAGCATGCCTTAAGAGCTCTTATGAAAGAAAGGCCACAAGCATTCCAAGACTTTTTTACATTAGCTAAACAAAAAAAAGATTTTAACCCATTCTCTATTAGTGCAATAGGAACTTTTGGTAACATCCTAATGAGTAAAATTAGAGGGGATATAGGTTTAGTTGTTGGTAATAATTTAAAAAGAAATGGTTGGGGTGAGTCAATACAAAATGATGATGGAACATACTCAATTAGATTAACAGAAAAAGGTGCTAAGAATTGGTCTGAAACATTTAAAGTGCCAGATTATGTAACACCAGAAGCAGTTTTAAAAGACCAAGAAAAAGGTTTTGTTGGTGAGATATTGGGAACTAAAAAATTTGCAGAGGTTCCTGTAGATTTAAGAAACATAATTGATGTTGGTGGTACAGTTGCACCAATACAAAATCCTTTGTTAGACCCTACAGACCCGATGAGTCCAAATTTTAATCCTACTTTGGGAGACCCAAATATTTTACAACCACAACCTCAAACAGGTGTAATACCATACAACTTTGCAACAGCAACACAAGGCCCTCCGGGCCCAGACCGAACTCCACAATTTACTCCAGATGGTTTTAGAATAAGTGGATTTAATCCTACTGTGAATTACGGAGAAGCAGGAACACAAAGACAACAAGGTCAAGGTGGTGGAGGTGGTGGTTCCAGTGGTGGAACTACTAATCAAGGGCCTTTAACTTTTGATATGTTTGGTAGACCAATTACATACGATTATACAGGTGGCCCAGAACAAATAATGTTAGGTGGTGGATTTAAAAGAGATGGGCAATATATTGGCTCTCCATATGGGTTTTCCAATGGCGGAATAGCTAACTTTAGAGGCTATGGTTATTAATCGCTCACAAATGCCTTTCCAAATCAGCAAACCACCGCTAAAAAGGAAGCGTAAGAAAAAGAAAAAGAATGAAACTCGTAAAAGTAGTCTGGTACGACACAAACGAAACAAGCGATAGCGGATGGGTTTCTATGGCGGAAGCCAAGAAAGATAGACCATGCAAAGTTGCTAGTGTTGGATGGTTAGTAAACGAGACTGATAAATTTATTACGATAGCCGCAGATATAGACGGCAATGATATTGAAGAAGATAAAGATGATTTACTTGGTCGTACTCAGTGTTTTCCAAAAGGTTGTATAATAGAAATTAAAACATTACACGAAACTAGTTTAATCGAAACGCTTATACCTTCTAATTAAAATTATTCTAACCCTCTCCCAATCATTTCTAATTTTAAATTCTCTTGGTGTTCTTGGGTCTCTTAATGCTTGCTTATCTAACTTATCTTTTAATCTAATTAATCTTGCTTCTAAATTCATTTTATCCTTTCCCTTTGACATTGAATACAACCCTCAGTTTTAAAGTATTATATCGCCCAACCTCATTGTTGGTCTTAATCTTTTTAATTTTAATCTATATTTTTTAATATAGGTTTTGGCAGTTGTTTCTTTTCTTTCCCAAGACCTAATTAGTTTTACTAGATTAATCTCTTTGGCTTTTTGTTTTTCATCTTTAGTTGGTTTTGCTTTTGGTTTACTTTTGAGAGTGCCGTTAAGCCAACCACTATCGATTACAAACTGTGCCATCTCTTGCTCAATTTTAGCTTGAGCAATGTCATGGTGTCTATTAGATTTTGGAAAACGCCAATCATAAACTCGATGAGATATGTCATGGACTAATCTCCTCCAACCTCTTCTAAGAGAATTACTGTCTCCAGATAAACAAACCCAACACTTTCTAGGTTTCTTTCTTCCCGGATGTAATTTTCTTTTTCTCCATCCTAAAGTAGGATGCATAGTTTCTTTCTTACCAAACCTATTTAATAATCTTTTATAAGCTCTAAGTGCTTCATCTGATTCTAAGTATGGTAATTTATCTGGCCACATACGATTTACTTGTCCGTATGTTTTGCGAGACTCTTTTTCAATAGTTTGATGTAAAGTTAAATTCATAATTCACTCCTTAATATTGAAGGTCATATTCACTTGTCAAAGAACAGTACCTACTCAAAACATATGAAGATTTTTTCAGTACATAAATTAACTAAAAAAATTAATTTATAAGAAACTATACCATACGGGTTTTTGGATTTTGGCAATCTCAACGGAACCTCCTCAAAAATTAGAGGTGCCCTTCATATCAGCAACTAAAAAAAAAATTAAAAAAAAGCTTTTTTTAAAATTAGAGGTATCTCTGTTCTTGTTTTGTCTGGCACTTATCCACAACAGGTTTCTGCGAAAAAAAAAGCGTGCAGACAAAAATCTACACGCTCTAGTATTAAGGAATCAATAGTGAAATTGAACTTATTTCTTACATGGAAATAGGCCCCATTTCAATAATTTCTTTTCTCTTTTTTTCTAATAATTCTTTCTCTTCTGGTGTTGTAATTGTACTACCATGAAATAACGCAGGATTCTGCGGAACATCTCTCTTTTTCTCAAGTTCTTCCTCTATTTTCTTAAATTTTTCAGCATCTCTAACACTATGCCCATTATATAATTTATCTATTATTTTATTAGTAGGGCACAAGTCATGCGTTTTATCCGTGAAAATAACCACCCAGACATCTGTTTCACTACCTTGTGTAGTGGTTACCTTCCATTTCTTAAACTGATGCACAGCCTTATCAAAACCCTTTGATAAATACTCTTCCATCTTATCTTTTCCTAACACCTTCTCCTCACCATCTTCAAGTGTCAGCAACCAGATAGGTTGTTCAAATAGTTTAGTTTTTGGATTTTGACCTCCATCATTTTTCTGAACTAATTTCATTATCTTCTTCGTCATTGTAATCACCTCCTAATTCTATGTCTGCACTCTCATGTGCAACATTAATATAATTGGGAAAATGCATTTTATTCTCTTCAATAATTTTAACATATCTATTCCCCAACATCTCCTTCGATAACCTCCTCCCGTCTATCTGCCTTTTCCTTATCGCTTTGGAACCATTGATTAACATCGTCTCTGTGGTAACGGACTCTACCTTCCAACTTGATGTACTTTGGCCCTTTGTTGTTTCTTCTCCAGAAACGAAGGGTATGCTCTGATATTTCGAGTAATTTTGATAATGTTTTTTCACTGACCAACTCGCTTTCTATACTCAATCTAGCCATTAAATACCTCCTTCAATGGTATCAATACAAACTTAGATTGCTTGTCATCCCCACCAATTTTCTTTTTCTTAAAATGTTTTCGTGCAAGTGTTTTCATTTTATCTGTTGGCACCATTAACATTGCATTAACCTCTTCATCATCTGCTAATATGTGACACCACCAGTCAGCTTGAGTAACAGATATACCACTTTGCTTTCCACGACATTCATATTCAATTGCTATGTTGCCTGTCTTTCTCCACATATTTCTCTCTGTTTTTACCTCAACCTTTTTATTCTTAAATATATCTGAAAGTTTATTTTCAAATATCTGTCCATATTTTAAATCTATATCAAATTTATTATTAATCATTTTATCATCATCTCCGCTCGTTTGTTTGCTTCCTTTGTTTGTAATAAGTCAACCCACTTTTTAAATGTGTTGTATCTAACTAATGCAAGGTTCTTATCTTTTCTTGCCTTTCCTAATGCTGTCATATGCTCTGAAAATTCTGGCATACCTCTTGCATGATATTCTGCCTTAGATACAGGCATACCTTCATTTAATAATCTTGAAACTAATGTAGATAAAAGAGGTTTTGTTGCATCATCTAGCATTCCAAATGCTGCATCTTTTTCTGCCCAATCCTCTCCACACTTTGCACATTTCTCCATCAATACATTAGGGTCAAACCGATTGTGTTCAACATATGAATCAACCATTTAATTTAATCCTCTCTTTCAATTTGTTTTTACAAAAATCATTATAATATTCTTTGTGTTCGGCAAGTGTATGACATCTCCTACAGAGTCCTATTAAGTTAGTTGGCACATCTTTTTTACCTTTAGGGTCTCCACCGGAGCCTCTATTTTCCAAATGATGCACATCGCAGACAACACCATATTCACCATCGCAGGCAAAACATGGTGTAACATCCGCAATACTAATATTCCAATAGTCCATAAATATCTTAACATGCCTCTTCACTTAAAAAGGTATATCTATCTCTGGTTCTTTTTCCTCTTGTTTTCTAGGTGGTGCATCTCTCTTTTCATCCACTCTAATATTAAGAGCATTTTCATTTTTCTTATCTTTCCACATACCTACTTGATATGGAACGCCCGGTTCTAACACTATTTTTTCTTGAACAGTAAAATTACTATTCCCATAAATAGGTTGTTTATCGTTTGTTTTATTATCGTTTTTAAATAGTCTTATATAAAACATTAGTATTTTCTCCTTTGTTGGTTATGTTTTGTATCTTTTGATTTTACTTGTGATTGAGTAAAGGTTTGATTGTGATTATCTAAATCATCACCATCTGCTTTACCATCAAGCTCGTTTTTCTCACCCGTTGCTATTTGAAACAAGGAACGCATGAAACCTTTTAATACATAGGACATTGCTGCTCCTATTGATTGACCACCTGTGATTTGTAAAATCATATTTCTTCTCAATGGATAATTCCAAGTATCACCACTTTGATGAGATAATATAAATTTGTAAATAATATGCACCCAAGCAGACTTATCACTTGTTTTCATTATTCTCATGTCCTCTTCATCTACATTAATAATTAATCCATGCTTTGCACAAAGTGGATTGACTGCCATTAAAAATTGGTCAATGCTTGCATAATTATATTTTTGATAATTGTTAGTATCCTTTCTAGCTAGTGTTTTAATATCAGTCATTATTAAGTTTATTGAATTAGATATAGTCTTAGGCATCTTAGGAATAATAGATTGTTCTTCAAACAAATCCTCTCTCTGTTCTCTTACCTCTCTTATATCGTATAAGTTATCATCATGTATATCATCGCTCATTTTTTTTCTCCTTGTTAAAACTATCTTTAATAGATTTTATAATTGATTTACCTAGCTTGTTATCAACTTTAGATGTAGCTAATTTTGCTACAAATCTCTCAACATCTTTCATTGTTTTGTCATCAGCTTTTTCTTTTTTCAATTTTCCTCCATCATTTAAAAAGGCTCGTATAGTTAACTCTGACATCATAGTCCCCAAACCTTTTTTCTTGCTTCGATTAGAGTAGGACTATTCCATGTCCAATCGTCTACATCTGGGTAAAACATTTTAGCAACCTCAAACTTATCATTGCAATTATATAACAACATATCCATTGCTCTAAGTATTGCTACTGCACTATCCAGAAACTTTTGTTTGTCTTCTATCTCAACCCATATTGCATTAGATGTATATGTAACCTCTTTAGTTTTTCTATCTGTTTTTCTAGATGGTATTAAATACAGTAACTGTGCATCACAATTCATTATCTTACTGTAAATACTTATTTGTCTTGCGTGTGCTGTGTTAAGATTTGATGGTGTTCTTCCTGTTGTTTTTAAATCAACAATAAATTTATCATCTGAATCTTTTTTCTTTAAAACAAAATCTGTGAAACCATGACAATCATAACCATCTATATCTCCTCTAACTTTTCCTTGATATTGTAATAGTTTATAATCTTTTAATTCTTCACATGCTCCACGCACTAAACATGGTATTGTTGCTAACTCTTTGTCAAAGTCTTTCCAATTTGGATGACATTTTTGTTTAAATAATTTTACTGCTTTTTCAACTGTCTCTTCTACAGTTATAAGACCTTCCATAAATTCTGGTAAAAATTCTTCTGTAACATTGCCTCTTTCAATTGCACAACTACTTTCAAACTTATAATCAAAAAGTTTACGCAATATTAATTTACATGGATTTTTACTAAAGTCGTTTATTGTTGACGGAGACGTAGGATTTAGTTTAAATTTTTCTAATCCAGACATTGGTTTATTAGGTATAATCATAATCTGACACTACTAAATTTAATTAAATACTGCAATGGTTAATCGGTCAAAACAAAAAGGTAGTAGAAGAGAATATCAAATGCGTGATTGGTTTATATCTCTTGGTTACAAGTGTAAGAGGGTTATTTTAAGTGGAGCACTTGGAGGTGATTTTTCTGGTGACTTACACTTATTTGTACCAAAACGAGACAAACCGCTTATCTGTGAGGTTAAGGGTAGAAAAACAGAACCTGCTAAAACTTTAATGAAATGGAAAAAAGATAGTGATATTCTCATTGTAAAGGTAGACAAACAACCACCATATTTTGTATTAGATGAAGAGACGATGAGACTACTGCTAGAAAAAGATGACTCCTAAAAGAAAAAAATTGCTCAACTTTATACAAGAGTATATAGCCAAAAATGACATGTCTCCATCCTATGAAGAGATGCTCAAACATTTGGGTTACTCACCGAAAAGTAAATCCATGATGTTAAAGATGCTTCTTGGTTTGCAGGATGAAGGCTATATAACTAGAGTAATAGGAAGACATAGGAGTATTAAAATCAATGAGCGAGAATAAAAAAATAGTATATGTTAAGTATTTTGCAGACGATATGTTACAAGGATGTTCCTTGTTAACTTGGCAATCAGAATTAGTTTACAGAAGAATCTGTGACCACATTTATACAAGTGAGAATAAATTATTTGATGATGAGATAACTTGGCAGGTTTTAACTGCTAAATTTGATGCTGATATAGACAAAATTAAGTCAGAATTAGTAAAGAAAAACAAAATATTTATTGTTAATGAAATAATTAGAAATAAAGGGTGTGATAAGTGGTTAGAGGAAGCCAAGACCTTTTCTATAGCTAAAAGCAAAAATGGTAAGAAGGGAGCTCAAGCAAGATGGAATGGCACAGCCATCGTTTTGCCAATGGCAACCAACAGCCAACAGCCAACAGCCAACAGCCATCAATCTAACAGACAATTATTTGAAGAATTTTGGAATATTATTAGATTTAAAAAGGGCAAAGAGGAGTCATACAAATCGTTTTGTAAAATAGACTTTGATAAATTAAAATTTACGCACATAGAACTTGCTAATAAGTACAACGAACAGATGGACAATCTCCCAGAATGGCAAAGTCCTAAGTATGTGCAAGGATGGTTAACAGGTAAAAGATGGAATGATGAGGAAAGTTTAACACCGCCAGAATTTGCAAAGAAATTTAATGTTGATGGTACATTTGTAAAGTTTGAAGATGACCACTACTACTTTAGAGAAAAAGATAGTTTTGGCATTGTAAATTATAAATATAATAAACAAGGGAAGATTGTTCGAGATGGGGAAAAGAAGGGGAAGACCTAAAAAAAATTTACCTTTACGAGATAAGGGAACGCCAGAACTAATGATTAAAAGAATGCAACTAGTTCAAGGTGGTGACCCATCTTTGTCAACAACTCCTATTGATATTTGTTATGCTAGGAAAATAATATCAGCAGAACAATATAATGCAGGTCTCGTTTTTCTTTATTTACATCGGAGTATATTTGGTAAACCATTTCCTATATCTAATACATCTAAACTTATGTCACCCATTGGCAGTAGATATAATCCAAACAAAGAATTTAGAAAAGATGTACAAAATTGGTTAATGTTTAAAGACTTATCTGATTTTATTATTAAAGAAGCAGGGTCTAGTTCCTACAAATACATGAAAAATGTTGTAGTGTATCAAGAGCAACCGCCCTACTTATTAGAAGAAAAACCTAATCTTAAACATAACAAACTTAAAATTATGTTACATGTTGGATTAAATATTATTAGTGATTGGTTAAATCAAAAACGTAGACGTTAATGCTTTGAACCAAAAACTATTTCCATTGGAATAGGATTTGCTACGTTACGTTTACCAAAAACAAATGGGTCTGGATATTTAAACTCTGCATATCTATCGCCTATCTTTTGATAGAGATAAACTTTTTTACCTGCGTTTAAAATTATTTTCCAACCATTATCCATTAAATTTTTAACAAATGAATTGTATGGTGCTTTAGTAAAAACATCATAGTGTCTTGTTTCATCTATGTATATTGATACTTGACCCTCTTTTAATCTCGCTTCGTTTTCTATAGTAACAAAAAACTTTGCTTTCTTTGGATAGAATGCTTCATCCATAGGGTCACCCTCAAGTTTTGATTGTGCATACAAACAATAGAAACCTTTACAAATGTCTGGTCTGTCATCGTAAATATCACAACCTTTTTTTGTTGAGCAGTTTTTACACCACTCATTAAACTCTTTAAATGGTTTATCATAGTCTAGTGTACCATCTCGTTTTTCATTAAATATTGGCGGTAATTTGCAACATAAAGTGCAATCTCCACATATATCTTTACTCATGTTGCTCCTTTGTAGTCATAAAGTTCACTACTGTTAAATAATTATTAGTGCTATGATTTTTTATCAATTTATAAATAAGACTCTCATAAATATATATAGGGTAATAGCAGGTAGAAACCTGCTATTGTATAATTAGTTACTTTCCATTATTTTTAAATTCTGGAAATGATGCGTTGAGACATTGAAACATAGACGCAAGTAATTTGTCTTGAGCAAGTTCATATGCTCGCTTTACTGCATCAGCTTTACAAGAAAAATAGTAATCCTTCTTGTTGTTAACAAGGGTCTCATTGAAGGTTAACCTCCATCTAGTCTCGGATGGATTGCCAACAATTTTTACTACATCAACTATAATATTGTTATTGTAGCCAATTTTAATTGTAGTCGAATAATGACCACTACGAACTGTTTTCATTGTCCTCCAATTTTTGAATTACTATGTTAAATCTTAACCCACTCTCTTTGATTTGTAGGTCAAAATCAGCAGTGTTATTTTGTAAATTATATCCAGAGCCACCTCCATCAATATATTTACCAGAGCCAAATAACAAATCCTGTAATTCTCTACGCAACTTGTAAGACTCTAAACCATCTGGCATAAATACTCCAATGTTTAAAATTTTGTAAAGTCAAACCGCTCAACTTTACTATCATACTATCATCAAATTTTTTTCTAGAAAAAAAGTATGTATACTTTAGACCAAAAAAAAGCCGCTAAGAAATTAATCCTAGCGGCTTAGATATTTATTTTTTAGCTATTATCTTTTCCCTTAACAAAATTATAAGGAGTACCATATTGTCTCCAACTAAAATTAGATGTAGGAATATAACCTATAACACCAACGTATTGATTAGTGTGTATGTGATACCAAATTAAATTTCTTTTTTTCTTTTTTCTAAAGAAATTAAAAATCCAATTCATTATGCGGCCTCATTAATACCAAGTTTATTATCTGTAGCAGTGAGTCTGTACTGCGTTTTGTAAGTAACATACTTTTTGTAGTCCTTAGTATTTGCTTTTAGCTTTTCTAAGTCAACGTAAGGAGCAGAAACTTTTTGTAGCTTAACTGCTTTTTTCTTACCACTAAACCACTCATAGTCAAAGTCTGGCATTGCTAGTGCCTTTAATTCTTCTTTAAATGGTTTAATAATTTTATTCATCTTAGCATTGTATCTTGATTTATTTAAAATCATTGTTGCCAATGCATCAATGTCTCTTTGGTTTACTATTCGTTTTGTAGGCATAAAACCTCCCTATATAAAGTTAATAAAAGTGTAAGGGCAAAACCGATTGTCCTTACAATTACACATCGCTGTGGTAGTTCTAAATGCTAAGTGTCACATTACTACCAAGTAACACCTTA
>CAACVD010001826.1_pt1 | contig 10115 bp, 15 predicted proteins | sample 2381771 | NCBI WGS metagenome assembly CAACVD01 (sample SAMEA5211965, study PRJEB30684) | marine metagenome | biome: Marine; feature: Epipelagic; material: Water | collected 2015-10-15 | depth 15 m | reverse complement strand
GGTCGCGACTGCGGGAGTGTTCTCGCCCGTGCTCGTCCGCCCGAACAGGGTGGCCTGTCGCTGACCAGCGGCCTTTGCAGCCTCGATGTGCGCCCGGATGTGTTCGGGGTACACGGGCGACGCGCCGTCTGTCTGGTCACACTTCGCGCCTGCCATGTACTCGAAAGCCCAGAGAGCGCCGAGAATGAAGCCGTAATCCTCCTCGGGGGACCGGCCGACGACGTGGTCACGCGTGCGGAACAGTTCCTGATAGGACGCTTCGATGTTCGTGGGCGACGGTCGCAGGTTCTCCCCTTCTGCGCGGGGCTTCGGGGGCAGCTTGCCGTGTTCCTTGTAGTGCGCCCATGCCTTGCGCTGTTCCTCGTGGGGCAGCTTGTAGATTGACTGGATGACCTTGGACGCACCCGGCGACTGCGCCCACGCGTTGAACACGTCAGGAGCGAGATTCTCTGCGATACTCGCGTCGATGCTCGTCGTTTGCGGGCGCAAGCCCAGAAGCTTTGCGATGTCCTCATTGGACATGCCAGCAACCCGCTTCCCCCTCACGAACAAGCATCGGTCCGGCATGGACACGTCAGAGCGACGGAAGTTCTCGTCGATTGCGGCCTTCTCGGCTGCCTCGGGGGCGATGATGCAGGCGACGAGCCCAGAGAGCCCCGCCAACTTCGCGGCTCGCGTGCGCTTCTCACCGGCGAGAAGCCAGTACCCCCCACCATCGCGAGGGGTGACGACGATGGTTGCAAGCTGGCCAACTTCCTTCATGCTCTCTGCCATCGACGCCAGTTCGGCCGGGTCGAAAAAGTGTCGCATGTTCCACCCCGGCCGAACGTGGATGTCAGACAGCTTGACAGTCTCTACCTTGCCGGGGTTCACCTTGCCACCGACCATCGCCGGGGCCGGTCCGCCAGACGTCGGGGGCGTCGCGGTGGCCGGGGCCGCGGTGGTCCCCGCGCTGCTCTTGCCCTTGCCCTTGGTGCCGTTCTCGCTCGTCGTGTTCGTGTTCGCCATGGTGGGACCCTCTTTCGTTGTCGGCGTCGTGCCGATGATGGTTTGTACACCGGGGCACTATTGCTGGCAATAGTCGCCTCGCAACTATCTCACAAGTCGCCTGGATTGCTCGGAATTTTCCTCGCGCGCGCGACGGTAGAAAAAAAGTTTCCAAGGGGGCTTGACAAACGGAAATGGTGCATATAGCCTCACGTGTGGCACGGGGTCACACGTCATAAGTGCCCCATAACAGAGGAGAATTCCATGGCATCGGGCGCACTCGCAAAGGTCGAACAGAAGTTGGAGCGGGCCAAGGCTCGCGCGGCATCACTCGCGGGGGAATACGAGGAGACCATTCGCGAGGGTGTCGGCGTCATCGCCGGTTGCACCACCGCGGCTCTCCTCGGCGCGGCAGAAGAGAAGTTCGGCGAGGATGCGGTGTTCGGCGTCAGCGTGCCCATGCTCGTCGGAATCGGTGGCGTCGCCGCTGGCCTGACTGGCGTCGGCGGCGACGCCAGCTTCGCGCTCATGGAGGCTGGCAAGGCTGGTCTTTACGTCGAGTCGTTCAAGTTCGGCACGCGCATGTATGCCGACTGGGCGAGCGGCGACGAGCCAGAGACCACCGCGGCCCCGTGACCCGTGCCTGCGTCGCTCGTATGGTGGAACGGGGCGCTTTGGCGCTGCATTGGAGGCACCACGCGTGCCCCTATGCTCGTCCCTGCCAATGCGAGCGACGCAATCCCTCGGGGGGCACTGCTGACAGTCGCCGTCAAGGGTGTCCAGCATGAAGGGCTTTCGCTTGGCGACGGGCGAGCGATTCACAAGTCGCAAAAGCGTCGCAAGGTTGTGATTGACACGCTCGATTCGTTCGCAGGAAAGCGGCCCGCATTCGTCGGGCCTGTCGTGGGCGGAGTTGAGAAGGCCATGGCCAGAATAGGAGAGCCGTGGTCGCCTCTGTCCAACTGTCAGCGATTCGTTGCAGAAGTCTCTGGCACCCCTCGCCGCTCTAAAGAGGCGACGGGGGTTGCTGCGGTGGTCGGAGGGCTCCTGATTGTGCTTGGCCGACTGACGGTGCGCTAAGGGCTATTGCCAGCAATAATGCTCGCGGGCCCGACTCGCTGCGATTGCCTGACAGACAGACAACGAAAGCGAGGCCAATATGGCCGATGGTGGATTCCTGACAATCGTGGGCAGTGACGGCAACTTCATGTCACCCGAAGAGGCGCGACTCGAAGTTCTCGTTCAGGGCATCGAGGATGGCACGATGGCAACACCCGAGGTGTATGCCGTCGGTGCCACCCTGTTCAACAACCTGCGGCTGACGCGCCCTACGTCACCCCCCGTTCTGCGGTTCAACCGCGCGATGCTGAATCCGCAGATTCAGCAGCGTCTGGCCGCAGCCGTGCGCCCGGCGATGCAGCAGCAGCCGTTGCCGGCCGCTCCCCAGCTGATTCCGACCGTTCAGCAACCGAGCGTCCAGACAACGCCCGTGGGTCAAATGCGCGAAGTCGTGCAGGGCCTGGACACGGGCGCGACGCTGATTCTCCCGGGCGCGTCGTTCGACATCCAGTTCAACGCAACCATGCTGTTCGAGCCGTCGCGTCTGATGGTCGGTCCGAGCGTGGCGCCCCTCTGGACGGTCGACGATCTGCGAGTCTCGGCGGATTCGCTGTTCCTCTCGGCTGGCCCGGTTCCGGCCGAGACGTTCCTGCCCGAGTCGGTCGGTGCGTCGTCGCTCAAGCGACGTACCGCGCAGCCTGGCACGCCGCTCGTCGTGCGCGTGACGAACATCGACGGCGCCCCGCATCGGTTCCGCGGCTCTATCTTCGGACTCGCCGCGGACGCGTGCCGCTGACGCGATGACTGACTATTGCCAGCAATAGTCAGTCGCTCACACTTTGAGAGTAGGTCAATGCGCGCTGTCTGGACAATCGATGACTATTGGCCCCCCGTGGTCTGGCTCGACCCCTGTTTGCGCGCATTGACCGAAATCAATCTGTCTTATCTTCGGTCTGCTAACCCCCCTGCCCCGCTGCTATACGAAAGCGGGGTTCGTTATCGCAAAGACCCTGACGGCAAAGAGTATTGGTGGGACATTCCAAACGTCATCCGTGCTGGCGTTGGTGACTGCAAAAAGCTCGCTTGCTGGCGTGCGGCAGAACTACAAATCAGGGGCGTTGCCGCGGTGGCATTGCCCGTTATTCAGCACGGGCGCGGTGGCGTGGTTCTTATCCACGTCATCGTGCAATATCCAAACGGCTTGACAGAAGATCCGTCCAGACGTTTGGGAATGGAGTAGGACCATGGGCGCTGGCGCTGTTCTCGGTGTTCTCGGTGTTCTTGGCTTGATTGGCGCTGCCTCTGGTGGTGCTCGTCGTCGGTCGCGTCGCCCCGTCGTTCGTGACACGCCAACGAACGCGTGTGCACTGACCCCGGAGTCAGCGGCCCGCGAGTCGGAACGCGTGCGATTCGACTGGCTCGGATGCGATGGCCGTACCCCCGAGGAGGCTGCGCGCATGGTCGCTCGACTGCGTCGAAGCGATGCGGCCGCAGCGTCGCGCGCTGAGCAGCGGTGGAACGCGGTCCGCGCGGTCGCGTCAGAACCGCCAGACGGTAACTTTGTTACCCCTGCCGCTGTCCAAGAGTCGCAGGCCGTCGAGGCTGGCCAGCCTGTCGCACCCGCGCACGAACGGGAGACCACGGGGACACTCGACGGTGTGAACGTCGAGGAGGCGCGTAGGCTCGTCGGGCCTGTCATTCGTGCCTTGCGTGAGAGGAGCCACTATCGGTCGCTCCTGCGAGACTTTCAACGTGCGGCAGGCATCACTGCTGACGGCGAGTATGGGCCGCAGTCGTACAACGCGCTCGTTCACTTTGGAGGGGTTCCACCGCAGCCGTTCCGACGTGGCGACACGTCGGCCCCAGAAGCCCAGTACCCCGCACAAGCGCGTGGCGCGGGACGCATGACGTCAGCCCTCGCGCGAGCGAAGGCAGAGGCCGAACGGCGGGCGAGAGCATGACGCAAGTTCTCGCAAGCCCGACCACCGCAGAACAGATTGACGCAATCGAACACGTCATTTCTGCGGTTGCGTCCCTCATCAATGACGGTGTGCTAGTCCCCGACGCCGAATGGCTCGCGGGCTTTAGCGACGTGTTCGCGGCCTGGATGGAGTCGCGGGACTCTCTCGCAGACTACCCCGAGACAGTCGCCGAATGGGCGTCAATCGCATCGGCTTTGTACGATGACGCTATCGCGATGTCGACGCCCGTTGCGGCGCCGAGTCCGGCCCCTGTCAAGCCAGCGCCAGTGCCGCGGTTGTGGCTCCCTCGGCGCATCACGCCGCGCCCCAAGGCTTCCCCACCGACGCCCCCTCCTGCCACCCCTCCCGCGCGGTCTGTGACTATCGGCCCGACGTCGGGGCGCCGCACGGGTGCGGTGGTTTTGGAGCGCCCCCGACGTGCGCCCGGTACTGTCACGGTTCCATCGTGGCTCTCTTGGGTACCCCGTATTCGTTGACACGCTGGCACTATTGCCAGCAATAGGAGGCTGCTAATGTGTGGCACTAACACTGATTGCGGTTGCGGCTGTCCCCGTCAGCGTCGGGCCGTCGTGTCTGGCACCGTCGACAATGCGGACGCGGGGTTTTCCGCTTCTCGCGTCAATGCTCGCGTCGAGGCTCTTGCTCGCTCTCTCGACACGGCGAACGTGCGCGATGCCGGTTGGCAGTCGTGGCTTGACAGCTGGCGTTCGCGCTGGCGGTCTATGAGCGGCCCGCAAGTGACGGCTGCGGCCGAGTCTCTTGCGCAGTACGCGCAACGACTTGGTGACATGGCCCACGTCGGCAGGAGACAGGTTGTGCAGGGGGTCGACGGTCCCACGGTTTCCGTGGGGCAGATTCCCGCAGAAGTCAAGGCCGTCGATGATGCCATTTCAGGGGTCATCAACGCGATTGCCCCTGCCCTGCCCTATGGGCAGGTCATCAAGGCCGCACACGACGCCCGGCGAGGGCTCATGTACGGCGAGCAACCTACGGCGACAGGGGCGCCCCAAGGTCAGAAAGTCATGGATGCGCAAGCCCTCTCGCGCGGGCTTCGGAGGGGCGACATGCAAGCGCGCTCGCAGGTGTCCGCGCTTCGCGCCGCGACCGACCCGACGAGCCGCAAGCGGCTCGCCATGGTCGACGTGGCCAGGCGCGATGACGATGCGCGCATTGAACGACGCTATCGCTCCTGAAAGGGTAATCAGTGGACAACTGGACGCGCGACGATTTCCAACGACTGGCCGACCTTTGTTCGGTCATGGCCGAATGGCGAGACACTTCCGGGGCAGTCTCGCCGCTCGCGTCATTCTTTGCGCGCGGTCAACAGGCCATCCAGTTCTCGACTGCGTTGCTCCAAATCAACCCGTCCGCGTTCGTGCCAATCACCGCGTTGGAGTCGCCCGTCAGCGACTCCGATTGCACCCCCCTTCTGACGCTCAACACTAAGTCGGGTGCGCCCCGCACGTGGCATGTCAAGGCCATGGTGCAACTGCAAGGTCAGGGCTCGTTTGACTTCACGATTGCGCAAGTGCGGTTGCGTGTGCGTTGGACGGTTGGCGCTCTCACGACATTTGCAGACGTCGACTTTCGAGCGGCATCACTCGCGTTTCCAGTGACGTGCGACTCAATCGAGTTGATGGCATACGCTCGCGTCACTGGTGGGTTTGTGAATCTACCGGCGCCGCAGGTGTCCGTTGCTGTTTCGCCCTTCCCCCTCGCGGGCGACTATCGTGCGCCCACACTGACGCGTTATGCCAGCGTGCCAGGCATCGCCGGTCCGCCGATTTTGGTGCCTATCCCTCGACATGCGCAGCGTATGACTGTCATCGCGCCCGGTCCGTTGCCGTTTCAGTACTGGGATTCATCGGCAACCGTGCTTGCGCAAATGCAGCAAGCTTCGCCCCTTGGCATTGCGCAAGACATGCCAGGAGGCGCCGCGACAGTGGCAATCATCGGCCCCCCTTCCCCTCTCTCTTTCAACCCCGTTGCCCTGGTGTTTGAACTAGGGTTCTGATTTCTATTGCTGGCAATAGCCAGCCTCGGAGGTGTCCAGTGTCCGAAATGGCAAAGCAACTGTCCGCTTCGATGGTGTCCGCTGCTGGCGCTCCCGCGCAACCGGCAAGTTCGCCCACGGGTGCCCCGCAGTCGGCCGCATCGTTCTTTGCCAGCGGGCCTGGCGGTGTGCCGTTCGTGCGCTCGGCGGCGCCCGAGAACATGAATGCACCACTGACGGTCTTGCCAGCGTGGGACCCTCCCCCGATTGGCAATGACCCCGAGTCATTCGCTCGCGCGGTTGCGCAAGCGTTGCTGACCATCGACCGAACGACCGCGGAGACGATGGCGGAATCGTCGCACAAGGTGCTTGCGGTTTTCGAGCCCTCGCACGTCCAGTCGGCCGAGTCGCTATTGCGTGATGCGTTGGCCATGGCAGAGACATTCAACGGCAACGAGCGCAAGGCCAAGCGACGCAAGGCCAAGAGCGACAGAGACAAGCCGACAACGCGTCTCGTCGGCCGCACGGCCCCCGAGGCCGAACCCGTCAAGGGCAAGGGCAAGCGCGCGCGTAACGCGTGACGCGAGCGAGGGTGTTCTAGTCAGAGGCTCAATCAGAGAGGTATTCCCATGGCGGCAGATTCAGTTTGGACAACCCCTTTCGCGTCGGTGCTGTTCACCACCGCGCCCCCCGTGACCATCCCTGTCAGCCCCCAGGGTGTCTCGCAGGTCGTGGAAATCACCCCGAACCAGCAGTGGGACGTGGTCATTTCGCCGAACGCGCAAGCGCCCAAGATCGAAGACGCACACTGGGACGTGTGCCAGCTGGACACGACGCCCCCGACGACGAGCGCGCAAGTCAAGCTGAGCGTTCAGCCCTCGCCGCTCGTGTACGCGAACGGCACGGCCGTTCGCATCACGGCGAACGACATGGCGACGGGCGCGCAAGTCAACTTCACGGGTCGAATCGGAGTGCGCGGGTACCGCGTCGGGCCGCTCGGCTGACATGCTGCCGCGCGGACACGGGTTGTTCGTTCGTTCGTGGCGAGTGACGTCTAGGGGCGTCAACTCGCCGCGGACGTTTGCATCCGTGTACCGCGCCGCTCACTTCTCTTTTGCTTCCCCTGTCGTGCTCGCCGGTAACACCCGGTCGAAGCTGCGAGAGTCCCAGTACTGGGCCGCAGCGCGCGCGGCTGGAATCGAAATGCATCCGTGCTGGGTTCTGCCCGAACCATCGGCGTCCATTGACGATATCTGCGCGCGCCTCTGCGAGTCGGTCGCACGACTCGGCGCCCGCTCGTTGATTGTAGACCCCGAACTAGAATACAAGGGCAAGCGCCGAGAAGCAATGTTGCTTGCGGCGAGCATGGAACAGCGTACCCGTCAGCACGGCTTGCTGTACGGGTTCACGTCATACAGCTTGCCGAACGCTCACCCTGATTTCCCGTGGGCGGAGTTTGCCGGGGCTGACTTCGCGTTCGCCCAAACCTATGATGCTCGGATGCTTTTCGAGCCCGATTACTTCGCGCGCGCTGTATCACAGTACAGGGACAAGGGCTTTCGCGTGTCGTTTCCGTGCTTTGGCCTGAACGACCGAAACGCCAACCGAACCAAGCCCGTCCCTGACCTACGTCGGCACTTGCGGTTGATTCCGACTGACGCCGATGCGGTGTGCGGTTGGGGTCCCCCGACCGTCCCCACGCGTCAATGGGGCGCCCTTGCATCGTGGAATTCGGGCACCGTTCCGCGCGGTGGCCTTGGCGGAATGGCACCATTGGTGCTCGGCGGATTGACACTCGCGGGCCTTGCGCTCGCAGCATTGAAGGGGTGACGTGACCATGTCTATTGCTGGCAATAGGGGTGCTCGGACGATTGAAGCGCGGCCGTTGGGTAAGTGCCCAGAGTGCGGCGCTGGGGTCGCTGCGACCATCGACGGTAACGGAATGCCTGACGGGATTATCCACGAGATGCCCACGTGTCACGCGTTCGACTCGCGCGAGGCGCAAGAGTTTGCGACGTGGATGCGCAAGCGTCTTTATGGCTCGTTTCTGGGGGAAGCATGAAGCGTCGAGGCACAAGCAAGCAACGCCACGACACGCGGCCCGTTCGTGTCAAGCGACGTCCCAGCGACAGGCTGCGCGTCAGGGTGGCAGGTGACGTCTACACGTCGGCGGCGCAAGTGCGCGCCGAACTGGACAGGGCCGAGATTCGAATGCGCGCGCTTAAGCGCGACATGGCGCGCCAGCTTCCCCCAGGGGATGACTTGCGGCGAGAGTACAACGAGTTTTATTCTCGCTGGTACGAGTTTCGGCGACAGGCCCGCGAGGATTGGCTCGCATGGGGGGCCAACGTCACGCAAGCCCAGTACTTTGACCAGGAGGCTGACGCGTACCGGCGGCGCCTCGTGGAACGCGGTTTCACAGCGACGAGCCCGACTCGTCCCACGACAGTCAATCGTGCCTCGGGTGACTGGGGCTCGTTTTTGGGCAAGGCCGCACTTGCGGTCGGGCTTATCATCGGTGGTGGCCTTGCCGTGACTGCGGTCGCGGCGCGTCGCTGACACAAAGGGGGACCCATGGACGAAAAGAAACTAGCCACGAAGTTCTCGCCAGTCATCCGACGCGCGCTCGTTGGTGACGTCAAGGCCGACAGGGTGCGCGTGTTCGGAGTCGAGTCGGGAGAACCCGATGTCGAGTTGGTGTCGATGCCTGTCAGCGGTTCCGATGTTGCCGATGACGTCGCTATGATGGTCGCTGCGTCGGCCATCGACGAATGCGAGGCCAACGGGGCTGACCGCGTGCGCCTGGTGTGCGAGCACGACGGCGAGTCGCTATGCGAACTTGTCGTCAGAGTCAAGGCACGCAAAGCGTCTGCGGACGTCATCGGCGACGCGCTTATGCCACGTGGGCAGACGCGCGAGGAGGCCATGCTGCGGCAGTCGATGCGGCAAGCCGAGAACTATGCGCGTGTCGCCACTGGCCTCATTGACAAATGGTCCCAGCGTCTAGAGGCGCGCGAGACTGTTTTGGAGCGCCGCGAAAACAACGTTTCGAGCATCATCGAATCGCTTTCGCGTGGCCACGTCGACATGCAAGACAGGCACCTCGTGTTTCTGAAACAGCATGCCGAGAGCATCGCGCAAGACAACGCCAGCAAGGTTGCTCTGATAGAGGCTGACGCGAAGTCAGAGGCGGTCAAGGAAGTCGTGGCGTTGGCCAAGACTGTCACTCCGAAAATCATGGCGCGCATCATGGGCGACGACAAGTTGACGCCCGTGATTGATATTCTCGCGCGAGCGACACCCGAGCAAGTTGACTTGCTCGTCGCGACCGGCTTTATCAAAGAGTCGGAAAAGGAACTAGTGCTGGAAACCGCAGCGAAGGCCAAGAGGGCAGTCGCGAAAGCGTCTGCCACTGGCAACACGGAAAAGGCCCATATTGCTGGCAATAGCAACGGGGCCGCAAAGGCCGGAAAGGTGAGTTAACATGCTCTCTGTTCTACTTCTCGGGGTCGCGGTTGTCGGTGGTGGTTTGGCCTTGGCAACCATGGGAACCAAGGCCCGACATGCTCGCGGGCGTTCGGCGCGGCGCGACGAGTCACCGGCCCTGAATCCACGAACGCAACGGCCGTGGTGCGAAATGACGGTGTCCGACTGGACGCCAGAGGAGCGCACCAACCGCCCTGCCATTCTGCGGTGGGCCCGCTGTTCGACCACGACAGAGACCATGATTGCCTCGATGGTCTCCCTCCTGAACGACGATTTCGAGAACGCCGAAACAGACGGCGAGGCAATGACGATTGCCAATGTGCGTGACGACATGCATCGCGCATGGGACGAGGCGCACGCCACGGTGGGTCAGCAGCGCGTCGAGGGCCGTGGGCGTCGCTCTCGTCGTCGTCGGGGGACGCGATGAAGATCTACACTTGGACCCTTGCGCAAGTGCAGTTGATTCCGGACCCCGTCACCCCTGGCGTTGGGTCCGTCGGCCTGTCGAGCGTCGTCAAACTCCCCGGAATCATGGCCTGGGATTTGACGCTTACCCGTGTCAGCACGAACACTTCGCGCGTCGGTCCCTCCTGGCCGAACGAGACGTA
>CAACVD010001825.1_pt1 | contig 10116 bp, 15 predicted proteins | sample 2381771 | NCBI WGS metagenome assembly CAACVD01 (sample SAMEA5211965, study PRJEB30684) | marine metagenome | biome: Marine; feature: Epipelagic; material: Water | collected 2015-10-15 | depth 15 m | reverse complement strand
TGGACACAGTTCTTGGCCTGTCACCTGCAGGAGACAATGACCCACAGTATGTGTTGCTCGAACAGCATTGTTACCTAGAGCTTGAAGAAGATACAATGCACACAGGTAAAGCTGCCTGTCCGTATATTGTAACTGTAGAACAGCAGTCAGGTCAGGTTCTTTCGATTCGCCGTAACTGGGCAGAAGGAGATGATAAGTATGTCAAAAAAATGCACTTCACGCATTACAGATATGTTCCTGGGTTTGGTTTTTACGGGCTGGGTCTTATTCACTTCCTTGGTAATCTTACTATGTCTGCTACTGCTGCAATGCGTAGCCTACTTGATGCTGGGCAGTTTGCTAATTTACCAGGAGGCTTCAAGGCTAAAGGAGTACGGATGGTCGGGGATAATGACCCGATTGCGCCAGGTGAGTTTAAGGAAGTAGAAGCAACAGGCATGGACTTAACCAAGTCTATTATTCCATTGCCGTTCAAAGAACCATCACAGACTTTGTTTAATATGCTGTCCTTTGTGACAGGAGCAGGTCAGAAGTTTGCTGACAGCACAGAGCAAGTCATTTCAGATAGTGGCGGCTATGGTCCAGTTGGTACAACTATGGCATTGCTTGAAGCCTCTAGCAAGTTCTTTACTGCTATTCATAAGCGGCTACATAAAGCGCAAGGTGATGAGTTTAAAGTATTGGCACGTATTGATTCTGAATATCTGCCAAGTGAATACCCTTACGACCTACCAGGAATTACAGAAAAGATTTTTAAAGTAGACTTTAATGGTAGTGTAGATATTATTCCAGTATCTGACCCAAACATTCCATCTAATGCACAACGTATGATGCTTATTCAAATGGTACAGCAGGTTGCTTCTCAGTCTGCACCAGGAATGTTTGACATGGAAGCAATCAATAGAATGTTGTTGACTACAGCCAATGTGCCTGATGTAGATAAACTTATGCCTATTAAGGAAGAAATACAGCCGCATGATGCTATGACAGATATTATGATGGCATCAGAAGGTAAACCTATTAAGGCATTTGAAGGACAGAACCATGATGCACATGTGGCAATTAAGACTGCCTTTTTACAAGACCCAATAAATCAACAGCGCAATCCTGCATTTAAAATGATTGCGGCAGTTCTTCAAGATAATATTACAGAACATATGATGCTTAAGTATAAAGAGCAGATGATGGGTCTGTATAATATGGCATTGCAGAATCCAGAAACACTTGGTCAAATCGCACTTGACCCATCAGCTATTGAGCAGGTGCAAGCTCAAGCTGCCCAGCAAATTCTGCAGGCTAATGCTGCTGCTGCTCAAGGACCAGGGACACCTGAACAACAGATGCTGGCTATTGAGGCACAGAAACTTCAGGTGGAACAGAATAAAACTGCTGCACAGATTGCCAAGGCGCAAGCAGATGCCGCACTTAAAAATCGTGACCTTGACTTGAAAGAACAGAAGATTGTTCTGGATACGCAAGCCAAAGGAGCGCAGGAACAAATGAAAGCTTATCAGAAGCAAGAAGACAGAGATGCCAAGCGTGCATTGAAAGCTATGGATGTACTGGCTGACTTGCTTAAAGCCCAAGAGAATAATGACTTGGAAGAAGCTAAAGTTTCTGCTAAACTATTGGCAGACGTAATCAAGCAACAAGGCATTGAATAAAATGTTAGGACGACTTTTATCACAGGGTTTAAAAGCTACAGCAAAGCAAGCACCCAAACAAGCTACTCAAAAAAGTGGAACACTTCAACGCTTAATAGATGAAGAAGGTCTTGACTTAGAAGAAATTAGAGAAGCATATAAAGTTCAACAAAGAAAAGAACAGGTGCCTTCTGTTGCAAAAGCAGCTTCTGATTTAGATGAAGGTATAATTACTAAACAGGAATACGATAAGGTTGTTAAAAAAGATAATCCTATTTTACCCATAACAGAAATGCCTGAAGTTCCTTCTTTAAAAAGAATTGAAGCAGTTTTAGGAAATAAAGTTAATAAGACTGGAATTGTAGGAAAAAATATTAATCCTGCTGACCTTGAAGGTCAAAGAGTTTCTAGTAGATTAGATATTCCTGCTTATAACAAGTATGATACATGGGTTGTAACTGTACATGAATCTAAAGGATTTAAAAATAAACCTGGTAAAGTTTTAGGCTATGGTCAAACAGCATATTTAAAAGATGCAATATTTCATACACCAGAAGTTACAAGAAGCCAAACTGCTGCAGCAAAGATTGCAAAGGGCGGGGCAAAAAATCCTTTTGCAGGAATAGATGGAACATATACAAATGTTTCACCAGAAGAAGCATATGCAGTTGCTGCAAGAGAACTAAATAATCCAGACTCACAATGGACTCAAATTGGAATGAATCCACATAGGCATAGTTATTTTTATGATAAAGCAACTGGTGAACCTGTTTTATCTGCAGATGAAGTAATTCAAGTAGGTCCATTAGTATTAGGCAGGGGCGTAAAAAAAGGCGACCCAAAAGATTTTAAATTTAAAGCTGGAGGAAGTATAGAGAGAAATCCTTATAATTATACACCTAGAGCTATTTAATGTTATACGAAGAGTTAATAAAAGAAATACAAAAAGAAATCGAATCTATAAAAAATTCCCTTGCGTATGGAGCCGCTTCGGATTATTCTAGATACTGTGAATCAGTCGGAACAATCGCTGGTTTAGAAAAGGCCATCGGTCTTATTAAAGATTATCTAAATAAATATATCGAAGAGGAATAAATATGCAAGCTGCATCTAGTGCTTTGAAAAACGATGAATGGATTACAGACGAAGAAGTTTCAGACCCTAACCCACTTCCAAGAATACCAGGATATCATATCCTTGTACGTCCAGTATCAGTTAAGTCAGCAACTAAGGGTGGTATCATTCTGCCTGACTCAACCAAATCGGATATGGCTTACCTTACAACAGTTGGTCGTGTCCTAAAAGTTGGCGACTTAGCCTATCAGGACGACAAGTTTGCTAATGGTGCTTGGTGTGAAGAAGGCGACTATGTGTGTTATGGTAAACATACAGGAAGCAAGTTCTTTTACAAAGGCGTAAATCTTTTGCTATTATTTGATGACGACATCAAAATGGTAGTCGAAGATGCAAAAGACTTAGACCCTACGTTTAATCTAAGCACTTAAAAAAATTCACAGTCACTCTTGTGAATTAAACAATTATACTATATAATATTACATATTGGCGTTATTCGTCTATTTCGCCGCAGACGTTAAACAGGAGAAAATACTATGGCAGAGACTGAATGGTCTACCATCGAGGCAGGCTCACCCCCTGAAGAAGAAAAGGTGGAATTTGAAATCGAAGGGCAAGAAGCTACAGAAGAAACAGCAGCCCCCGAAGTGGAAGTAGAAGCTAAAGCAAAAGTGGAAACGGAAGCATCTCAAGAAGAAACTACCCCTACAACTGAAGAAGAACAAGACCAAGAAACAAAGGGTGTAGAAACATCTGGCGCACAAAAGCGTATTCGACAACTGGTAAAACAGAAAAAAGAACGTGAAGCCGAGATTGATAACCTTCTAGCACAACAGAAGGAAATGCAAACAAAGCTTCAACAAAGAGAAGAAGAATATAAAAATCTCTTAAGTAATAATGTTGAATCTAATGAGCGTCAAGTGACGGAACGTCTAGAGCTTGCTCGTGCTGCGTACCGTCAAGCCGTAGAAAATGGCGATGCCGATAATATCTTGAAGGCACAAGAATCTCTTAATACTGCCCAGCAAGATAACTATAGGCTGACAGAGTTTCGTCAACAGGCAGACTCTTTTGAACCTCAGAAGTTTGAGGAGCAACAACAAGTCCAAGCGGCTGCTACTGTGTCAGATGCACAGCGCAAAGCAACCAACTGGGCAGCAGCAAATGACTGGTTTAATCAAGACCGTGTAATGACTGCAGTTGCTTTGGAAATTGATAATCAGGTTCAAGAAGAAGGGTTTGACCCCTCTGACGATGATTACTATCAGGAAATTGACCGCCGCTTGGCAGCACAGTTTCCTAACAAGTTTGGACAAGCTACCAAAGAAGTAGCAACCGAAAACCCCGTACCGCAGGAAACGTCAACACCTGCTCAAGTGGTCGCAGGAGCTTCGCACACTCCAGCACCTTCATCAAGTAAAAAGGTAAAACTCTCACAAGAAGATGTACGCCTTGCAGAAAAATGGGGCATATCACTTGAACAGTATGCAGCCGAAAAGCTAAAAGTCGAAAAGGCAGGCGAAGGCGAATATACTACAATTAACAGATAGTTGCGAAAGGATATACACTTATGGCACGAAACACCACACGTAGCACCCAGAGTCGTGAACTGGAAACAAGAGAAGCCGAAGACTTTGAATATCGTGAACCAAATCTTTTAGATATTCCTGAATCAGTAACCGTAAGGTTTGAAGACCAAGGAATGAAACTTCGTTGGATACGTACAACCCTAAAAGGTAGTGACGATTATACAAATGTCGGTAAACGAATGGCTGAAGGCTGGGAGTTTGTTTCTCTTGATGAAGTACCTGAACTAGCGCACACCTCTGCAATTAAAGAGGAAGGTCGTTATAAAGGGACTGTATGTCGAGGAGATTTGGCACTTGCTAAATTGCCAATCAAACGTGCAGAAGCTCGACAACGACATTTTGAAAATGCATCTGCAGAGATGGTTGATGCTGTCAATTCACAGCTTGAAGGCGCATCAAACCGCAAAATGCCTATTCAAAATCAAAGCAAAACCAATGTAACCAAGGGTCGCACCCCTTCTTTTGATTAAAAGGGTGGCGAAGTCTGGTTACTGAACTTAAACACTGAAGGAGAAAAATATGTCTGCTACTAAAGTTACTGGACTTCAGCCTTCCCGTGTTCGTGGTGCTGCACCAAATAGTAACGGCCTGAACGAATATCCTATTGCTTCAGGTGCTACAGCAATGTACACAGGTACTCCTGTGCGTATTGCCTCTGGTACACTTACACCGTGCGTAACGTCAACCGAAGTGCCTGTTGGTACTTTCCAAGGTTGCCGCTATGTAGAAAACGGGGAACAAAAATTTAAATCCTACTATTCTGGCGTGTCTGCTTCAGACATCGTTGGTTTGGTAAATGACAATCCGAATCAAACTTACATTATTTCTTCAAATGCCACAGTTGCTGCTGGTATTGTCGGAAGAAACGTAGAAGTTAGCTCAATTGCTGGTGGTTCTACCTTTACTGGTAAATCAACCATTGTTGCTAAAACGACTGCTGGTACAACTGGTAAAGCTACTAACGGTGCTTTGCGTATCATTGGTATCGTTGATGAACCTGGCAATGCAGTTGGCGATGCGTTCACGAAGATGGAAGTTGAATTTAACCATCGTGCGGATGATTATCAGAATGTTCTGACTTCAGCCGTTGTGACCACAACTAACTAAGGGAGATAAATAATAATGGCTATTAATAGAGCAAGTATTGCAAAAGAGCTTCTCCCTGGTCTTAACGCCGTATTCGGCCTTGAGTATGGGGAAGTTTCTGACGAACATGCACCTCTGTATGAAATTGAAAATTCAGACCGTGCATTTGAAGAAGAAGTTCTCTTCACTGGCTTTGGCACTGCACCTGTAAAAGGTGAAGGTGCTGCCGTATCTTATGACGATGCCCAAGAAAGCTTTACATCTCGTTACACACACGAGACTATCGCCCTTGGCTTTGCTGTTACGGAAGAAGCTATGGAGGACAACCTCTATGACACATTCGCTAAACTGCGTGCCAAAGGTTTGGCTCGTGCTATGGCGAACACTAAACAAGTTAAAGCTGCTGATGTTTTTAACAACGGTTTTAACGCATCCTTTGCGGGTGGTGATGGTAAATCTTTCTTTGCCTCTGACCACCCCACCATTGGTAATGGCGACCAAAGCAACCTTCTAGCTGCCTCTGACCTTTCAGAAGCTGCTCTGGAAACTGCACTGATTGCTATTTCTAAAACTAAAGATGACCGTGGCATCCTAGTTGGAGCGCAAGCTGAAAGCCTGCACATTCCATCAGACCTGGCCTTTACTGCAGACCAGATTCTGAACTCGCCTCTGTCAACCACGATTGTTAACAATGCTACCAATGTCAACGACATTAACAGCATTCGCAATCAAGGTCTTGTCCCGAATGGCTTCTTTGTGAACCGCCGTTTCACGGACACGAATGGTTACTTCATTAAGACTGATGTTCCGAATGGTGCGAAAATGTTCGTACGTTCACCGCTTCAGACTAAAATGGAGCCTGACTTCGACACTGGCAACCTTCGCTTTAAGGCTCGTGAGCGTTATGCGTTTGGTTTTAGTGACTGGCGTGGTTTCTTCGGAAGCGCAGGTGCTTAATTAAAACACCTATACGTTAACCTTTAAAGGGGGTGGGACTTGTATCTCACCCCCTTTTTTAGTATAATATACCTATTGACATTTTTATAGGAGCAATCAATGACTAATATTAGAAGCGCATTTGTTTCTGGAACTGGTACTTTTGTAGATTCTCTTACTAGTGTAACTGTTACTGACACTCGTGTACGTGGTGTTAACTGTGTAGGCACAGGCATCGTAGTTATTACTGGTACATCTGCTGACCCCTTTGGTAATACCAATGGTGGTCGAATTAAGTTTCAAGTGAATGGAAGCAATTATCAGGATTTCGCAGATAATGGTATTCGCATGTCAGGTAAAATTATTGTATCGGCAGCAACAACTATTTCTACGACTATTTATTATGGCTAATTATACTTATCTTGTTACCGACATTATTGAGGCATCTGAAAATGATGGCACTGAATTTGTTTCGGCTATACCCAATATGGTTAATCGTGTGGAAGAACGACTAACTAAAACATTGGATGATTATGGCTTGGTAACAATTACATCAGTTACACTATCCGCAGGCAAAAACGAACTCACTCTTCCTTCTGGAACACGTTATGTAAAGAACCTTCGTATTGAAAGTAGCGGAACTAAAATTAATTTATTGCAAAGAACAGACGAGTTTATTTATGATTACTGGCCTGTCAGCGCAAGTACAGGAACCCCAAAATATTATGCAAAGAAAACAAACACCAATGTTATCGTTGCTCCTACTGCAAGTGCTACTTACGGTGGGGAACTTGTATATGTCGCTAGACCAACTACACTAACTAGTGCAAGTCAAAATAATTACTTCTCTGACTTTTGCTATGATGCCTTGTTTTATGGTTGCATGGTCGAGGCAGGTGACTTTATGAAAAACTTTACAGTAAGTAATTATTATGAACAGCGTTATCAAAACGCAATTGAAGCATTGAGAAACCAAGCACGTAGAACACGGCGTGACGACATGGAAGCACCTGCTTCTATGGTCGGTGAAAATACACTAGGGGGAACACCGTAATGGAAAGTGATTTTGAATTAATGGAAAAAGCTGCTAGAAAAATTGCAGCACAACAAAAAACAGCAGAAAAACGAGCCACAACTGTTGCTGCTAAAAAAGCAGCACAACAAAAAGCAGCAGACAGATTGGCTGCAGTTGTTGCCCAACGTGGCATGACGGGAAAAGCTGCAGCACAAATGCTAGGTAAACTTGTTGTTGGTGCAGACCTTGTTCTAACGGGTGTTCAACTTGACCAAGCACGTAGAACCGCAGCTAAAGCGCAAAGAGAAAATGATGCAAGAGCAAAACGTCTTGCTAAAGATTCTGTAGCTAAATCGGTTAAACCTGCGCCAGGTGAATCTCCTACAGATGCAATGAGAAAAAATTTAGAAGGAAGAGTTTCAACAGGTACTCGACAGCGTTCTCGCAAACCTGCTCCTAGACCTGAAACTCCAGCTACAAAATCTATTTCTAAAACTAAAACTAAAACTACTAAAGTAGGTAAGCCTGGTTTTAATCGTAGAACTGTAAAAGAAGAAGATAAACAAAAAAGTACAGGGTATAAAAAAAGTGCTGCTGCTAAACGCAGAAGACGTTTAGGTAAATTTGCTGCAGGCGGTCAAATGAAAAGTAAAGGTTATGCTGCAGGCGGTAAGATGAAAAGTAAAGGCTATGCTGCAGGTGGTCGAACAGGAGGCAAACCTCGTGGCGTAGGTGCTGCAACTCGTGGATTCGGAAAGGCAATGAACTAAAATGGTTAAAAGTCTCATAGCTAAAGGCGGTGTTAAGTTAGCTGCCACAATTAAAAAACATCAGGAAGAGCTTGTAAAACTTAGAAAGGAAAGAGCTAAACAAGACCGTGGGTCTACTTATCCTTCTGAAATTAGTGCTAGAGAACAAGAGCTTGATGATATTCTTTTACAAGCTGGTAAAAGACCTGGAACAAAAAATACAATTTCAAGAGGAATGAGCTTAGAAGAAGCTCCACTAACAAAAGGAGAAAAAACAAAAATTACAAAATTAGCTGAAAAATTAGCTAAAGATAATACCTCAGAGTCTGAAGATAAGTTTATGGATTATACTGAAAAGCTTGTTGAAAAATATGGTTCTGGAATTGAAGATATTACTGATAAAGCCGCTAAAAAAGCATTTAATCAAAATAAACAAATAACAAAAAATGCTGGTGGAAAGATAAAAAGTAAGGGCTACAAAGCTGGTGGCAAAATGAAAAGTAAAGGCTACAAAGCTGGTGGCAAAATGAACAAGAAACCTCGTGGCGTAGGTGCTGCTACTCGTGGATTCGGAAAGGCAATGAGATAATGAAAGATGTTCCAACAAATAATCCAGGTCTAGCAAAGCTTCCAACTAAAGTTCGTAATCGTATGGGTTATAAACAAGAGGGTGGTCAAATGGCTGGCTCTGTAGGTAAGGGCGGTACACGTGGTACACCTGAACAAGGGCAACGTGCTTATGACTTTGAGCAAGCTCAAAAGAAAGAACGTGAAGAATATGAAAAGTTTATTGAAGAGCAGCTTTCTGATAATCGTGGCGGTAAATAATGCCTTTATCTAAGGGAACAAGCGATAAAACTATTAGCAAAAACATTAGCAAACTAATGGGCGAAGGCTATGGTCAAAGCCAAGCAGTAGCTATTGCTATGAGTGAAGCAGGCCGTAATGTTTCTAAAAGAGCTACAGGTGGTAAAACTGCATCTGCAAGCAAACTAAAGAAAGTAGTTAAAGGTTTAGAAAAAGCTAGTAAGACTCATGCCAAACAAGCCAAGGTTTTATCTACTATAGAATTAAAAAAAGGAAGTCAACCTAAAAAGAAAAGTCGTGTAAATGAAGCAGGCAACTATACTAAACCTACACTGCGTAAAAGACTATTTAAAAAAATTCTAGCAGGTAGCGCAGGGGGTGCGCCTGGTCAGTGGTCAGCACGTAAAGCACAAATGTTGGCTAAACAATATAAAGCAGCAGGTGGAGGCTACAAAGCGTAGTATGTTAAATGTCAAGAGGAAAGAGAAAAACAACTCCAAAAAGAAAAAAGCCGCAACAAGATTTGGTAAATTGGGAAAATCAGGAGTGGACAACTAAAAGTGGCAAACCATCAAGCGAGACTGGCGAAAGGTACTTACCAAAAGCGGCTATTAAGGCACTCACCCCAGCAGAATATGCGGCAACTACGAGAGCAAAAAGAAAAGGAAGTAAACAAGGAAAACAATTTGTTGACCAGCCTAAAGCTATAGCCAAGAAAACTTCACAATTTCGTCAAGCAAAAACAGGTGGTAAAATTAATAAACGTAAATATGGTAAAGCCCCACATAATAGGATATACTAATGTCATTAACAGATGCAGAAAAAAATAGATTAAAAAAATTAGGACTTAAGGGTTTGAATAAACCAAAGATGACTCCTAAACACCCAACTAAAAAAGCAGTAGTTGCAGTGAGATGTGATAATGGAAAAATTAAAACAATTCGTTTTGGCGCACAAGGAATGGGGCATAACTATAGCAAAGAAGCTCGTAAAAGTTTTAAAGCAAGACATGCAAAAAATATTTCTAAAGGTAAATGTTCTGCTGCTTACTGGGCTGATAAAGTATTTTGGGCGGGTAAGTCTGGCAGTAAAAAACGCCCTCCAAAAAGTCAAAAACAAACTTTTGGTCTTAATAGAAAAAATACAAGGCAAACTTAAATAAAATGACAATAACAAGGGCAGCGACCAGTCAGCAGATTAGAAAGGCAGGTGGTCTT
>CAACVD010001824.1_pt1 | contig 10118 bp, 8 predicted proteins | sample 2381771 | NCBI WGS metagenome assembly CAACVD01 (sample SAMEA5211965, study PRJEB30684) | marine metagenome | biome: Marine; feature: Epipelagic; material: Water | collected 2015-10-15 | depth 15 m | reverse complement strand
ACATATACCTTGTGTAATTTAAAGGCCTTATAAAGCTTGTTTTATATAGTGTTAAAGTTTTGTTAAATACCTGTAAATATTTGTATATTAACGTAAAATGAGTATAGGGCATCTGGGTAGCCCATTTCTATGAATTCAAACCATTTTGACTATAGGGGTGGCCTTATTCCTAGAAACATAAATTGATTATCTAAACTAGAAATATATAAGGAATATCATTATAGTTCTATTGCGGCCCCCTTAGACATCTTTAAAATAAAAAAAAGCAGGTAAGTTTGAATATTGTTGGGCCGCTTACGAAAGATGTTAAAGGAAATAACAATGCAATGACTTAACTGACTTATTTTATCTGAACCAACTGCCTAACTCTTATGACAGAAGTTTGGGAACTTTTATTGTAGATTTCCTGCTACTATTAGATAACTACAATATACGATTTTTGTTCAACATATGCAAGAAATTATTATATTAGTGGTACAAAACTAATCATTTAAAGTTATCATATTATGTCAATAGTAGAATTTGAATTAAGTGTTCCGCAAAGATTAAGTGGAATTAAGTTAAGACAATATCAAGAGTATCTTAAAATACAAGATAAACTAGAAGAAGGAAAGGAATCAGAGAATTTCTTAAACTCTAAATGTATACAAATATTTTGTGGTGTTACATTAAAAGAAAGTTATAATTTACCTGTAAAGATGTTTAATGGTGTGTTAAAACAAATATCAAATTGTTTTGAAGAAGATACTCCATTAATTAGAAAATTTACTATGACGGGTACAGACGGAGCTTCTATTGATTTTGGTTTCATACCAGACTTAGAAAATATGACATTTGGTGAATATGTTGACTTAGACAACTTTATTACAGATTGGCAATCTATGCATAAAGCTATGGCTGTATTATATAGACCAATAACATTTGAGAAGAATGGTAAGTATTTGATAGAAGATTATAAAGGTGACGATAAGTATTGGGAAATAATGAAAGATGCTCCTGTAAATATAACTTTAGGTGCGATGGTTTTTTTTTATCGTTTAGGGAAAAAATTATCGAAATATACTCTCCTTTATTTACAGCAACAAGCACAGAAGGATTCGCAGGGCCAGAACAAGGATTTGGAAAAAAATGGGGTTGGTATCAATCAATATATGCGCTTGCTGGAGGAAAAGTATCAGACATTAGTGAAGTCACGAAAATTTCACTTCACCAATGCATGATATGGTTAGAGTTTGAAAAAGAGAAAAATGATTTAGAAAGAAAATTAATAAAACAAGCATACAATAAAAATAGATAATGATACAGGTATATAAAGTATTAGACAAAATAAGAGACCGACTAAGAGACAATCCTAGTGTGTTTAAAGTAACTTTTGGGGATATTACTGAAGTTGATTTAAATAAGACAACAATATTTCCATTATCACACTTAACATTAGGAAATGCAGTATTTGAAAATAATGTAATTAATTTTACTATACAACTTTTATGTTTAGATATAGTAGATTATAATAAAAACAGTTCTAGCTTTGATGATTTCTATGGCAATGATAATTTACAGGACATTTATAATACACAAATTCATGTAATCAATGATATTATACAGGCTGCTAGAAGAGGAGATTTGTTTGATGATAAAATACAATTATTAGGCACACCTTCTGCTACACCTTTCAAAGATAGATATGAGAATGAATTAGCTGGCTGGGGTGTAGAAATAGAGTTTAGTATGCCTAATAATATAAATATTTGCTAATGGCATTTGAAAGTGTAGAGGAACAACTAACAAAATATGCTAAGGCTTATACACAAAAGTTTAAGTCTGAATTAAAAACAAAGGTTAGTCCTCCTGCTAGTGGTAGATTGGAAAGGAGTATAAAACCTGAAATAGGAAAAAATTCATTTTCTATATTAGCAAATAGCTATATAGAGCAATTGAGTGAAGGTAGAAATCCTGGTAAACCTCCACCAAGTGATAAAATACTTGACTGGATTAAGGTAAAGGGTATTAGGCCTAGAAAAGGAAGTGCGAGTCCAGGAAGAATGAAAGCTTTAGCTTTTGCTATATCAAGGTCTATAGGAGTTTTTGGATATAGAGGAAATAAAATAATAGACTTTGTATATAATTCTTTAGCTAAACAAATGGGTGAAGATTTATTTAGTGCTTATAGAGAAGATTTAGAAAAGTTATTAAAAGAAGAAGTAAATAAAACAAATAAAAAATAGATGTCAACAATAATTAACACAAGAAGTCCTTATTATCTTAAAGTTTCTAATGCTTCATTAGCATCAGCTAGGATGCAATTATATGTTTGGACTGGTCAACAAGCCGACAGAGTTGCTGGAGATTTAAAATATAGTCTTATAAAAGAAGAGGTAGGAGATACAAATTATGTAGTATTTGAAATAAGTGAATTGATAAGAGACTTTATGGAAACAGAATATGGTAACTATTCTACAGATACTATATGGACTGACGCAGATATAACCATTTATGATTCTAACGGAGATATAGTTCAAGTAGGAGGAGAAGATACAGTTACTAACTCTTATTTAGCTATTGATGGTTATGGATATTTTGAAGAAGCAGTTAATCCTAGAACAAGTACAGACCCTACTCAGACTTCTTACACACCTCAAGTTTTACAATCAAATACTAATAATATATTTTTCCATTCTGGATATGACATTAAAATACCAGTATTTGCAGAAGCAGAATCTTATGTGACATTGAACTCTTCTGCTGGAGCAAATATAAATTGGGATGATGCTGATGAGTTTTGGGATACTTATGATGTGACATGGGGTTCTGGAGCATCTCCAATACAAATATCAGATAGTGGAGATTCTGACCAAAAGATTCAATATGTAATTATTACTGATACAGAAAATTTAAGTACAGGAGATACGGTTACTTTTGTAAGCCCAGCTCCTCCAGGAACTGCTACACAAACCACAACAATAAATTTGACATCTGTAGCAGAAGCTAGATATACTCCATTAAACATAATATTTTACAATAAATATGGAGCATTACAGAATATTTGGTTCTTTAAAAAATCAGTTACTTCAATTAATGTAACGTCAGAAAATTACAAGTCAAATATATTAGATTTAGACAATGATGGGGGAGAACCTGCTTTTGTTATTAATAAACACCAAGAAAGAATATTTATGGTTAACGGTAGAGAAACTCTAACTGTAAGTACAGATTTTATTAGTGAAGAATATAATGATGTTATAAGACAAATGTTATTAAGTGAACAAGTATGGGTAGATGACGGAACAAATGTTTTACCAATTAATTTAGACAGTAAAAGTTTACAATTTAAGAAAGGTGTTAATGATAGATTTGTAAATTACACTATATCATTTAAATATGCGTTTGACAAAATAAATAATATTCTATAGTGCAAAAATTAGTATTATATATAAAAAACAGTGAAGGAGTCTTTAAAAGAATGGATATGTTTGAAGACGAGACAGTAACTCTTACTTCTAAAATACAAGACATTAGAGATATAGGTAAAATATTTACAGATTATTCAAAAAGTTTTACTTTACCGCCATCAAAAGAAAATAATAAATTGTTTGAACATTATTATAATGAATCTATAGAAAACGGTTTTGATGCTAGAAGTAAAAAGGATGCTATATTAGAATTAGATTTTCTTCCGTTTAGAAAAGGCAAAATATTCTTAGATAGTGTTACAATGAAGAACAATCAAGTTTTTGCTTATAATATTACTTTTTATGGAAATATAGTTAATTTAAAAGACTTACTTGGAGATGATGAATTAAGTGGTTTACCACAATTAGACACGTATAGTCATGATTATGGTAGTTCAAATGTAAAAACAGGATTAGAAAGTGGGTTGTTTTCTGGAAAAATAATATATCCATTAATATCGCATACTAAAAGATTTTATTATGATTCTGCTGAAAGTAGTCCTAATTATAATGGAAACTTATATTATAGTACATTAAATAATAGTGTAGGTCTTGGTTTTGAAGATTTAAAACCAGCTATACAATGTATGGCTATTATTGAAGCAATAGAGAATAAATACACAACATCAAATGGTTATTCTTCTGATATTATATTTACAAGAGACTTTTTTAATACAACCTCAGGAAGTGCTTTTTCTAATTTATATTTATGGTTAAGTAGAAATAAAGGCCCTATTGGTGGAGATGAAAATCAAGAAGAAATAACAACTAGAATATGTAAAAATTGGGGATATGTTTCTGGTCTTTTAGGTTTTATTGTAACTGATGACACTTGGGCTGTTTCAGGTAGGCCTGATAAGAGATATGAAGCTGAAGTAGAAGTTCAAACTTCAGGTGCTAACACAAGTATTCCTTTTAGAATTAAAGCTATAGATTATGTTTCAGGAAATGTTTTAGGGCAAACTCCTTTAGTAGCATCATCATCAACAACATTAACAATAGATATACCATCTACAAATCAAAATATAAATTATCAAATAAAATGGATAGTTGAATCTGAATCGACATTAAGTTTTACGCCTTATCTAGAAATAACACGATATAGTGTAAACCCAATAACAGGAATTACTACGGCAGTAGATGGTTCTACTTTATATAATATAAACGGCACAGGAGATACAATAAGTACAACAGAAGAGATTTTAATAACAGAAAATGTTCCTAAAATAAAAGTAGTTGACTTTTTATCAGGGTTATTTAAAATGTTTAATTTAACAGCTTATTATGTTGATGATGCTAATGATGCTGATTACGAAAAAATAAAAGTAGATACTTTAGATAATTTTTATGCAGATGCAGTTAACAATCCTTCTGGAGGAACTATAGATATTACAAAATATATTAATATATCTAATACAGAAATAAAACCAACTACATTATTTACTGAGATTGATTTTAAATATAAAGAGCCTTCTACTTTATTATCTGTTAATCATGAACAACAGTTTAATGATATATTTGGTGATGAAGAATTTAAACCAGTAGGAGTAGATAGAGGTTCTCCTTATACGGTAGATGTTCCTTTTGAACATATGAAGTTTGAAAGATTAATTGATGAAAATAAAACAGGAACAAGTCCTTATTCGTCAGTTACATCCCCAGCAGGATATATAACTGATATATTATGGGGTTATTCTGCTGATGGTGAATTTACATCTGACACAACTGTAACGCCTAATGTTGGAGACTATGAACCTGTATTAACTAAACCTCTTTTGTTTTATAGCATTCAAGAAACAGGACTAACTGCTGGTACTGGTATAAAATGGATTTCTGATACATTGCCTTCAGAAATAACTCAATATTACAGACCATCAAATACTAATGAAGATGGAACAGTTTCAACAGCATCATCTTTTACTATAAATTTTGATAATGAAATAGACGAATGGAATTTAACAGATTATGATTTAAGCACTAACTCTTTGTTTAAAAAATTCTATCAAACTTATATAAATGATGTATTTAATCAATATAAAAGAACGCATAAATTAAAAGCTAAATTCCCTTCTGATTTTTTAATTAATTATAGATTAAACGATGTCTTAATTATACAAGACAGACAATTTACAATTAACTCTATAACAACTAATTTAAAAGATGGAACTAGCGACTTAGAATTATTAATAAAATTATGATAAAGAATATAATAGATTTATTGAATGCTTCTGACTGGTATATTTATGATGAGGATATAGATATAGCAAAAGGAAAATATAAGTCTCCTTTAAATTGGCAAGAAATTAAACAGAGTATAAAACGAAACACTTACAACAATGGCAGATAATGTAGTAAAAACGTTTACCGTAAGAATAAATACGGAAACAGGAAAAATAGCAATAGACGGACTTACTAAGAAGTTTGTTCAAGCAGACACGGCTTTTAAAAAGTTAAATTCAGAAGCCGAAAATCTAACAAAAAAAGGACTAAATCCTTTAACTGGAGCTACTGGATTAGCTGGTGCAGCAGTTACAGAACTTGGTAGAACTGTTTCTGATTTAAACTATGGGTTTCCTGCTGTAGCAAACAACATATCTCAATTAGGTTCTTTATTTACTATTCTTACAGCTAAAGCAGGTAGCGCTAAAGGAGCTTTCGAATTAATGCTCAAAGAATTAAGAGGGCCATTAGGAATTTTATTTGCGTTCCAAGTAGGTATAACCTTAATAGAATCAATAAGTAAAGGATTTATAAAACTAGGAAAAGATTCTTCAACATTAAATAAAGCATTTAAAGAAGCTGGAAAAGAAGTTTCTAAAACATCAGGAAAATTTGAATCTTATATAAATATATTACAAAACTCAAACGAAACACAAGAAGAACAAGAAAAAGCTATTAATGCTTTAAATAAAGAGTTTCCTGAGTTTATAAATAATCTTGATGAAGCTGAAGTTTCTATGGATGATATTAAAAATTCCACAGAAGAAGCAACCAGACAAATAGATTTACAAAGAACAGCAATTATTAATTTAGCAAAATCAAGAGCCGCACAAAAAAGAATAGAAGAGTTATCGGTAGAAATAATAGATAAGGAGATAGAAAGAAGAAATGAACTTATGTCTTTGGGAATAGAAGAATCAGAATTAGATTTAGCTAAAAGAAAAGCAGATAGAACATCTGTAGATGAGTTTACTGAAGTTTCAGAAACTAGAAGAATAGCAGCTATTAATAGACTTGTTGCTTCAAGAGAAGAACATAAAGAATTTATTGATTCTAAAAATAAAGAAATAAAGTTGTTATCTGAATATGTAGATATTGATGATGTTTTTACAGATAAAACTAAAAAGTCTTCACAAAGAAGAATAAAAATATTTAAAGAAGAATTATTAACTTTTGAAAGAGAAGAAGAATCTTACAGAAAAGAAGCAGAAAAAGCTGAAGCTGTACATGAACAGGACAAAATAGAAGTAAGAAGACAAGCAGCTTTAAGAGATTTAGAATTAAAGCATGAAGATTTTAAAATAGACCAATCTTTAAGATTAGAACAATTTTTATTTCAATTAGACTTAGATAAAAAATCTGAATTAGCAAAAGCTAAAACAGAAGAAGAAAAAAGAAAGATAGAAGAAAGGTATCAGAATGCAGGGGTTGATGCTATTGTTAAATATAATGAGTCTTTAATACAGGCAAATGCTAATTATTTAAATGCAGTAGATGAAACAAATAAATCTTTTAACACACAAACAACAGCTTTTTTTCAACAACAAGCTTTAAGTGATTTACAGGGTTTTGCTGAGCAATTATTTATAGCAAATGATTTAGTTAGCCAATTTCAAATAGATATGGCTACAAATGAAATAGATAGAATAGACGCTCAAAATGAAATGAGAACACAACAATTTGAAAGAGAAAAAAAGATGCTTGAAGATAAAATAGCTTTTGATAGAGAAAATAATTTATCTACTTATGAAGACGAACAAAAGCTTGCTAATCTTAGATTAAAATTAGACCAAGAAGATAAAAAATCATTTGAAGCTAAAGAAAAAATTAAATTATCTATAGCAAACCAAGTAGGTGATGCTATAATAGGAATAGCTGGTAAAGGTACTGCAATAGGGAAAGCAGTTGCAGTTGCTATGGCTATAATGAACACTAAAGAAGCAATAACAAATGCTTTAGGTAGTAAACCTTATGGCCCTTGGAATATTGCTCAAGCAGTTGCAGTAGGTGCTTTTGGTTTTAAACAAGTTAAAGATATTCTGTCAACCAAGCTTCCAGTAGGTACTGGTGGGGGAGGTGGAGCAGGTGCAGCGCCAACAACAGTTGAAGCACCAGATTTTAATGTAGTAGGAGCTGGAACAGGAAGTCAATTAGCACAGGCAGTAGGAGCATCACAAAGCAGACCATTCAGAGCTTATGTAGTTTCAGGTGATGTTAGTTCTGCTCAAGAGTTTGACAGAAAAACTGTAAATCAAGCCGCTTTAGGATAAACAAAACAAAATTAAACATAATAAGTTATCATAATATGAAAACGATAGAACTTTATATAGACGAAGAGAATGAGTTCTCTGGTATAGAAGCAATATCTATAGTAGAAAATCCAGCAATAGAAGAAGATTTTATTGCCCTTAAAAAACAACATATTGAACTAGCAGAAGTAGATAAAGAAAAAAGAATATTAATGGGTGCTGCATTAGTTCCTAATAAAAAGATATATAGAACAAACGGAGAAGAAGAATATAATATATTTTTTAGTGAAGATACTGTAAGAAAAGCTTCTGAATTATTTTTATCAAGAGGTAAACAAAATAACTCAACCTTAGAACATCACGATAAACTCAATGGAATGTCTGTTGTAGAGTCTTGGATTATTGAAGATAAAAAGAAAGATAAGTCAAGGAAGTATGGGTTTGATTTACCTTTAGGAACTTGGATGGTTTCTGTAAAAGTAAATAATGATGAGGTATGGAATGAATATGTAAAAGGAGGTAAAGTAAAAGGATTTTCTATTGAAGGCTTTTTTGCAGATAAGCTAGATGAAAGACCAATGGAAAGCGTAGAGGAAGATTTTGAAGAAATAGAAGCGTTATCTAAGCTATATGAAATGGAAGAGGCATTTTTAGAGTCTCAGGGCGTAGAACTTGAATCATATAACGATTACCCTCAAGCGGCTGTAAACAACGCTAAAAGGGCCTTAAAATGGAAAAAAGAAAAGGGTAGTTCTTGTGGAACTCCTGTGGGTTGGAGAAGAGCCTCTATGTTGGCATCAAAATCTAATTTAACAAGGTCAACGATTGCACGCATGGCTTCATTTAAAAGACATCAACAAAACAAAGATGTTCCCTATTCAGAAGGTTGTGGAGGAATAATGTGGGATGCTTGGGGAGGAAGTGCAGGAGTAAATTGGGCTATCAATAAATTAAAACAGATAGACAAGAAAAAAATGTCTGAAATGGATGAGTTAGAATTACAATTACAAGAATCTCTTGAATGTAATAAGTTTACTCTTTCAACAGAAAAGTTTAATGATTATCCAGAAGAAGCATCTCAAAATGCAATGAGAGCATTTAAATATCAAATGGAAGAGAAATTAAGATGTGGAACTAAGGCTGGATGGCAATTAGCTAGAATGCTTGCTAAGAAAGAACCTATATCAAGATGTTTAATATCTCAAATGGCTTCCTATGTTAGATTTAGAAGAGATAAAAATGTTCCTTATGATAAAGGATGTGGTAAATTACTATGGGATGCTTGGGGTGGAGATGCAGGTATTAACTGGGCATCTGAAAAAATAAAAGAGATAGATAAAGATTTACAGCCTATAAGTTCTTTAGAATTAGCTTCTGTAAAAGTAAATGATGATTTTGCTATTATTATGGATAGGTTAGCATATTCTTCAAAAGATATGGCTGAGAAAATTGCAAGTGATATAGGATGCGAAGGAATACACGAACACGACTTTGAAGGACAGATTTGGTATATGCCTTGCAAAAAACACGCTATGACTGAAGAACAATTTAAAAAATATAAATGTCCTGAAGGTTATGTAAAAGATTATAAAAAACATAAGTGCGTTAAAATGGCTGAAGTAGGCCCAAGAGGAGGAGTAAGAAAAAGTCCTAAAGCACCTAAATCAAAAACACCTAATAAAAATCCAAAAGGTAAAGGAAGTGCTAAAGGAGATGCATCTGGAAAAACAGGAGCTAAAGTTTCCGCAAAAGACAGAGCATCTTTACAAAAGAAAGCTGATGACTTTAATAAAAGATATAAAGAAAAATTAGGTTATGGCATAACTGTTGGTATGCTAGCTTCTGTGTTTCAAAGAGGACTTGGAGCATTTAATACAAGTCATTCACCTAATGTAAAATCACCCTCACAATGGGCGCACGCGAGAGTCAACGCTTTTATGTACTTAGTAAGAAACGGAAGACCACAAAATGCCAAGTATACTACAGACTATGATTTATTACCAGCTAAACATCCTAAAAGTTCTAAAAAATGAGAGAAAGATTCAAAACTCCTAGCAGAACAAGTCCTAAATCTAGCAAAAGAGGTTGCTTATGTAAAGACGGAAAAACTTATTCAAGAAAATGTTGTGATGGCTCTTTACAAGCACAGGGTATAGGAAGAATAACAGGAACAGGAGTTTTACTTCTTGAATCTGGAGCA
>CAACVD010001823.1_pt1 | contig 10120 bp, 10 predicted proteins | sample 2381771 | NCBI WGS metagenome assembly CAACVD01 (sample SAMEA5211965, study PRJEB30684) | marine metagenome | biome: Marine; feature: Epipelagic; material: Water | collected 2015-10-15 | depth 15 m | reverse complement strand
AGCAAACAGACCTACTGCATACAGAGGTATTATTAGATACAACACATCAACAGGAAACAATGACTTGATCACATTCACTACAGATATTAGTGGTGATGATGTAAGACTAAGAGGGCAAGCAAATACTCCTAACTCGAACATACAGTTGAAAAAATTAGAAATCGAAGTAGCGTAATTATAAAAACTGATTAAGTATTACCTCCGGCAAGTCCGGGGGTGATATAGTCTTGTGCTGTTTCACAAAAAAATCATAATCATTGGGATTTACAAAATACACACGTAAGCCTTCTGGCTCGAATATTTCTTCTATTCTGTACATTCCCTCTAGTTGATCTCTGCAAAAAAAGTTGATTTCGGATCGAAATGATCCAACCATATCAAGTGTTCTTTGATTTTCTGGAGTGGGTGCTAATAGATCTTCAAGCTTTAAACCTTGGCAGTGTTTTGGATATTCTGCCATTGCACATCTAACATATGTCACTACTTCATCAAGTTTTTCCTTGCTGTGTGGCAGTGATAGTTTGATTTTGTTGTTTTTGTGCATTTAATTTAATTATACATTCCTTTTTGTGCGATTACAACATATGACTTCATATAAATATTAGACAATGGCAATAGGAAGAGTTAAAACCGACTTAATCACTGATTCAGCAATTACCGAAGCAAAACTAGGTGTTGGTACGGGATCTGGCACAGCAATCACTCAGTGGCACGTTGACAATTTAACAATGAATTCCAATCAATTAAGCACACAAAACTCATCAGATTTAATTTTATTTCCAGACACACAACAAGTAGGTATTAATACATCATCACCTGGAGCAACTCTTGATGTCAATGGCACATTACAGGCTGGTTCATTAAAAATGGACAACACAACTTTATCAACTGTTGGTACAAATGAAAATCTTGTTATCGATCCTAATGGTAGTGGTAAAATTGAAATCACACAAGATATATTGCCGGACACAAATGCAACAGTAAATCTAGGATCAGATGCACTGAGATTTGCAAACGTATACACCTCTGACTTACATCTAAGAAATGAACAAGGAAACTGGACAATCCAAGAAGGTTCAGACAATTTGTTCATTATAAACAACAAAAACGGTAAAAAATACAAGTTTAACCTTACAGAAGTATAAACGAACTAGCGGTAAATACTACTGATATGCCGATATTTACGAGTGATTTAACTTCGCGTGGAATAATCTACGCAGACACAATTCTAACCAACTCAAACGAGAACCTCACACTTAATCCATCAGGAACTGGTGTTGTATCTGTGCCTGCCACACTAGCAGTAACCGGAGTTCAAACTATAACAAATACTTCACTAGATGATTCATTTTTATTAACAACCACAGAAGATTCCGCCACAGCAGGGCCGGTCATCACACTAAAGAGAAACAGTACATCACCTGCAGATGGTGACTACATAGGACAAATAAAATTCAAAGGCGAAAATGATGCTGACCAAGAAATAGTTTATGCAAAGATTACAGGAAAAATTTTAGACAACACAGATGGAACAGAAGATGGTATCCTTGAATTTTCATTTATTAAAAATGGATCACAAAACATATCAGGAAGATTTAGATCAGATTCGTTACAATTATTAAATGACACAAACTTAACAGTAAGTGGTACAACTACCTTAACAGGTGCATTAAGTTTAGCATCTGATGTGACAGTAAATGGAACAACTTTCACTGATAGAATTATGAGCACTGGATCTAATAACAATATTCAATTGACACCTAACGGCACAGGATTAGTTGACATAAGTGGAGACTTATCTGTAAACCTAATCAAGTCCAGTGATTCAACCAATATAAGGATTGAAGATAATTTAGTTCCAGCCGCAGATGACACATATTCATTAGGTTCACCAGACAGAAAATGGAGTGCTTTATACGTAACTGGACAAACAATATTTTTAAATACAACAAAATTACAAGTTGATGGTTCGGGAGATTTTACAGTAAAAGATTCTTCAAACAATTTAAAAAAAGTAAAAGCCGCTGAAGTAGAAATTGGAAGCGGTGCAAACAAAATTAGAATAAAAAGACGTAGCAATGGACGTGTTCAGTTCACAGATGAAAATGATGAAGAAACTCCTGTACTACAAATAGTTGGAGATGATTCTACCGGCGTGTCTTTGAATTCAAATGAAACAATAAAAATACAAGGTGGCGTAGGAATACAGACAGCAGTCACAGGAGATACTTTACTAATAACTGGATCAACTGCTGGATTTACAAATTCAACTATTACACAATTTCCATTTACAGAAGATTCTAGTCCAACTGATTTCAGTGATGACGAGCCTGCAGGAGTAGGCACAGCGGCTAGTGGCCAAGATGCTTTTGGAGTAGCAATATCAAGCACATTTGATTGTATGGAGCCTACAGGTTCTGTAATCACTGAAGATTTTGGCGCATCAGAATCACACGTAGGAGCTTAATAAATATAACTATGCCAACACAAGTACAATTTAGAAGAGGAACAACAAGTCAGAATAATTCATTCACAGGAGCCGCAGGCGAAATCACTATCAATACAACTAAAAAAACAGCAGTAGTACACGATGGTTCAAGTGCAGGTGGATCCACACTTATAAGTGAAAATGACGAAGGTTACTGGGTAGAAGTAACAAACACTGACGTTGATTCTGCTATTGAAAATATAGACACTTGGTCTACATCGACTTATAGATCAGCAAAATATGTTTATCAGATATCCAATTCTGGAAAAACTGAATATCAATCGGGAGAAATATTAATTGTACACGATGGCACAACTGCACTCATTACTGAATATGCTAAAATTACAACTGGTAATAATGATTTAATAACTTTTACAGTTGATATAGACAGTGGCAGTGTGCGTTTAAGAGGCCAAGCAAATACACCTAATTCAGTGTTCAAAGCACGTAGATTGCTACAAACTGTTTAAACCATAGACAGCAATAAATATACATAACTCATGACTAAACAAACAGTTAACATTGGTACCACAGCGAATGATCAATCGGCCGATACAATTAGAGCCGCATTTGATAAAGTCAATACAAATTTTACAGAAATTTACACAGCATTCGGTACTGATACACCAACTGCAAGTTCGTTAAAATTTGTTGCAGATGATTCTACAGGAACAAGTTTAAATTTAAACGAAACATTTAAAATATCAGGCGGTGCTGGAATCACAACAGCAATATCAGGTGATGAACTAGTAATCACTGCCGCGGCCACTGGTGAACCAATTAAATTTGTAGGAGATGATTCAACTGGAATAGATGTTAACTCTGGTAACAACTTAAAAATTACAGGTACAAATGGAATCACAACAGCCGCTAGTCAAGTCGCAGGCACAGGTACAATTACACTGACAGGACCTAACACATTTTCATCTATAGCAGTTGCAAATAACACTACTGTTACAGCAAATTCATCTGCCACTGCATTGACATTCGTTGGTGGTGACAATATGACCATCCTTACTTCAGGTAACACAATAACATTCCACTCAACAGGTAACATTGGTGCAGATGATTCAACTTCATTTGATGATATCATACAAGGTACTGAAGGTAGATTGGCTTACTATGTTGAAGATGGAAACACACTTGCACAAACAGGAGCGTCAATCGATTACAATGCAGTCAGTGAAGCATTAACAGTAAAAACATTTATAACAAACACAATTTCATCATCAGATTCAGTTGCGGTTACAGTAAACGATGGATTGATTGTGGTAGGAAACTTTAGTTTCGATGGAGGAGCATCTGTTAATACTATCTTAGACGAAGACAATATGTCTTCCAACTCAGCAACTGCACTTGCAACTCAACAGTCAATCAAAGCATATATAGATTCAGTAGCAGGTAGTACACTTGCACTTGGTGATAGTTCATCTAACGCTGGTTCAATCAATATCGCTGGAGGCGAACAATTAGTATTCAGAGCTGGAGATTCAATAACACCAACTGTCGCAGGCAATGGTGTAATATTAAATTTAAATGAGGATATCACAGTTGATAAGATATCAGCAGGTGATTCATCTGCAATCACAGTAGCATCAAACATCCAATTGCAAGGAACTTTAACATTCGATGGCGATGGTATCACTGGAATTAACACTATTAAAGATGAAGACAATATGTCATCAAACAGTGCCACAGCACTTGCCACACAACAATCAATCAAGGCATATGTTGATGCAGAAGTGGGTGCAGTAAGCTCAACTTCAATAAGTCAAAATAATAGTAATGTCACAGTAGCAGATTCAGGATCAGGCACAATCACAGTAACAGTGGATGCATCTACAATTGGTGATTTCACAGCATCAGGATTACAACTAGGAGGTTCGGGAGCAAGAGTAACAACTGTGTTAGACGAGGATGCAATGGGCACAAACAGTGCCACTGCTTTGGCAACACAACAATCAATCAAAGCATATGTTGACGCACAACTTACAGCACAAGATTTAGATTTCCAAGGTGACTCAGGTGGCGCTTTATCAATTGACTTAGATAGTGAAACATTAGACATTGCAGGCGGAACAGGTATTGACACAACAGGTTCAGGCAACACATTGACAGTGGCAATTGATTCAACTGTGGCGACACTGGCTGGAACGCAGACATTAACAAACAAAACATTGACAAGTCCAAAAATTAATGAAGATGTGGTGCTCACAGCAACAGCAACAGAATTAAATTTATTAGATGGTCTTACAAATGGAACTGTAACGGCGAACAAAGCTGTGGTAGTTGATGGATCTAAGAATATAGGAAATTTCGGAACTGTAACAGCAACATCTTTTGCAGGAAATGTTACAGCAGGATCAGGGCAAAGTAGTTTCAATAATGTACAAATTGCCGGTGATTTAGTAGTAAATGGTACAACGACAACTATTGATACTACAAACACTACTGTTGAAGATAATTTATTAGTTTTAAATTCTGGAGTATCAGCAGTTGCTAATACATCAGATTCAGGTATATTGATAAACAGAGGTACAGGTGTAGATTCATCAACTCTCAATGCCGCAATAATTTGGGACGAATCAGAGAATCAATTTGCAATGGTTGAAACCCAAGAAACAGGAAACACAACAGGTAACATTAACATCACAAGGTATGCAAGTTTACAAGTTGATAGACTTGTTGGTACAGCGACCCAGGCAACATACGCTGACTTGGCTGAGCAATATGAAGCAGACTCGATCTATGCACCTGGCACTGTTGTTATATTCGGAGGTGACAAAGAAATCACTGTTAGTAAATTTACACACGATCCAAGAATAGCAGGAGTTGTTTCAACTAATCCTGCACACTTAATGAACTCAGGACTTGAAAATGGTACACCAGTAGCACTACAAGGAAGAGTACCTTGCAAAGTTAAAGGAATGATAGCAAAAGGTGATGTGCTTGTTGCTTCAGGAGTTGCAGGTGTGGCTTGTAAAATGGTTAAAGAAATGTACGAAGTTGGGTGTGTAGTTGGTAAAGCACTTGAAAACCATACTGAAGCAGGCGAAGGCGTAATTGAAGTCGTAGTTGGAAGACTATAATCTAAACAATAATATCCAAAATAGTTTGTAATTTATTTTTTATAGATTTATTCTGTAAAGTTTTTTTCACACCTTCGTGTAAAGGCAAAGGCCAACAATTAATTGACACCCAAGCATAACCGGAGTGTTCACCGTTTAATTTGGGCACAAATTCTTGTTCTACTGCACACACAAAGGTATGAAACTTGAAACGTGTGTCTTTGCTAACAAAAAGTTCTAACGGTATTGTTTTTTGTATATTTGGCTGAAAACCAACTTCTTCTATTATTTCTCTTTGTAAACCTTGCCACGGAGACTCTGTATCAATTGACCTTCCGCCTACCATACCCCAAGTGCCTTTTTGTTTCTTTTTTCTATTTAGAAATAAAAATCTTTTTGTTGATTTTGCGTAGAACAAACATCCTGAACAGATAATATCACTCATACAAGTATTTTATATACTAAAATTCAATTGACCAAGTTCCTGGCTCATAAAATCCTTCATATGATTTTACCCAAAAACCTTCTGTAGGTAACCATTTATACTGGATGCCAGTTTTTATATTAGTTACGTAATGCACTGTATTAAATGTGCTATCTCCTAAAGAAGATGAATCTAAACCACCTCTTTGTAATTGTGTAGATCCGTCATCTTGATCTGCATTAAAATCTACTACAAAAACACCGCCAACCTTTTCAATAATATCATTAGCACTTGCTATTAAATTACCCCAAGCACTAGGACCTGTATTTTGTGTTGAATCGTCTTTACTGCTACCTATTGATTCAGTCAACAAATATCTTGTTCCGTTAGGAGCACCTGTTGGATTAAATGTTAATGGGTTAATGATAGCATCTACAGCCTCAATTGTGTTTGTAGGAACAGTATCTTTATCAACTGCAAACAATAATGCGTGTTCGTCTAATGGATCTAATGTCACTGTTCCTGATACATTTACAATAATATCATCTCCGTTAATATTTTTTGCACTTTGTTGTAATTTTACTTTGGTCAATCCATTCCTAAATGTTTTAGAATACAATGCTTCTACTTTCAACCAATTTACTTTTTCGCCATACTGTGACTGACTAACAAATGCTTTGTTTTGTTTGTTGTTTGCGTGTGTAGTATTGCTTTTTGAATTTTCACCTAGTAAAGTCATTCTGTTGCCTAATAAAAGTAAAGCAAATTGTCCTGGAGTAATTAATTGTTTGGAAACTAAATCTGATCCAATTATGCCATCTATGTCAATTGTGCCTGCATCTTCATCATAGATACTCATTATAATTTTTTCTATTACACCAAGTTTTTTAACTTTTGCTGGTGGTGACAACCAAATAGGTGTATCAAATGTTAACGTAGCAACATCTATATCATCTGCAATTCCTTGTGGAATTGCTCTAGAAGTATAAGAAATATCAGTTAGTTCTACAAAACTTAAACTTGTCCAATCTAAGAAATTATCTGTGGTTTGCAATTCAAGAGCAGGATTAAACAATACAAGTATTTGTTCTAATATTTGTAATTTTTGTTCAGTGTTAGTTGTAAAAATATCTGCTTTGAAGGATAATCTAAAAGGCGTAGGCATTATTCTTTCAATGGTGTGCGACTCTCCAGGCGCCGAAGTGTATTGCTGAGTAGCATCATCAAAGTTTCTTTCTCTAAAATGCTTTTTATCGATGTGATAAGGATTTTGCATCCTGTTTCTATCATAACTTAAATTTTGAATATAACAACTGATTTGTGGTGCACTGATTAAAGTATTTTCAGATCCTTTTTTGATTATTTGTGCAACTTGCCTTGACATATCTCCGTACTTGACTGGAACCTGTAATGTCTCTGATGCGCCTTTAGAATTTTTTCCAGTAACATAGGAAAAATTTGACATCATTCTTATAAACTGAACAATGTATCTTCTTATCTGGGCATCATAAAAATGTTGCATTAATTATCCGCCTGTGGTTTCAATAGTTTGCTTAATGCAACACGTTCTTTTGTTGTTGATGAACCATCTTTAAGCGTTCTTGTATTTGTATTATTAATAAAGTCTGTTTTTTGTGTGTTACGTGAATCACTTTGACTCATTGTTACTCTTACATCATCTTCTACTTTCACAAAACGTCTCCCATCATATCTAAATAATCTGTTTGGTTTATAATCAGTACGCAACCAAAACATTCCTTCTACCGGACCTGCAGGAAAACTTGTTCCTGAACCATAAGTTTCTCCATTTGCAGGTATTCCGTCCCCTGTTAGATAACCTTCTAATACACCATTTGCTTGTGGAGTATCGTAAACTCTGTCAACGTTGATGTGTCCAGTGTCTGTTTTGAGATCATCGTCAACAGTTACTAATGCAACTTTGCCTTCTTCGTCAGTAGGCATAACGTGCAGTTGTTTTGTGTTATATCCTGACTCAGGTGCATCTGCCTCAGCTTGATCTATAACTGCTTGATTAATTTCTAGATCAGTATCTCTTGTCTTCTGGTGCGTGTTTTCTGTTTTATCACCAATAATATCTCTGTATTCTTGTGAATCTTCTATTCCTTTTACTCTGACTCTCAGTAAATGTGGCCACCAAGTTTGTGAAAAACCTTCTGACGCTCTAGTAACGTCTTGGACAACGTAATATCTTTTCATTGCCTCCGCATCACTTTCTATTAAACTGTGATCATCTTTTAGATGAGGCAGTTCAATGACGTCACCTGCCATAATTTTTCTGCCTAACATATCAATTGTGTCATTTAAATGAAAGACCATAAAAAGTTGATCATTCTGTAAAAACAACCCAAACTGTGATAAGTCAAAATCTATATCTTGAACATTGTAAATTACTCTGCCTTTGTAGATACTTTCATCATATTTTCTATCTCTGTTTTCTAAAAATAACAAATCTTGTATAGAAGTTTCTAAAATGCTATCTCTATTAGGTTGTGTAGCGTCATTAGTAACACCCTGGTCTACAGGCCCAAGATACTTGTGTATATAGGCATCTGTACCACCTACTTGGAATCGCTCAGATATGGTGCGATCCATATAATAGTAGTCGTTACCCTTTTCCGGTTTGTAAAGTGACAGTCTAGGCATTTTAAGTATTTATAGCGGTAAATAATGTATATGGTAGATACTACAAACACCACTATTTCCGACCAAGATACTCTAGTTGCTAAACAAGAAATCTTCGACTATGTAAAGGCTAGACTAGGTGACGGTATGATCGAAGTTGAATTAGATCCTAAACATTATGAAATGGCCTTCACAACTTCTATTGATAAATTTAGACAAAGATCATCTAATTCAGTAGAAGAATCATATGGTTTTTTAGAATTACAGGGCGATGTTCAAACATACACTTTACCGGCAGAAGTTATCCGAGTAAACCAAATTTATAGAAGAACTGTGGGAGGTGCATCATCATCAGAAGGTGGCACAAACTTTGATCCTTTCGAACTTGCTTACACAAACGTTTACCTTTTACAAACTGGTAGAATTGGAGGACTTGCAACTTATAATATGTTTGCAGGATATCAAGAATTAGTTGCCAGAATGTTTGGTGGTTTTGTAAATTTCCATTTTGATCAACCAACAAGAAAACTTACAATTCACAGAAGACAGCGATCTAAAGAAACTGTCCTTATAAGTCAATCTAATTACAGACCAGACTTTATATTATTACAAGACATATACGCCAAACCTTGGATAAGAGAATATACCCTTGCAGTTTGCAAATTCACACTAGGTGAAGCAAGAAGCAAATTTAACACTATTGCAGGTCCACAGGGCGGCGGATCACTTAACGGTGACACTCTTAAAAATGAAGCAACTCAAGAGATGCAAAAACTTGAGCAAGAAATTGGAAACTACTCAGAAGGTGGTACTCCAATATCTTTCATTATAGGCTAGACTTTTATCTTAAAATATTGTATACTATAAGAATGATAATAGGCATTTGTGGATTAATAGGTTCTGGCAAAGATACAGTAGCCAGTCATCTAATAAACAATCATAACTTTGTAAAAATAAGTTTTGCAGATAAACTTAAAGATGCCGTGGCATCAATGTTTGATTGGGACAGAAATATGCTGGAAGGACAAACAGCAGAATCAAGAAATTGGCGTGAAAAGCCTGATGAGTTTTGGACAAATGAAATAGGAAAAGACATAACTCCTAGACTAGTTTTACAAAGATTTGGCACTGAATGTATGCGTCAAGGACTATATGATGGAATATGGGTAAGCATGGCCAAAAAGAAAATACTTGATAATCCTGACACAAATTGGATTATACCTGATGTTAGATTCCCTAATGAAGTAAAAATGATCAAAGAAATATATGGATCAGTATGGAGAGTCACTAGGGGTAAAGACCCACAATGGTTCCAACATTTTAAAGAAGAGGGAGTTGAGCCAAAAAGTATACATCCATCCGAATATGCTTGGGCCAATACAGATTTTGATTACTTTATCCAAAACGACAGTACAATCGACAGTTTAAATACAAGTGTTGATGATGTGATTAGTGATCTACAGCAAGATCACCTTGTTTCCAGCCGTGCTTCTTAAC
>CAACVD010001822.1_pt1 | contig 10123 bp, 10 predicted proteins | sample 2381771 | NCBI WGS metagenome assembly CAACVD01 (sample SAMEA5211965, study PRJEB30684) | marine metagenome | biome: Marine; feature: Epipelagic; material: Water | collected 2015-10-15 | depth 15 m | reverse complement strand
AATTTATCAACAAGATAAAATCCGCTATATCCAAGATTATTGCTTGGGTAAAATTATACATCTAAAATAAAGGAAAGATAACATTATGCCAATGGGAAAAGGAACATACGGAAGTAAAGTAGGTCGTCCCTCCACAAAGGGAATCAAGGGAATAGGTAAACGCAAAAAGTGTAAATAATGCCCAAGAAAGCAAAGAGCGGAGGTAAGATATGCCCAGAAGGTAAAGCCTGGGCGAGACGGACGTTTGACACGTATCCGTCCGCTTACGCTAACCTTGCTGCGTCTAAGTATTGCAAGGACCCTAACTACGCAAAGAAGTCTAAAGGTGGCAAACGAAAGGGTAGGTAATGGCTCAACTCAAACAATGGCTCAAGCAGAACTGGGTAAGGATAGGCACTGATGGATCGATCAAAGGACCTTGCGGAACGTCGAAAGATAAGAAGAACCCTGACCGTTGCCTGCCTAAAAGAAAGGCTCTTAGCCTCACGAAAGCTGAAAGAGCAACAACTGCACGCAAAAAGAAAAGAGAAGGAGCTAGGGGAAAAACATTTGTAGCAAATACTAAAAGAGCAAAAGTTAAAAGTTAAAAGTTAAAAGTTAAAAGTTAAAAGTTAAAAGTTAAAAATTATGGAAAAAAAATCTAAAAAAAATAAAGAAATAGGTAGGGCTGGAGTTTTAAAGCGAGCATTAGGCGTTGGGGGTTTGGGAGACTTAAGCTCTGAGGCGTTTGGCAGAAAATCAATTCCGAAAGATATATTCAAAAGAAAAATACTAAATGATATGATGTTGGGGCGTGGCGTTTCAACTGAAAAAGATGCTGACATTATAGGCAAAACAATGTCTTCAATGACTCCAAAAGGTGTTGTAACTAAACAAGATGCTAAACGACTAGAAAAAGCATTTTCGCTTCGCCGACCTGTTCAATATAAGTGAGAAAAGAACACAAAAGTAAAAAAGGTGGTCTTACTGCGGCTGGTCGTGCTTATTTTAAGCGAAAGACGGGTGCTAACCTCAAGCCTCCTGTTACGGAATCTAACCCAAAGGGCAAGAAGTTAGCTCGAAAGAAATCATTTTGTGCTAGAATGTCTGGCGTAAAAGGTCCAATGAAAGACAAGAAAGGAAGACCAACACGTAAGGCGTTAGCTTTAAAGCGTTGGAAGTGCTAGTATAATGACTATTGGACACAGAACTAATCGACTAAAATTAGTTGGTATACCAGACGTTGAACAATTACAAAACGGAAGGTATCAATTAACTATTAATTGCACTCCCTTAAATAAGAGAGAAGCTTGGTACAATTCAAACAAGTCAAGGATATTTCCTGACTATGGTTCTTTGCAATCCGCAGAGATGTCTATTGATGGTCTTACTCCACGCACGGGAGAAGCCTATACGGATATGCGACTTGTGTCCGTGCGATCTAGCTCGCAGGGAGAACAATACATTGTTACTTTAGTTTATCAAACCCTAGGTTCTTCGTTTGTCCAGATTAAAGATGATACCGTTAATTATTTAGAAAACGGATTGCGTCGAGTAACAAGAAACAGCATTGCAAATGCTGGAACAGATTTTCAAAAAACTGTAGGCACTACCTCTATTACTTCACAGATTGATGGCGAGACAGCGGTTACTTGTGTCTTAGCTAATTATGAAGTCAACGATACGGACAGCTTTAGAGAGGTAACTGAAGTATATCTAGAAGCTGGCATACTTACTCTATCTACTCCTCAAATTAGTGGTCGGCAACGTGTAAAAGTTACGGCGTTTAACATCACAAGCACCCAGGTAAGTAACTTACTTTCTGAAGTAACAACTAGCCACAAGCTTATTGATTCGTCTACATCCGAACAGCAGGGTATAAAAACGTTTGAATACACTTTTGAGGTTGATGACTTTGAAACTACAACTCAGGAGCAAAATGGTTTAAAGAACTTGATCCGAACAGAACTATCTGTTTCAGATTTTTCAGATGGTAATGTTGGTGTTGATGTGTATAAAACTTTAACCCTAGCTAACGAAGAGATTGATAATGGAAATACCATAAAGGTAAAAACCAGTTTGTTTGTAGAACACGGGCTTTTAAATGAATCAATAAGTGATGCTAGAAACGGGATTCGCAATGTAAGCAAAACTTTTCTTGGAACGGAAGAAGCGGTTAATGGTCCAATTACTTCACGTACCGTTCAAAACACAAATGGAATTAAAACCATTACTGTCAATTTTGCGGAAGCAGAAAATGGTACAAAAATTGTGGGAACCGACCCGCAACTCGTTAAGCAATCCGCCCAGCACGAGCCATTTGTTATACCTGGACTTGTTAGATTACTTAAAAGTGAAAGAAAACTTCCTAATTCCTCATCAACTGGAGAGATAAATTATTCTTTTGATTTAACGGCTCCCGTTCAAAAAAAAGTTTTAACAACTACTTTTGTTTTGTATCAAACAAGCAATTCTGTTGATCCAGCAAATGATTATACGTATCAAGGTGCAGAAGCATTGTGGAACCCTGGGAGCTGGGCAAGATCGACTACTACTGGAATAGATGTAAATAGAAAACCGTTTAGTATTTCAAAAGCTTACAGAGGGTATAGGGCGCCCTCTACTTTTGAACAATTTACTGTTAGCAACGGTGTAAAGATTAAATCGTCATATAGCTATGCCGACCGCGCCGCTTATTTTTTTCCAAGAACCATTAGGAGAAAAGTTTTTATAGATGGTTATGAGATGTCAACTGGCACAACACCAACTATTGATTTAAGTGGTGGTCCCGAAAATCCAGTTGGTCGTAAGTATGTTACAAGTGTATCTATTGATCCAGCATTTACAGATGTTGATGGAGTTCAATATTATCGAAAAATTATTAAAGTAGCAGATGTTGATGGAGAACAAATAGATGACGCTTTAACTAGCAATACTGGAGGTGATATCTTGGGCGAGTATGCAACCGCCGCTGCTGGAACAGCAGGTACAGGAAATACTTCATTTTCAATTAAATTAGGTGATGAATATCAGGCTGAAAACGATTTTTACAATGGTTATTTATTTACCGTTTTTCCAAGAAAGAAAGATAGTACAAATGGTTTTGAAATTGCTCAAAGATTTATAGTAATGGATTATAGATCCGATACTAATTCAATATTAATACAGTCAGATATTAATTCAGGAAATCCTGTCGTTGGTCAATATAAAGGTACTGGCAGTATAGCAGACAATACAAGTTATGACTTTGCTCGAATGAACCTTGACGATTATGATCTTGTAGGGAGTAGCACGAAATCACTTCAAATGTTAAAACGTTCTTTAATAAGGAGACGGTTTGTTTTGTCAGGGGGCGATGCAACCCTAGCACCAAATGGGGGAGTATATGCTGGTTTTAAAGTAAAAATTATTGATGATGGAACGAGCGGTGGTAGTTTAAATAACAGTGAATATTTAATTTCTTCTTTATCGACTGAGTTAATTACAATAACAGATGGTATTGGTACTAACGAGATGAGTGTTAATGATTACAATGCTCTTGGTGACACTATTAAAATTGAAATAGTTCCACCAGACAGCTTTTAATAATGGCATCTAATCTAAAATCAGGAAGGAGTTTAGGAAACTCAAAACTTACGCACCTGAGTATGAGCGAAAGGGAGGCTGCGGCTGGTTTAAACCTATCTGGAAATAATCCAACTTCTGGTAGGGGGTTAGGTGACCCAACAATGGATGAACGAGAGTTCGATGCTGGACTTACCCTTTCTGGGAATAGAACTACCAATCAGGAGTTCAAGCTTCAAAACATTTTAGAAGATCGTGATAATTTTATAGAACAAGAAACCTCGATTATTCGTCAACGTTCCAGCCGTGCCCGCAGGAGCCAAGAAAAAAGAATAAAACAAAAATATGAAGAAGCAATTCAAAATGCATCGAATACGAGGGAAAAGCGACAAGCAAAAAAGGCACGTGAAGAAGAAATTGAAAACACGCGTCAACAAATCGAAGAGTTAAAAAATGCAGTAACGGAGGATTTAAACAAGGTTGGTACAGGTGACAGTATTCACGAAGACAGTATAGATAAAACTGGAAGCGCACCTGATAATTCCACAAGTAATCCCGCTGGTGGCGGTAATGTTCCTCCAGCTTTAGAGGACTATACTGAAACTACAGTAACCATATGTATTAACGGCACTCCGACAACTGGAACTATTTTCTTTAAAGCTTCTTAATGTGTCAAATATACTCATAACACCAATTAAAATAGATGGGACGCACTATTGTTTACAAACCAGCGGATTAACAGTTCCTATATTAAGCGGCGCGGCTTCGACCACTCCAAAAATGCCAAGCACGGTAAGTGGAGATAATGTATTTAATCTGTATCAAGATAATCCATTAGGAACTCCGGGTGACGATGATGGGTACGGAAGTACTACTGGCAGAGCTTCTGGGGGAATAAAGTTTGGAGTTCATCCTTGTGCTGAAAAAATTGACATTCAAATAGTAGGAAGAAGGGATATATATAACCCAGCAAACACTTTTGACACTTGCATTATTAACATAGATTCTACTGAGGTATTAAAAGTTGCAAATACTGGTGGTACGGAAATAAGTTTTGATTATGGCTTACAAAAATATGTTCCTGCTTTATCTGGAATATCTCCAGTATCTCAAACACTGACTCATACATTTTCAACAGATGTTCCGTGCGGTCACATAGTAAATATAACTGGACAACCCGGGGGCATTGCAAACAACAATGTGGGATACGATGTCAAAATAACCGTTACCCTTCCTACTTAATTCAACCATTACACTTACTAACCCCCCTGTGATATAATAGCACTAACCTTTTATTTAAAACATTATGCCAACTTTTCCATTTGATCCCAGCAATCTGTCTAAATTGCAGAAGCGCAAACTTCAGCAAAAGTATCCGGGGGCTACTAACATAAATTCTGGTTCGCCTGAAATGAGTTCTGCTCTAGGAAATCAACCCGCAAACTTAATGGGTCAACAGCCTGGATTTAATCCACTTGGATCGCCTTTTTCTGGCTCTCAAATGCAAGCGGCTGGCGCTATGGGTACAGGGATAATGGATCAACTTAATATGTTTGGATCAGATAAGTTCGGAAACCAGAAGTATCAAATGCCATCTTCTGAGCCGCGGGAATACTTTGGACCATTTAAAAAACAAGTAGAAGATAAAAGGGCAGGAAGTTTTGAAGAGCTGTTCGGAAAGGACAGTCGTTTGGATAATCGTAGCAAGGGCAGCATATTTGAAGCACAAGCGTCTGGAAAAATTACAAAAGAACAAGCTCAATCATTAGCTGGTCGGATACAGGATTATTACGATACGAAGACGCAAGTAGACATTTTTTCATCCATTATTGGTAAAGATTCGCCCGTAGAAGAAAAACCAAAACCTAAACCAGTTCGGGCGCGCTCCCCAGGCTACGGGGATCCTTATTATTTCCCTAGAGATACTTCTTCTGGAGGAGGTACTGTTGAGAACACCTACCTTTAATTTAAAATAAAATATTATGAGTACATTTGATCGTTTTTATCAGTCTCCAAACTTTGACATTTTTAATAGAGATTTTAGCCAAGGAGCTACAAATCAACCGTTTCAAGCATTTCAAGCATCTCAAGAGGAAGAGGAATACAATACTTTATTAAATCAGTTTTCTGCGGATGGTGTTATAACTCAGGAAGAACGTGCTATATTGTTGAATAGCTCAAGGCAAAGCGGTGCTATGTTCCCTGAAGCTCCTGTTCAACCAATTATATCATCTACTCCTGGTGATGGATTAGAGCCATTTAATAGGTTTAATCCTACTACGCAGCAGTTTGAGCAACTATTTGGCAATATGCCTGCAAAAAATCAATTTGGAAATAGCGAACAGTTTGTACAAGGCGTTAGGGACGAAGCACAAAGAAATGCAGGTCGCTTTATTGGTCAACCAGTTACACAAGAACAACTCGATCAAGCTAATCAATTAGCTAGAGAAATTGGCGTTACTCCTAACTTTCAAGTAGACGAAAGTGGAAACTTAGCGGTAGCAGAATATGGAACAGACTTTGCAGCAAGAAGTCCAGAAGAAATAAATAGACTGCTTAATATGCAACAGGATCAACAAGTTGGGCAAGCCACTCCTAGCGGTCAAAATTTAGGAATGATAACAGATTTGCAGGGTCGTATGATCTCGCAAGGAGATGATAGAACCGCATTTGATCAAGCATCCCAAGAAAGACGGGCTAGAATGGATCAACGCGATGTTCGTCCGGGTGAAACCATAACTGAACGTGATACTCGAATAGCCAATTCTCGCACTGAAGGTGCAAATAGAGGCGATGAAATGTCTCAATCCGAAGCAAGGGCTATTGCAGCGGGTGAAAGTTACTATGCAACAGAAGAAGATAAGGCTAGGGCACTTATAGTTAAACAGAGGGTTAATAAAAGAATTAATAACCAACAACTATCAGAATCTGCGGAGAATGTAAAAAACTTTTTTACAGTCAATAATATAGGACAAGACTTAACTACAGAAAATATAAAAACACTTATTAAAGCTACTGGAAGTTCAGAAGCAGCTATAAGAGCCTATGGAAATTTAAAAGAAAATTTATCGCAAGTAGCTTTAAATGAATTTAATGCACAGGTTGATAATATAGATGAATTTCGTGGAGCAGAATTAGAAACTCCAACAATGTTTAGAAATAAAAAAGATGGAACAACTACTATGCTAGCACTCAATCAAAAGACTGGACAGTGGGGGTCAGTAAATGACAATAAAGAGTTTATACCTGTTGACATCAATGATTATCGTGAAACCGCTTATACTGAAATTAGCACAGCTAGAAAAAATGCACTTGATTTGCAAACAGAAATATTTTCAGATTTTTCTGGAATTGAACAACTTAAAAAGTTTAAAGCAGATCGCATTGATAGCCAAGAGGGTTTAGCTCAATTTATTACTTCAGTCAAAGATAGATTTAGAACGGCTTTTGGTCAAGATATAAGTCCACAGGGTATGAAGGACGCAATAGCTAGAGCAGGATTTGAAAGATTACTTGGCGTAATCAGATTAGATGTTCTTGGTCCCGGTGTTTTGACTGAACAAGATGCACAAAGACTTATTGCAGCTATGGGTGGCTTTGGAGGTCTAGCAGACAGAGAAACTTCAGTTAAGTTAGTTGAACGCTTAATAAGAAGCAAAGAAAGAGCTTCTGAAGGAAGAATAACTGTTTATAACCAAACTAGAAATGTGTTTGACGAACTAAAAAACGAATTGCCAGAGATGAAAATGGATAATGTGGAGTCTATCAGACGGGGTGATTTTTTAAATCCAAACCCTACAAATAATAATGTAGACATAAACAGCTTGTTTAAACCTTAAAAATTAAACTATGGAGTTAAATCTTGATTATATTTCTACACTTACAGACGAAGAACTAGAAGGTGTATTACCTCAACTTAGCGGTGAGCAACGCACGGCTATAGAGGGGGTTCTTGCTAGGCGACAAGGTGTAGAGACACCTGAATCCTTTTCTCCCGTTAATACAAGTTATGACTCAAGAAGAAATGCTACCGCAAACATACTAAGCGGTCAGTTTATTAGAGACATAGACACTCAACTACAGGAAGAAAACATACTTCCATTTGCTTCACCAGAACAAATTAAATTTCGTACTTACTATGGGACTGGAGGCGCAACCCCTTCAATGCGAAATCCTGGATACAAGATAACAAGAAATAAAAGAATTAAAGAAGATTTATTGAGCAATCTGTCTCAAGCCCTTGCCATAGATGAAAGCCAAATTGATATAGAATCTGGACTTGGGGACGTTATAAACAGAGGCTTATTATCCTTCCAAGAAGAACCAGAGGGTAAATATAATTTTTTAGTAGATCAATATGGTAAAGAAAATGTTAGTCAGTTTACTATTGGTAATAAGCCTTCATTCTTAGTTAAAAAAGATGGCAAGCAGGTGCTAGTAGACGAACAAGGCGCATCCTTTGGTGACTTGTTAGACTTAGTAAGACCTGGGGTTGTCTTAGGAACTGAATTGTTGGCGTCTCTATTCCTTCCGGGCGCACTTACACCCAAAATGCTGGCTCGTGCGCCTATACTAACTAGGGGGCTATATGCGGGTGCAGGAGCAACAGTAGGAGAACTTGGATCAGAAGCTCTTGAGTCCGGGCTTACTGCAGATAATTTATCTGATTTTGGCGAAGGAGTAGAGGGTCTTCAATCATTAAAAAGAGGTGGCGTAGCAGGAGCATTTGATGTTGGTTTTAGTAAAGCATTTGCCGTTGGCGCAAAAGCATTTACTGCACCTGGAGTTAAAGGTGCTGACATTTCTCAAGAGGACTTTTTAAATGTATTAAAAAGAATGGAGGAAAGAACTGGCATAGAAATAGTAGACAAAACTACTCCATCGATGCGAGCAGGAACAAGAGCAACTGAAGCGGAGGGCGAAGTTGTTAGTAAACTACAAATTACAGGTGTGTCGGACGATATGCAGCCCAGAGTAGTTCAGAACCGACTATCATTTAATAATGCCCTAGGAGCTATAATTAAAAAAGTAAAGGGAGAGGAAGTTGATTTTGCAGATCTATCTAGAATAGGAAAAGAACATTTTGAGGCTCTAGAACAAGCCGCATTAGATTCAGCAGACGATGCTTCAGATTTTGCTTCACAATCCGTAGCAAAATATTTTAGGCAATTGGGTGAAAGTTTACTCCCTGAAGCACAGCGCAGAACGTCAAGAGAATTAGGTGAAGGTTTGCGCAGCACTACTGGTAATATAGTTAATGCAAATAAGGCTCAAGTAGATTCTCTTTACGATGAAGCTATATCTATGGGTGATGATATACCTGGTATTGATATGCTTACTGCCGCTAGGCGTTTGCTCAATATAGATGGTTTATCAAAAGAATTACCTACTGGCATTGATGACAGAGTTATTAGATCGTTTATTCCTAAAAATGTTCTAATAGAATTAAGCAGATCAAAAGAGTTAAGTAAACAAGCTAAAGCTCGATTAAAACAAATAGCTGAGTTTGAGGATGCTAAACTTGGATTAGAGGGAGATCAGTTTACTTTCACTGCTTTGCTTGAGGGAATAACCCCAATAGTCGATCCGGGCGAACCACTTACATTAAGTTTTAGACAACTTCTAAATGCTAAAAAGCAGTTAAACAAAGTATATGGTCAAGCGGCACGAGGAGACTATTTAGAGAAGAAACAGTTGAGAAGTATGATTGATTCTTTAGACGGTCTTATGGAGGGTATGGCTAGAGATGCTGGCTCTGATGCAAGCAACGTATTAAAAGATGCCAACAAGCTTTGGAAGGAAAAGAGGCTTCCATTACTAGAAGATAGAAACCTTCAAAACATTTTGGGCAACACTAGGAGTCAACTCGACCCAAGCGATGTAACCGATGCCCTGCTAGGTAAAAGGCGTGGTCAAGTTCAAAGTCTAGTTGCGCTTAGAAATGCTGCGGAAGACCCAGAAGCATTTTCTCGTATTGTCCGAGAATCTGCTATTGATTCACTTTTTGCGGCAGCAGAGAATACAGATAAACAAATTGATTTAGGTAAATTAAGCAATATATTAAAAAACAATGACTTAATGGATGAGTTTTTTGACAGGCAAACAATACGGAGCTTGCAACGAATGGCGAGAACTTACTCTGGTAGGTCGAAAAACTTATTAGACCTTCCGCAAGATGCAACAGTTACGCCTAGCACTCTAAGAAAGTTGCTAACAGATGCGGATTCAATGTCTCCCGTAGACAAGAGAATCCTACAGGGAAAATTAAACGATGAAAGAAATTTGTCGATTAGGGTAGCAGCTATAAATACAAATGAAGCCCAGAAGTTATTGAGAGAGGGCGGGGGTAATGTTGTTACTAATGTAAACAGCACGGTAAATGCTCTATTAAATCTTAGAAGCGCATCGCAGGTAAAAGTATTTATGGACACCCTCGATGAAGCGGGTAAAGAGGGCGTAAGAGCTTTAGTCAGAAAAAGAATATTCGATAGTGCGGTTCCCGGAAGCTCTGGAGCAAAGATGGGAGATCAATTTGGTGGAGCTAGATTGCCAAGTGCGGATTCTAAAATATTTCAAGACT
>CAACVD010001821.1_pt1 | contig 10125 bp, 14 predicted proteins | sample 2381771 | NCBI WGS metagenome assembly CAACVD01 (sample SAMEA5211965, study PRJEB30684) | marine metagenome | biome: Marine; feature: Epipelagic; material: Water | collected 2015-10-15 | depth 15 m | reverse complement strand
TACTACTTATTAATTCTTCAATAAACTCTTTAACTTGGTCTCCTGAAAAATTAGTATCGTCATCTAAAGTGTCTAAACCTAAATTATTATTTAAAGCGTCTGTATATATTTCAAATAAACCAGCAGTTGCTTCGTCGCTATCTAGTTGCTCTTCTGTAGCTGGTGTTTCTGTTGCTGCAACACGCTCTGCCTCGACTGCTGCAAGAGCTTCTTGTTCAGCAGCAACGGCTGCGGCTTCTTGCTCCGCTGCAATGCGGGCCGCTTCTTGCTCTGCCGCAATTCGTGCAGCTTCTTGCTCCGCCGCAATTCGTGCAGCTTCTTGCTCCGCTGCAATGCGGGCCGCTTCTTGCTCCGCTGCAATTCGTGCAGCTTCTTGCTCCGCTGCAATTCGTGCAGCTTCTTGCTCCGCTACAATGCGGGCCGCTCCCTCTGCCACAAATGCCGCAAGTTGTTCTGATGCTGAAATAGTTTCTTCCTGATCAGCAGAAGGAGAATCTGCACGCAAACTAGCTCTATTAAGTTTTAAATCAGATATAATTTCATTTGTGGTTCTTTGAAAAGTCGTACCAAAACCAGTTAAATTATAAGTATCTGTTTCAGCATCATAACCTAGAATCTTAACATCGCCGCGCTGCACCGCCACTGAGTTTTCCAAAGCCTGAGTTACTTTGTCGGGGTCTACAGGAAGAAGTCTATTTGTTGTAGTAGGCATAGCTGTCCCACCCAACATTCCAGCAGAAGTAGATTTTTCTGTAGTAGGTAACGCTTCTGTAGCCGGTGCTGCTTCCGTAGCTGAAGCTGCTTCTGTAGCTGAAGCTGCTTCTGTAGCCGAAGCTGCTTCTGTAGCCGCACTACTACCTCCGCTCTGGCTCCCGCCTTCTTCTGTCTCTTCTACGGGTAATGAAGGAGGCTCTACATCAGGCTCTATCTCATCCTCTACTTGAGGTGTGGTTACTGTGGACTCTACAGGTAACTCTTCAAAAGCAGGCTGCTCTACGCTAGTGGAAGGCGTAAGTAAACCCCTGTCTTGAAAGTAATCAAGCGCCGGATCACTTACAACATTAAAAAACTGTGATATGAGATCAGCATTACCTTCGCCCGCTTGCTGAGCAAACCCCCTGTCAGCGTCCCAGCCAGAGTTTATTAAATCTTGGGCTAATGCACTGATAGCATCTACTTTATCTGCGCCTAGCTGTTGTTTAGCTCTTGCACTAATGTTGTTAGTCCAATCAGCTAAGCGACTAAGTTCCCAGCGTAAAGGGTCTTTCTGGCCGGATATACTAGCCCCTACATTAGTAATAACATTGTAAGCGAGTAGACCAGAGCTAATAAGATTCATGCCGGGAAAGCCTGCTGCTGTACTTCCCGATGCTGCTGCGCCGCCTGTTACTGCTTCTACAGCTTCTGGACCAAACTGATTACTTATGAATTTTAAAGCCTCGCTTTCCGCCGGATTAAAAACAGTAGTACCTGTGCTAGCCATTGATCCGGCAGCAGAGCCAATAGCAGGTGCTCCTGAGCCAAAAGTAACAGTAGTTAAACCTAGCTGATTAGCTACATCTAAAATATCATCTAAATCAAATCTTTCGGTTAGACTAGAAAAATCAAACCCTGTATCTGTTTGTGGCTGGTCTTCTTGTTGAGGCGCATTTACTAAAGTATTCCCTGCGTCTACATCAAAGTACCCAGTTAAATAAGGGTCCATCTCAAAGTTATTATATCTAACCTCAGCCATTAGCTATTCTTCCAGTTAGATAGTGTTTTAAGTCCAAAACTTGCAGCTATAGCAGCAGCTAAGAAACCTTTGTAGTAATCGGGCATTTGCGCGAGCACTATAAAGCCTTCCTGTATATAAGGGACTAACCCAGGAATAAACGCACCGATTAAAGGCAAACTAAGAATCACAGCAAACCACTCATCTTTCCAAGAAGACTGAGAACCTTTTGCTTGTGTTATATCCCATTCCGCATCATTTTCAATACGACGCATTTTAGATTCATGGACGGCTTGCTTTTCAGCAGCCTTGTTCTTAAAGAATGTACCAACTAAATTTGTTACTGGGCCTATTAATGCTTGCCACATAATACACTCCTAAGTTAAAGAAAGGGGCTACCGAAGCAACCCCCTGCTTTATTTTCTGCTATTAGCTAGCAGGAACAACCAAAGTCAAGCCAGATGCAGGACGCAATACAGCGATACCATATAGAGTATCTGAGGTAAATAGGTTAGCTAAAAACTCTTGCTTATACTGAGTTTGTGAGCGAACACCTACTTGCTGTGCCATAACCATCGCATCACGATGGAAAAGCATAGCGCCTAGAGAGTCTACTGAGCTTGCTGAGTTATCACCGGCTGCCTCAACAACAGGGCAGTTAGTGCTAACAAAAACGTCAATGCCATAGAGTTGGCCAATTTGACCGTTAGTCACTTGACCGTTGTTTACAAAGTCAGAGCTTACGTATCGGTCAATACCCATGATCGTGTTACGGACAACAGGAGGGACTACAAAGTAGCGGTTATCCATAGGAACATCTTGATCATCCAACTTCTGAATAATACCACGGAAGCCTGCGTCAGTAAATACGTCAGCAGAAACCACAGTATCAGCAGTGTAGGTAGAAAGACCGTTAGAAGCGTCTACAAAGAACGTACCTGCGTTATTCAAGTAAGTAGTAGACGTAGTACCGGAAGTTCCTAGACCAGTGGCTAAAGAGTGCAGATCAGTGTCAACTTGCTTTGCTAGTGCATAGCCAGCATCTTCAGTGTAAAACTGACGTAGAGAAGACAGAGCTTGCACATCAGTGATGTCTTCGATCAAACGTGAGTATTCAAAGTGCTTATTGATAGAAACCTGTACTTCGCTTTCTGTCGCATTTTGAACAGTTACAGCAGTGTTTTCTGCTTTAGCATGAGCGTCTCCACGGACAGGCTTAGGCACATGGATAGTGTCGCCTTTCTTACCTTCCATAGACATTTTCTTGACTAAGTTAGCCAAGACAAGGTTTTTTTCGTATGCAGCAATAATCTCATCACTCCAGATTTCTGGAATAAAAGTAGCTGCACTAGTGTTATCTACAAAACCGCCAGTTGCGGGATATGTTGAATCTGTCATAATAAATATCTCCTAAGATATGTTACCTGACCCGTTTCTCCGCATACGCTCTCATAATTTCTGGTTGAAGCGCAGCGTAACGATGAGGGTCTTCTTTCATAAGTTTAATAATGTCTGCGCGTCTGTAAATCTTTTTAGGGTTAGACTCGGAACTGCCTCTAGCATTCCCAGTGTTAGCAGACTTAACTGCTTCACGTCGGCTATTTTTTTCTGCTTGTGCAGTCTGTCCTACTAACTGCTTACGCTCTTTCCATAGACTGAAAAGCTCATCCGCAGATTCGTGGTCATACTGTTGATCAGCAGCTACAAATAATCTAGTACGCACTGGTGATGCTTTAATCCACTCAGCAAAACTCGCATCCTGTAAAATTGCTTTCATGTCAGGGTGCTTTCGCTGTAACTCAGCTAACGCTGTGCTTTGGCGATACTGTTTGCTAAGAGCTTCGGCTTCTTTAACTTTTGGATGATTTTCTATCCGCTGGTCAATAGCTTTGTCAGGTTCTGTAAAAAAGTCTACTTCTTCGACTTGTTGTGGTGCTTTTTCTTCTGGTGTAAGTTGTGAATTGATATACTGATCAACAACCTTACGTAACTCACCTACTTCTGAACTTTGACGCCCAAGTAACTTTTCAGCTTCTTGATGCATCTGTACAAGTTCTTCCGCAGACTTACCCTTGTATTTATCGGGGACTTCCGTTTCAGGCTCTTGTTGAGTTACCTGTTCTTCAGTTTCTTGTTCTTCTTGTTGTTGCGTATCATCAATACGCTCACTGTCTAAAATCCTAGCCATTATTAAACTCCGTACCTTAGTATTGTGGAGAAATTTAGTATGAAGGTTCTCTAATCAGAGGCTTGCCTTCTCTCGTATTTTATATGATTTGCTCGTGTCTTGGCCCACCGCCTAGTTGCGTCTGGAAAATCCCCACTAATAGGGTCTAACTTTGCTCTAGGAGCCGACACAAGCCTTGTTGCTTCTTCACCACACGCGCACCTAGTTGTCATGTGATCTGGAGTAACAAGTTCTTCAAAGGTTTGTCCGCAAGGACATTTAAAATCATATAACCTAAACATCTAGTTCTGATTGATCAGGCTGATCTTTTTCTTCTTGAGCTTGCTGATGAGCATTATCTATTTGCACTTCTAAGTTAAGAATATTAGCTATGACAGCTAACTGACCTTTCCTGAAGTATAGATTGTTTGCATCTTCAGTTAACTCTACTGAGTTTATACTTACAACATTATTTTTAAAATCAGAGATTAGCTGCTTCCAGCCTTCTGATCTAAACATTGCAAAATAATTGTTAAAGTATGTTTCTAGTTCTTGTGTCATCATATTTTACCTTGGTTGTCAAGAATATTTTGTACTTAATGTACGCTTTTATTATAGCATACTTTTAATGAAATGTCAAGAACTTTTAACGCTTTTTGGTTGCTTTTTTCTTGCGGGTGCCGTTCATAGGCGTTTTCTTCTTTTTCATCATTCCGTTACCATAACTTTTACCATAACCGCGCATTCTCTTCTCCTTACCATTTTACTTTATTAGCCCAATAAGCAGCAGACATTTTGCCTTTTGCTATGTTAGACCTGTGGCGTGCTTTAAAACTCGCACGTTTCTTTTTCATTTTATCAGACTCTCCAGCTTTAGGCTTACCCGCTGTGCTTGCGCCTTGCTGACCAAACCGGATAGTCTTTATCTGATCACCTTCTTTTGCCACAACAATGTGACTTTTTGTAGGATGATTAGGTGTTCTTTTTGGTTTATTGTAACCAGAGACTCCAGCACGTTTTAGACGAGAATCTTTTTCGCTCATTTTTATGCCGCTTTAGATGTAGTTGTCGCTTTTCGAGATGGTTTTGTATTCTGAGCATTCTCAAGTTCCTCAATTCGTTTTTGAAGTTCATCAAACTTTTTGTTAATTTGATCTACGATTTGAGAAAGCTCTGTGCGTGTTACTACCATTAGCGCTGTCCTTGTAGCTGTAATGTGGATTGTTGAGATTGGTTTTTGTTATCTATCTCTTTCTCTTTTAAAAAAGTCTGAGCAATCTTCATCCGACGCTCAAACTCTTTATCTTCTTGATCACCTGCTCGTAAGTTTGCAGTAACAGCTTTTATTTGATCTATACGTAGTTCTTGTGGGGCAAGCTGGGTCTCTACAGCAATCTTTTGTGCTCTTGCTTGAGATTCCGCTGCTTGGCCTGCTAAAGCTGCCGTTTGTGATTGCTGGAACTGTAACTGCGCCTGTTGTGCGGCCTGTGCTAATTGCTGCTGCTCAGGCGTGGGCTGCGCTGACTGTGCTGCTTGATCCATAGTAGCCAGTAATTCTTCTCTATTAGACAAGTTCATATTATCTATAATAGACTGAATTAAGCTATTATACAGAGGAGAATCAGGTGGCATGGTTTGCAAGAGTTGAACTAACTGCGTTACTTCGTATTCTCGTGCAATAATACCTAAGCTAGATGTAGCTACAAACTTAAAGTCGTTAACAGGATAGTTTTCAGGATCAAACTGCATATAACGACAAGCAGCCTTCTTTACGAAAGGTATTAAAAAAGACTCTTGAAAGTTTACCAGCGTGCGCTTATGTCGCTTAATAATTGCGCCCAGTGACATACTAATGCCTGCCGCTGTTGCTTCGCCATTGATACTCCCTGGTATGCCTGCGGAATCAATAGCGCCCGTAGACATCTGCACCATACGTTGTAGAGCTTCTGCCTGTGCAAACGTAATCTGGTTAACCTGACCAAAATTAAAAGGCTGGAGAACAGTACGAGGATCACCATTAGTCAAAATGATTTTACCTGGTCTAACCTCCGGCCTAGAACCGCGTGGAAGCCTCGTAGCATCCATTGCCATCATTGGATGTACTGTTAGAGATAGCGCATCAATACGCGCTCTTAGCTCAGTATCGAGAGCTTTTTGGCTATTGTAGCCCTTTTCGCAAACACCGCGACCCCAGAAACGACCAGGAACAACATCCCAAGGAAAAGCAATGATAGGGCGGTCTTGCATCATATATGGGTTTTCTTCCGCTTTTAACAGAACACCGCCGTTTGCTATGACAACAATAGCTTCGATATAGTAAGACTCTCGACTTTCTTCTTGTACATCATCTACGATGTCTGCTATATCTTCATCCTCATCTATCATCTCTTCACGTTCAGTTTTGTTTAAAAGATCACGAGGAACCAACCCATAGTATTTAGTCAGACGTACTTTATCTTCATCGTAAGATGTTAAGTCTTGATCAGGCTCTATATCATAATCAGGAGCAGCATTGCCTACATACACATCGCGATAAACGCCTTCTTCTTGAAGCTGCTCTACTGTATGTCGAGATACAAATTCATCAACAGCTACACCCAAAGCATTTTCTACAGATGTAGCTACAGGGTCTATAAGAAAATTTTGAGGCAGTACAGGGCGTAAACTAACAACTGTACGGTCAGTTATATTAACCCCTACCGCCGTTAACTGACCATCCATGATAGGCTGTGTAGCCGGAGCCATTTCTTTAACGTCTTCTAAGACAACTTCCGCTACACCCATGCCAAAAACAGCAGAGTTTATTAAACATTCACCAATTTGCTTGCGTATTTGCGTCTTAGCGAAGTCTTCGTGGAGTTTTTGCCGTAAATAAACAACATCTCCTGACTCTTGATCGTTAATATCATCTTTAATATCAAAAAAAGTACCTCTTCCAAAGGTAGCCTCTTCTATTTCAGCCACACTAGACTCTACTGCTTGCTGTAGTGCCGGTGAAATAATACGTGAGCGCTCACTTTGTCTGTCTGAGTCCTCTGCCGCCCAAATACCACGCCATAAACGGTAGTATTCTTCGTATTTAGCCGCATAATTAGTCTCATAGTGGTCGCGCCAAGTGTCACACTTGCGTATTACCCAATTCTCTAAGCTCTGCTCAGTCATTAACGTATCATTATCGCCGTATTGCATAGTTATACTTTCCTTGAGCGCCTTGTTTTTTGAGCAATTTTCTTAGGTTGCTTGCTAAACTGCTTACCAGCAGCAGTGTCTTTACGTTTTTTACGGGTAGTAGCCGCATATTCTTTGTCTGACAAAGACTGTATTGCTTTTTCAGGTAAGTAGCGCTCACCTGTAGCTTTTGAACCTTGCGTGCTGGGCTTCCCTGACTTCGTGCGCCACTTTTGTTTGGTCCACTTTTTAAGAGACTGCTGTGGTTTTTTTAAGTTAGCCATCAGCCCTTCACTTTTTTTTGAACTTTTTTACTTAACTCTTTGAAATGGTAAAGTTTCTGACTAGTCTTACCATGTGTTTTATGCGTGTTTAAGTCTCCATTTGGCATTTTGTGGGTATTGCCCTTCCATTCTTTGCCTTCTTTTGTGTAATGCGGTACGCCCTTCACGATGTGTAACCCCCACCTTTTGCTTTGTATTCTTTGGCTAGCATTTGGGCTTTACGCGCCGACCATTGCCCTGGCTTGCCTCCTTTGCTTCCCGCTTTAATCCTGTTAAACAAGTTTTTACGCATAGTAGGCTTCGTATAGTTGCCTGCTTCGTTGACCCTTGACTTAGGTTTTGCTTTTTTGGTAGCCATACTAATACCCCGATACAACATCTAATATTTCATGATTGTCAATTTCAAACTCATAGCTGTACGCTACTTTAGCCAGCTGATCAACGTAAGCCAGCGCATCCACTAAATCATCGTGTGTCAGTAAATCAGGGAACTGGAATAATTGATCTAAAAACTTACTGTTCCAATGACCTTGATTTAAAGTTATTTGACCATTCTCAAAGCGCCCTTGCAGCGCCCACAAAACCCGATCAGTTTTTTTTCTGTTGCCGTGGGTTAACTCTTCTACAACAAAGAAACGCCCATACTGCTTCATTAAGTCAGTTAAAGGCGACATTACAGCTTGCTTTGCTATTCCCTTTTCTATCCCCACACTGATCGGGCGGTAGTCCCTAACTACCTCAAAGATTTTCCTAGCAGTATCTCCTAACTCCCAGCGACCATAAATTATATTTTCAACAAACCAACCATCAGAGTTTACTTTAGCAACCACTATAGCTGTTTCATCTAATCTACTGTTTTTACTTCGTTTTTTACTTACGTCTTCAAAACCAGCCAAGTCAACAGCTACATAATAGTCACCTGTTTCTGGAGAATCCCCGAACTTTACCCAATCCTCTTTAAACATCTCCGAACCACGAGCTTCAAAAGAGGCCATAAACTCTTGACGGAAAGCGTAACTAGACATGTTTTTCTTAGCAACTTCAATCTCATCAGGGTCTAAGAGAGGGTTATCATAAGAAGTAAAATGATAAGCAGCATAAGTCTCATCATCACCTAGTTCCGCATACTTGTACAACTCATAAAAATGGTTCCGGCCCATTGGTGTACCAATGAACATTGCCGAGCCTTTCTGGTCAGCTAGTGCCGGTCTAAGTATTTGTTCAAAAACCTCTGGCTTCATGTCAGCATATTCGTCCATAACTAGGAAGTATAGACTAACACCGCGCATTGTTTCCGGTCTGTCAGCACCTTTTAAAGATATGGTAGCCCCGTTAATTAACTTAATCTGTAAGTTATTTATATGGCTACTGGCTATTACAGGGTGCGCTAACTCCAGCAACGTCTGCCACATAATATCTCTAGCCTGCCCCTGTGTAGGCGCAACGTAAAAAACATGGCCTTTGTTTGCTTTCAAAGCATTTACAATTAACATCCAAGCAGCTAACCTGGACTTCCCTGTACGTCTGCCCGCCGCAATGATCTTGAATCTTATGTCATCTTCCCAAACTTCTTGTTGCCAAGGAAGTAACTCAATTTTAAGATCAGTCATAAGTCCACATCACAGGCCCAGTTTTTCTTAAATCCACATGCACAAAGTCTTTGGAAACACCTATACCTTTAAAACCTAATAAGATAGCACAGTGGACAACTCGTCTTCTTCTAACAGCATCAGTCACCGCTATGTCGGCAGCAATACCTTGTCCATGCGTACCTGGTTTTATTTTTTTATTTTCTATAGGATGCTTAGGAGAACGATAGCCACTTGTGATAACAAAAGGAAACCCGCACGCTTCCCGTAACTCATCAAGCCTTTTAATTAACTCATCATCAATTTCATTCTCACCAGTATGGCTGCACTTAAACTCGTCTCTAGTAAAGTATTTAAATCCCATCTGGTTCTTTAACCTCGTACTCGGTTTCTATAGGTTCGCTTGTTACTTCTGTTTCTGTTGTGCTGCTCAACCCTGAGATTGTAATAGACACCGCTGCTCTACCTGTGTTACCATCCTTTTCAAAGTAACTTAGTGGTAACATCCTGTCCATAACTAATTTCCAAGCAGCCGCTTGGTTCTTATGTTCATCGTTTAAGGCAGCATCAAATATACTATCTAATACCTTCCTAGACTTAGGTGAAGCTAACATCCTTGCTTTATAATCATTTATAATAGCAGCGTCACCTTTAGGTCTCCCAAGTTTACCCCTGTTTCCCGCAGTCCTGCTAGCTACATCAGTTTTCCTGGGTCTACCTCGCTTTCGCTTAGGTTCATCTTTATTATCCATTATGTATTTTACCTTAATTTACCTAAGAATACATTATAATTATAGCACATTTTTTATTAAAAGTCAAGTCCTTTTTCTTGTTAAATTGTTACAGCACATTATGGTAATAAAATCAACAGTTTACACTAGATAATTAATGTTTACTTTTGTTGACTTTTGTTAACTTTTGTGTCTGGGTGCCTACTATAATAATCATAAGTAACACAAGCCCCTCCCGGCCATCTATTTCTGCCCCACTCGGCACAAATGTTGCATGAGAAACTTGGCACACATGTTGCATGAGAAACTAAAGTTGGCATGGTTCTTGCAGAGTCGTTAACATGGGCGGCATGGGTTGTCAAGTGTTTACATGTGTGGACAAGTGAGTGCCAATGAAGTACCCAATAGCTCAACTCAAGCAACAAAGGAAACACAAGAACAATGTAACACTCTGTAACACTTTAATAGTTGA
>CAACVD010001819.1_pt1 | contig 10132 bp, 11 predicted proteins | sample 2381771 | NCBI WGS metagenome assembly CAACVD01 (sample SAMEA5211965, study PRJEB30684) | marine metagenome | biome: Marine; feature: Epipelagic; material: Water | collected 2015-10-15 | depth 15 m | reverse complement strand
TTGAAAATAGATTTACCGTTAGAGATATACTACTCAAAGAAAAAGAAGTTTATCCTTAACCTCAACAACTACCGCAACGCTCATTACCGGGTGTTATCCACAGCTAAGAAGCTTTACTCAGATGAACTTGTACCCAGACTAGAAAAGTTTGATGGTTTCTCTGAGCCAGTTACTTTGACCTATACTTACTATGCTAGAAGCAACAGAAGACTAGATATAAGTAACCCTTGTTCCATTATAGATAAGTTTGCGTGTGATGCTTTAGTTAAGGCTGAGATCCTGGAAGACGACAGCTTCAATCAGATCAAACAGGTGGTGTATATATTTGGTGGTGTGGATAAGGACAATCCAAGGTGCGAGCTAGAGATAACTAAAACGGAACTCCCGTCTCAACCCAAGGCTTAATCTTTACTATCGTTCCTTGTAGGCATTTCTTAATCCACTCAGCTTTCTTCAGTATATCCATAGGAAACCCGGAGTTGACCACTTGTATTAGTTCTTCACTAGAATAAAAGTTATTGTCCTCAGAGTGTTTGTTGGCTGGTACGTTAACGAATCTAAAGTCGTCCTTCTCATACACAACGATGTCTTCGTCCTTCTCTATGAGCGTAGCCGGTATTAGTTCTGGAATATAGTTGTGACGATTACATCCTTTAGTCTGACGGTCTGTGTTGATCTTCTTATCGTGCTGAGTGCAATGCCAGTGAGCATCTTCCTTATCTATATCTACTTTTGCGAACCGACATGAGCGACAGTGGATCTTCGCGGGCAATGCTCTACCCAAGTAAGAAGCTTGTTGAGCTGGGGTCATATAACTGCGGATGCGATAGTCAGTCTCAGGTATGTAGTTCTCTGGTGGTGACTCAGATAGTAAAACGTTCTTGGCTTTATCCATCAATGTATCAAATAGATCTCTATCAAACTCTACAATCTCAGTATATAAATCTGAGTTGTTCTTGTTGTATACGATAGCTATGGCATGTTTGAACTTAAACAAACCCATGTATAAATGTAACTGAGCAGCGTATTCATCAGACCACTCGCAGTAACTTCCTAGCTTGTTTAGATTGTTAAAGCGATTGTCGTTAGCTGTCTTGAACTCTAGTAGATATGGGTTCTCTTGATCTAGCCCCGGAAGGTTACTTGCTACACCGTCTATATGGCCTTTAACGTGCCCTCCTAGGGCTTTAGTTTTAAACTGCTTACCATTCTTATCTACATCATAGATCTTCGCACCAGGTATCTTTCTAAGCTTCTTAATAAGGTCATCTTCTACAACGTTACCTAGATCTAACAAACGCAATACTCTAGGCTCCCAATCATCTGGCATCAACCAACGGTAACGCATCCAGACCAAACGCTGGTTAGGATTACCAATCCCACTGATACCTAAGTAAAACCTTTGGTGTCTCTCCTCGTCTAGTTCAACCTGATCTAGTAAGTCATGAACGATTGTCATAGTTTTATTCTCTCATTCTTTTTGTTTCTGATACCAATGACATTCTCATACTGACCTTGCTTTTGAATAGCTATCTCAGATATAGAATCAAAGGCTCCATTGTTTATTAATTCAGCAGCCATCCATGCTTGCTTTGGAGATCCCCATTCATTGGTAATCTTCTTCCATTTACGCACGGCCATGTTGTGTGCGGTGGGGTGTCCAAACATAAGGGGCATCTTCTTAGGAAAGAACTCATTGCCTACTGTAAAGATCACCTGACAGTATTCACTGCCGTTCTTAGACTTAGTTACTTTAGCAAATATATCTGTTACAGGTTTGAATACAGGCTTAGACTTAGCCCTCTCATCTGAAAGTACAGCTTGCTTCTCTGCTTTAGTTCTTCTGGCTACCTCTCTTTCTTTCTTAGTCCACAAAGATTTAGTTTGTTTTGCCTCAAAGACTTGTCCACATTCAATACATTCTTTAGCTGATGGTGAGTTGATCGTATTACAAGATGCACATATCTTAGGATGATATCTGTTTTCAGTAGCTCCGGGCGATACTTCATCCAAGCATCCATGTCTAGCAACGTTCTCTCCGTAGTCCAGAAGCAAGCAGTTGTTCTTATCTTCGTGGATCCTCATCCCTCTACCGCACATCTGCACGTACAGTCCTACGCTTTGTGTTGGTCTAAGTAATGCTATGCAGTCTGTCCTGGGGGCATCCCATCCTTCTGTCAGGACACCAACGTTACAAAGCGCATGGATCTTGCCAGACTCAAAGTCAGCAAGCGTTTGACTACGTTCCTTGCTAGGTGTCTCCCCGGTAATAACAGCGGAGCTGATACCATACTGCTTTAAATACTGTGTCATCTTCTCAGCATGCAGTACTGATACACAGAAGAATACTGTTGCCGTTCTGCCTTTGGTGTAAGCGTTATCAATCCAATCACTTACCACTTCTACTATGGTCTCATCTACCATAGCCACTTCTTCTAGTTCCTTCTCTCTGAAGTCTCCATTCTTAAACTTCAAGCTGACAGATCCAGCATCAATGATAGCCTTGTCGTTTACAGCATAGGCAGAGAGCCTACATAAATAGCCCTCTCTGATCAATTCTGGGATAGATACGGTATAGGCTAGACCTCTAAAGAAATGATCCTTACGCTTGCCGTATATGTATCCTTGACCCATTCTGTATGGTGTTGCAGTACAACCCATAACCTTCATGTCTCCACGATCAGATAACTCAGTGATAATCTTTTGATACCTGGTGTGTGATGTAGGCGGTACGTTGTGTGCCTCATCTATAATCATGTAGTCAAACTTGCCAACCTTGGCTAGTCTTTTGGGTGAAGCCAATGTATCTCTGCTGGCTATCAGTATCTGTGCATCATGCTCAAAGCGTTTCAGTCCAGCTGCTAATACACCGACCGGGGCATCAGGCCATACAGACTTAAGTTTCTTTTCTGCTTGATCTACTAATTCTTTTCTGTGTGCTAAGACAATAAACCTAGCTCCAGGATCTTTAGCCAACACTTCTTTAATGAAGTGAGAGAAGATAATCGTCTTCCCAGCTGCGGTGGGTAATGCAATTAGAGCATGTTCGTTGGCTGGTTTGGTTTCAAACCAATGGTGTAGGGAGTTGATTGCATCCCTTTGGTAGTATCGTAACTGCATTAATGTATAGATCCATTCTGCACTTCATAGAAGTCAAACATCCTTTCTACTATGTCTGGATCTATCTCACCGCTTTCTAGCTTTGTAAGTAGTATCCCGGATATAGTACTCAAAGCATCCTGTGTATTGAATGAATGTTTGAAGACTAACTCAAGGGCAAACTGCAATAGAACCACCATCATGGTTTGTATATCCAGATCAAGTGATTCCCACTTCTCTATGTTTTTATTTAGATCCAACATAACTTGGTCTAATGTTTCTTTGTCAAATTGATTTTCCATGTATTAAACTATATCTTATATGAGGCGAGAAGTAGCTAAAGTATTACTCAGGTCTTTGAGAGCATTAGCTACTGCTCGGTATTTCATCACAAAGTCCCTCTCTCTCCTGACCTGTATACGCAACTCTGCGATGAAATTCTTTTACTTGTCCCAATCAAACCCATCATCGTCATCGTCATCAGTAGATGCGACAGCTTCGACAGGTGCTTCCGGGACAGGTGCTGCTTCTTGAGGTGCTGGTGTAGGCGCACCCTTGTCATTGAACTTAGCGATAACGTTCTTGTCATCCCACTTAGTACCGTCACCTTTATCTCCGCCTACTTCTACTTTGAGAGTGGCATCGAAAGGAACGTTCATCATTGACTCAAGAGCTTCAAGGTTAAAGTTCTCTACATCAGGATCCAAGCCCATAGCTTTTCTCCAATTACGTATCTTGCTTTTAGATACGTTCAAGCCATTTCCTTCAAGCATAAAGTTTTCCCAAACTTTTCTGCCAGCATACTGAGGACCTACAACTTCAAAAGTTATATTGATCATCTTATGGTTGTTGGCCTTACTCTTCTTAGATTCCCAAGTTGTACCAACCATTTCATAATCACCGGCTGGCATGGGACCTATTGAACTTACATCAAGTTCTTCTACATCAGTTAAATTAATTTCAAAATCACTCATTTTTTTACTCCTGTTTTAGATTTTAAAGATTCTTTCAAAGCAGTCATGAAAGCACTCCACTCTAGTTCTAAAGGGGTACTCCCCAAATCAACTCTAGACTTAGCGTCAAACGAGGCTGCATATTTATGAAACAACTTACGCTTGCCGTAAGACACACCTCTCGTTGTTTCTTTAAAGCCCTGTCCACTTGTACGAGTTGTAACTTCGTAGTTTGCAAACAGATTAAAATCCACCCATTCTTTTATCATTGCTGATACCTTCTTGTGTAGATTTAATTCCCAACGATCATAAGGTTCTCTCTCAGGATCGTTAAAAGTTCTTATAGATACATGCGATAACAAGATGACATTCATCTTTCTTTTCGCTCCCAGGTCATCGAACATATGTAGCAATGCACGGTATAGTTCAGATGCTTCTGTGTATCCTTTACCAAAACCTAGAGCTTCAATTGATTTGACTGAATGATTCTGACACACCTTTTGATGTATCAGTTTCTCAGCCCAATCTGTGGTATCAAAGACTAGGGTCTTGTAATCGTGTTCTTCATGCAACAATGTATTAACTTGTTTCAATACATCATCGTATGTTTGACATAAGGGAAAAGATGGTACGTCAATAAAGTTTGTTCCATCTTCTGTCTTAATAAATATTGGTCTGGGTGCTTGTGAAGCAAAGGTACTTTTACCTATGCCGTTAGTCCCGGACACATTGATCTTTAGTGTAGGCACTTTGATTCCTGTTTCTACTGTATCTAATAAACTCATTTATCTATTCTCCTCAATAAATTTCTAATATCTTTTTGCTTCAGATGGTCAATGTCAAAATCATATGCACAAAATTCATAACCTCTAGGTGTTGTTTTATATGCTTTAGGTATATCGCCAGTCTTAATCGCATACGCAGCTATCAATAAATACCAAATTAAAGATTGGTCATCTTCATGTAGCTGTTCTAATATTTTTCTTGCGCTAGGCTTTCTTATTGTACTCATTTCTTATCTCCCTTTAATGGATCTATAAAAGATATGTAAGGTCTTTCATTGATCTTGGTTTGTAATCCCTCTTGTATCTTGTCGAATACATCTTGATTGTCTTCTGCAATCTTTTTAGACATGGCCGTGTCTTCAACGAACTGTGTCTTGAATGGGAATAAATTCTTGGGTATGTCTTTCTTTACTTTAGATAGGAACTCTTGGTCCCAGGATCTAGTGATCTTGTATTGCAACCTAATGTCTAAAGGTATGACATTGTTGAGTGGGACTCTGGTAGATCCACCGGTATTAGAAAGTTTCTTGATATGCTTTTGTATCTCAGGACGAGAAGCAATTTCGTTATCCAGTTCTGCACTGGCTTTTTTTAAATCAGCTTGCATTGTTAAATTCTTTTTCTTTTCTTTTAACAAATCTGCAAGGCAGAGTTCACTTATATTTTTCTTTTTCATTATCAGTCTCCAAACTTTTAATACCCTTATCTTAGTCACATAAAATTCTATGTCAAGTAAATACTTTACATTTAGTAAATAAGGATTTATAGTTGCAATCAGACACGTTCCTTAAATTCACACCGTCACCCCGTGAGCGAGGGAGCGTGTCGCCAGATTAAGAATAGGAGAGACATGAATTTAAAAAACTACATTGAGAAGAGGGGCGAAGAAACTCTAGCCAAGGAACTTGGTGTATCAGTAGATACAATAAGATCCTGGAGATACGGCAGTAGACAACCTTCAGTAAACCAAGCAAAGAAAATTATCAAGTTAACCGGGCATGCCTTAGATTGGGAAGGCATATACGGACCAGTAGAGGGATAACATGTCTCTCGATTTACAATTCAATCTTGTTGGAGACGAGATCGATGATAAGTCACGCAAAGATATGTTGGTTTCATATTATGAAAACAACTTTCATCTTATACCTTGTGGCTCACGCGAAGACGTAATACCAGATTACTTCAAAGCAAGACATCCTAATGAAGAAGAAGATGTCTTAATCAAGCGTTGGTCAAAGACACCAAGAGTCAAATGGTCTGACTACATCACCAACCAGCCAAGTAAGAAAGACATAGGCAATTGGTACAAACAGTTTCCCAAATGTAATTGGGCGGTGGTAACAGGTATCACCTTTGTTGTATTAGATGCAGACTCACAAGAGGCTTGTGACTTCGTAGAGTCAGGTGAGATCACAAGAACTACACTCAAACAGAAGACTCCTCGCGGTGGCTATCATTACTTCTACGCAATCAATCCCAACCTTACTATACGAAACACAACAGGCAGACTAGATATCAGAGGAGAGGGTGGCTATGTCATGGTCAGTCCTTCTAATAAGTATATGTTTGAAACTGTCGATGATGTGATCATTGATTCAATGGATGATCTACCTGTACTCAACAGTCAGGATATGAATGTCATCTATGACTTCAACAACGATGGCAAGATCAGTCTAGATAACAAGACACCTCTATCATTAGATGGTGTGCAATCTGGAATGCGTAACGATACATTGGCAAGGTTGGTAGGCAAATGGATTCTAGAAGGTTGGGGCATGCGAGAAGTTCTGATCAAAGCATTAGATTGGAATCAAACGAACACTCCACCTATGAGTGTGCAAGAGGTATTACATACCACCAATAGTATTTGTACAGGCCATCTCAAAAGAAACCAAGAAGATACAGACGTTGGCATATTGAAATGGAATACAAGCCAATGGCAGATACCGTTAGCAGATGAACTCAAAGAGATCATGGATCAAGAAGATCCAATTGACCAACAAAAGAGTCAGGACACAGTTGAAAGAGATCCATTAGGTTTAAAGTCTTTCAATGATCCTTTCTGGGATACGATGGACTCAAGTCGCATCGAACAGTTTTGGGGAGATGCATTTGTATTTGAGCAATCAAGAGTTTTACTACTAGGTAAACCTAAGATAGGTAAGTCACATTGGCTAGGGGCATTCGCTGCTTCTGCCACAACAGGCACAGAGTTTATGGGGACACAGTTCTCTAGACCTCTAAAGGTTATGTGGCTACAGGCAGAAATCATTCATGAGTTTCTAAAGAAAAGAATAGAGATGTATTACAAACCTTTTCATCATGACCCGGAGCTATACAACTTGGGTAAATCAAACCTGATAGCATCTGGCAGACTCAGAAAGAACATCATGAGAGATGGAGACATGGATGCGATAGCTGAGAGTATTGAATATCATAAGCCTGACTTGGTTATGATTGATCCTATTATTAACTTCTTTAGTGGTGAAGAGAACTCTAACTCAGAGATCCATGAGATGTTATCTAGGATAGATAAGTTGATAGAACTATTCAAAGTAGCAGTGATCATTGCTCACCACACAGGTAAGGAAAGGGCAGACGATCTGTCGTTCATGTCTGCTCGTGGTGGTAGTGCCTTTGCTGGTTGGATGGACTCAGGTATCAAGCTGTCAGGTACAAAGCCTAACGTCTCATTGTTTTATGAGGCAAGAAACGCGAGAGAGCCTGATCAACATCTAGCTTACTTTGACTTTGAGCGTGGCTTCTTTAGAACTGTGGATGCACAAGACAGTCCTGATGAAGTAGAGATAGCTAGAGTCATAGCTGGAGCAATGAGTTCGTATAAGTTCTATACAAGACAAGAGCTAGAGTTATTGGCTCGAACTGCATTGAAAGAGAAAGACTTAGCTTCAGGAGAAAGAGCAGCAAGATACGGTGTATCACATGTTCAGAAGTATCTTGGAGATAAGGTGAAGACACATAACGTACCAGGCAAGAACACTTGGTATTACTTAGAAGATAATCAAATGGAGAAACCTTGGAATAAAGATGAATAACAAAGAAACAATAATTATGGTTCTTGACCCCAGAGAAATGAAAGAACTTAAAGCGATCACACTTAGACAAGATGTTAAAAAACTTATGGCTTATGGTTTTAATGCTAAATCGATGTCTGAATATATGGGAAACCAAATAAGCGACAGAGCTATAAGAGAGTTTATAAAATACAAAAGAAAAACTTTAAACACACATAACTTTGGAGTTTTAAGCGAATGGACGGCTAAAGTTTTAGAACAAATAGAAAATTTAGAAGAACCAATAAGTTATGCAGACTATTATTTAGAAGCAGTTAAAGATGATTAAGATATTAGATGTTTGTTCCGGGATAGGAGGATTCAGCCTTGGACTAGAGGCTACAGGTGGTTTTGATACTGTAGCTTTTTGTGAGTATGATGAATTCTGTCGTAAAGTATTAAATAAACACTGGCCTGATGTGCCAATATATAAAGACCTAAAGGAGATTGGAAATGAACCAACAAGACTTATTCAAGAATTCGACCTCATCTGTGGAGGAATCCCCTGTCAACCGTTCTCCCTCGCCGGGAAGCAAAAAGGCAAGGAAGATGACAGACACCTCTGGCCGTACATGTATGAAATTATTAAGCACAAAAAACCCACTTGGGTCATTGTCGAAAACGTTGGTGGCTTCGTCAACGTGGCACTCGACGATGTGTGTCTTGACTTGGAAACCGAAGGTTACGCCACGCAATCGTTTATTATTCCAGCTTGCGGTGTCGAAGCCCCCCACAAAAGAGATAGAATCTGGATCCTCGGAAAAAATGTGGGCGACACCACAGTCAATGGACGGACTAAGGATAAACCAAGTGAGGAAGAAGGAAGAGTTGTCGGACAAAGCGAAGAAGGGAGGGTGCTCGAATCTGAGGGAACAAGTGATAGAGGAGCCTCAGATGTGGATGACTCCAAGCGCAACGAACATATCGAAGAGATCAGAGGAGGGGATGGAGAAGAGAGAGAAGATGAGAAACGACAGGGGGAGGAAGACAGTACCTCCAGGATCTCTAGCGGAGCAAGTGGACTACGGGTATCCGATCAAGGACATGAAACAAGCGGACATGTGGCCAACTCCAACGACAATGGACACGAAGGAGGACTCTCTGAAACACGCGACCAAGATGTTACAGGGCAAGACTCACAGAGCATCAGGGCAACCGATACAAAAGACTCTGTCGGACAAGGTCATGATGGAGGAGATTCTCAACAACCCGGAGCTGATGGAGTTGTACCAGGATCATCAGATGACAGAGAGACCGAATCTTCCGGAGCAACAGGAGTTCGTGGCTTATCTGAGGAGTCAAACAACAATAAAGGAACTAGCAGAGAAGACGAACATCAAGAAGACAACGATAGAGCATTGGTTCAGGAAGGACAAAGCGGGGTTCAGTCATCCATCGATAGAGGATTGGGAGGCAATCAAGCCTCATCTAAAGGAACTCAAGTACGACAAGGAACTGACAACGATGGAGTCAATAGAGTGGAAGAATCAAAAGATGTGGCCGACACCAACTCAGGACATGACAACGGAGAGAAAGAAGAAGTACGCACAAGGGGGCAAGCCTCTGACGATGGCAGTACAGGAGGAGGAACAGAAGATGTGGCCGACACCGAGTTCAAGGGATTACAAGGGGGGAAGCGGAACAGTCAAGGAGAAGGACGGAAAGTATTATCGTCAGAGCGACACAACAGGGACGAAGTTCGGAGTGAGACTAGACGCGTTAGTGGAGTATCAGGAGAAACAGAAGATGTATCCAACACCGAGAGCATCGGAAGTGGCAGCGACAATAACAGTAGAAGCAGCACTCAACAGGATAGAGAAGACAGGGTACAAAGCGAATCTAGAAGAGAACGTAGCTCTGAGGGAACAGGAGAAGATGTTTCTAACGCCGGGGGCGAACGAGGACGCAGCTGGCAAACCGACAGGCAAGATGCAGAGGATGTTGGGGAACTCACCAGAAGTCAGGAACACAGGGAAGGGAACGCTGAATCCAGATTGGGTGGAATGGTTGATGGGTTATCCTCCAGGTTGGACGGACATTACGGATTTGAAGTAGAACCCGACATCCCAAGGGTCGCAGAGAACATACCTGATCGAGTCAACAGACTCAAATCATTGGGTAATTCAATCGTGCCTCAGATCATTTATCACATAGGCATGGCTATATTAGAAGAGGAGAGAAAGAATGAAGAAAACAAATAACTATCTTGTCAGACATGAAT
>CAACVD010000952.1_pt2 | contig 10146 bp, 1 predicted proteins | sample 2381771 | NCBI WGS metagenome assembly CAACVD01 (sample SAMEA5211965, study PRJEB30684) | marine metagenome | biome: Marine; feature: Epipelagic; material: Water | collected 2015-10-15 | depth 15 m | reverse complement strand
ACCATACCCGCTGTTGCGGTGCGCTAACAGCACACCTCCGTGATTGTCGGGGAAGGTGTTGGTGGCGCTTGTTTTCGTTCGCGCTAATGTCGTGATGACAGGTCTTACGCTCAACACTCCCTTGACTCTCAACTGCGAATTGCCGACACTGCTCTTGTTGAGTTTGACAATTTGAAAGGTTCTGTCAACTTCATCGCTCTCCGCGTCAATGTCCCCACCGTCACCTATTCCTGTAAGCACGGCTTCAAGACCCGCTTCGTAAGAAATCATTTGAAAATTGGATTCGCCCGTTGAAGAATGGTTCGCTTCAATCAAGGCTTGTCGCACGCTACCGACCGGAGAGTTGTATTCAACAATATCACCCGGCTCTAAATCCCAAGAGAGCGTGTGCCTGTTTGACACAAGACCGCCCTGCGCCTTCCTGTTCAAACGAAGTGCTTGATTTGCTGACTTGCGCGCCGCAGTCTCATTGTTAGCAGTCGGGTCAAAGGTAGTCATTTGTTTGATTGAACCGTGCTTCTTCTGCAACTCAGCATCGTCAACCTGCACGCTGATTACATCATTGAGTGCTATGCCTTTTCCTTTTACAATCACGCGGTTAGCAACATCAACTACGGGGTCAATACTCGTCTCGCCCACGCCGCGCTGAACTCCCAAGGTTCTGTCTTTGACTTGGAAAATTTTGGGGGCGTAAAGAAAATTACCGAATCGGTCGTAGTAAATAACAAAGTGGTCGTGTCGCGCGACAGAACGAATTGCGCTTGGGAGAACAAGTGAGTTGAAATTCTTAGCCACGAAAAGAGCGCTTGTCCCCTTGGTGCTGACGCTGTTCAAACCGTGTAGGGCTTTGCTAAACAACTTCTCAACCAAATCTGTGCTACGCAACCCAACACTCACGGATTGGCCTCCGTAAACATGACGCGTTTCACCCATCTGTATCTCTGCTAAAGTGCGCCCTTTCATGTTGTTGAGAGCAATCCGCACACCTTTTTGAGTCGCGCTGACGCTATCAGTTCTCAATCGCATGGTAGGGTCATTCGCATCGTACAGTAGCATTGGTCGCTTAGAGGTTGGTGAAAGTTGTTGACCATCAAAAAACGGAGCGTCTTCGTGTGAAGTGTGTGCTAAACGAACGCCCGCGGATTCTTCACTCAAACGGTATCGGCGGGGGTGACTACTTTGGAAGTCTGTTTGGTTTGGTTTATCCACTTGAGAAGTCAAACCGTTTGTTTGCGCGGGTTCGTAAATAACATGGTGAACCGCGTTGTCCACGAATGTAGGTTCTTCGGCCACTGCTCCAACAGTATCATGAATAGCGTCCAAACGACCTGCGCTTGGTGCGGCGTAAGATGTGTTCGTTGGGGAAGGCACTGTGTAGGTCATAGCGTCGCCTCCTTATCCGTCCTGTCTCCTTCACCACTGTGGTCTGCTGTATTCAAATCATCACCCGCATACAACTGTTGAGTGTAGCGCGGCTGAACATTGTAGTCAAGTCGGATGAAGGAATCGTGCTCATCTCTTACAGACTGTCTTCGGCTCGCATCCCCTCGGAAATGTTGCAGAGTATTGCTGGAAACAATCATTCGCGCAACGGCTTGTGTTGCTATTGTTGCGAAATCACTCGCTCCGCTACCCGCAATCTTCGGCCCTGTACTTGCTGGTGCGCTTGTTGATGATGATAGGTTGAACAGATAAACAGGCGCGTATGGTGGATTATTTGGAGCAGGGTTGCTACCTCGCATGTAAGTTGAGGCGGCGTCAGCGGCGCGTGCGTTAGGAGCGTCGTAAAGGAAAACACCGTAGCGGCCAGCGGCGGTTGCTGATAGCACATGAGTTGTATCATCGCGGAACAGTTCAATGTGTTTGTTATCAAGCACGCGCACAGGGCGAACAAGGAACTTGATGGTTTCATCTTTAGCGTTCGTTTTGTAGGATTTTGAATTATGATTGCTGGTTTGATACGGGTTTGTCGTCGGGCCGCTTGCCGCACCCCAAAGATAATCACTAATTGGTTCTCCTTCGGAAGTTAATTCCAAAATGAAAGTACCGCCCATGACCGGAACTCCATGTGTTGTTCCAAACTTCAACACTTGCTTGGCGGATGAGAAGTTGAGTGTGTGTAAATTGAGATTGTCCAACGCGCGATTAGCCGTACTGACACCACCTGTTAGAATGAAACGCTGACCAACCTGTCTGTCAGTATGCAGACTGTGTGCTTCTGTGCTGGCGATTGCATAGTTCGGACCCATCTCGCCATCATTCTCCCCTACTGTCATTGCGTCTAAACCAATACGCGGTTTTGATTTTGCAATTGGTTCTTGCATGAAAGTGAAATTTGAATGTTCAATGTTTGTTCCGATGTTTGCTTCGCGTTTTAACAACCCATCCGAACCGGCTAATTCTAAACGAGCGCTAATACCTCGCGGCATTTCGTGAGATTCCAATTGAACATTTGAAGGACGAATCAATCCATTTGTGAACGGAGGTTCGCTGGTGTGGTGTGATAGAACTAAACCAAACGGTCGCATATCCTCGGATACATCTTGGAGAATATCTTCGTTGAAATATGTAGGATAGCGAACACCGCGCCCGTCACCACGGTCGCCTACACGCTTTGCCGTAGCAGGGTCAAAGAATCGCTCGGAGGCTACCGAAGTGCGCAACGCTGAATCGTTGAACATGGTTTCAGCGGACTTGGTTCGGTCAGTTGCACGATAGGCGTCCTCAGCATCCCATGATGGACGAATACCAAAGCCGCGCACAGGGAAACGACGCACTTCTTCACCTGTCGTATTGCCCCACCAATCAATCATGTAGTGGGTTTGAGCAAGAGCAAGATTGACGCGCTGGTCAACAACATCTGTTCCTGCTTTCAATCCCGCAGGAGTATCAGCATGGAAGCGACGAATAGCAGTGGAGGGGTTGCGTATGTTTCGCACCGCGCATCCGAATCCTTTTGTCATTCTGCGCCCATCACTGTACTGAACCTGTTGTCCCTTGAGGTCGCTTCCAACAAGCGCGGATGCGTTAGTCTGCCGCTCAATAACACCTACATAAGAAGGGCTAACAACAGTTGTCGGTGTTGTTGTATTGGAGGCGATTTGAGTTGTTGTTGTCATTGTTGCACCGTCGTCACTAACGAACGGACCCTCTGCTTGATAATGATAATTGGTGTAAGGGTCGCGCAACGCTTGATTGGCTTTGATAGCCCAACGAGGTCGGTTGTAAGGTTGCCTTACCGATACACGGTATCCCCATCCAGCGTTGCGTTTTGTTGAGGCTGAGTTGATTGTTTCGGTCATTGTTTCAACATTAGCATTTGCTACTACCAATCCTTTAGCGTCGCTAACCTGCTTGATATTAGCATCATCCCACTTGTTGCGCCATCCAACCATCGCAGTTCCGTAAAGACTGAGTGAACTCATTTGCGCACCAAAGCGATGGCCTCCCGACCAAAATGCGCCGAGTTGATACTTACGCGATTTACCATCTGCGCCTGCTTGGTGAGGGTAGTTGCTGGTATCGGGGTATGAGTCGGTCAACCCATCACCCGGCCCTTCCCATGCCTTCATTCGGAATTTGAATGGACCGTCACTCATAGCGTATGTGAACTCATGGTAGTGGACCATTTCAAAATGCTCCGGTGCGTGGTTGTAGGCTTTCTTGTCAGCCGCGGCATCGCTTTTAGCACTGCGACTGTCGGAAAACCATGTCATCGGGCGACCAAGATTGTAGTGCCACATGCAAAGATACGCGTCGGGAAGATGCATTGAATTGGTATCGCGCGTTCCCGACAACAACTGTGGTAAGTTGCGTGTAGCGATGCTCTTGGTTGAATCGTTGTAGTAGGCGCTTGCGTTGAAATTGTTGTAGGGTGAAGTTAAGCGAACGGTTGCGCCTTGAACAGCCGCGGCCCAAAAACCAGCCGTCACAGCAGTCACTCCGTTGAAAACGACAGGACCCGTTGCTCCTGTTTGACTGATGTATCCACGGTCAGTGTAGGTTGCTCTTTGTTCAACACCGTCTGCATCAACGATAAGCAAATTGTGATTGTAATAGTCGCTACCGACCAACGGGAAGAGTGTGTTGTTCTGCACATACAACTTGTTTGTACCGCTAATTGAATGTTCAACTGTTGTAACAGGCGTGAGCGAAGTGAGATATTCAGTGTAAACATCAAGGTAATGTGACGGGTAGCCAAGCATTGTAGTCTGCGTTCCAATGGCCCCAAGGGTTGAGCGGCAGAAGTGATAGTAGTCGTCGGGCTGATACTGTTCAATGCGCTTCCATTTGTTTGTCGCGAATATCGTTGAAGAGTCAAGCGCGGCACTCCACCATGGTACAGTCACCGTGTTTCCGGGTGTAGCGCGGTGGAACATGTTAGGGTGATATGGTAGGCTACGACGCGTAAACGCTCCCGATGATGTAGCGTTGACTCCGAATGGATTAGCAAGGCCGAGAATAGGAGTGTTCGCAAACTGTTCGCGAGTGGAGGCATCGTGGTCAAGAATAAGTTCATTGACAAATATCTCACATCCGCGCGTATCAGCCATGGTAGCCTCGGAGAGGATAAGGTCAAACTGCGTACTGTTCCATTGGAGTGCAACGACCGTAGCCACCAATTGGTCAGTGAGTGTGCGCTTGGTTGTGTTTGTGCCGCTTGGGTCTTCGGGTGCGTCGTTGTTAGCATAGTCGGTGTTCTCGTTGTTCCCCATGAACTGCTTGCTAAACAGGTTGGGTTGAATGACAATTTGATACGCACCCACCTCTGCCGGGTCGGGGAAGTTCCATGATGTGTTGTAGTTCGTTCCACTCTCAAGTTGTATTCGGTGTCCACCCGCTTTGTTGCAAGCGGCAGTGTCGTCAGCAATACCGTATCCGTCAACGCGCAACTTAGTTTCTGTCAAGAGTGTGAATCCATCACCATGAATATCGCTTGGTGGCTGAGGTGATGTTGGACCCGAAAACCACAGAAGGGCATTGTGCATAGCCTTGGTTGAATCTGCGTCAGTAGCACCGAAGCAGGCGCGAGTGTTTGCATTCAATTTTTGGTAAAGAGGATGAGCGAGATGGCCGGGGAGCATAGCCATAGTAGGAGCAACATAGTGGTGGCCCATACGGGGTAGCGGCATTGGAGTGAGTTTATTGGCCGCGCGAACAACAGTAGCGGGACTTGTTCCAGCGGCAAGCGTAGCCCATGCAGTGTGAGGCTTGTCGGGACTGTTCCCACTTACTTCTGCATGGTCACGCAGTCTGCGAGCGGCAAACTGTCGTGTTGAGCCAGCGGGAATATAGAAAGATGGTTTGATGCTATCCCCCACACTCCATTTGAAATCGGGTGCAAACACAACGCCGGTAAATTGTGTACTGCTAACATTGGTAAACGAAGCAATCGTTCCGTTGACTGAAAGGAAGTAGCGTCCGTCGGGCGTTGCGTCTTGTTTCCAAATGTCACCATTGATAGTCGTGTTAGCCGTGATAGTGTTTGTTCCAACAGACGCAACTGTAAGACGGTTGAGCGTCATGGTGTTGCTGATGATGCTCAAAGGCTCTCGCTCTGTGTAAGTGTATCCCATCTTCGTCACATGGAAATACAACGCGCGGTCGTGAGGTTCGTATGCAGTCTCAAGAATGTTGCGCGATTGAAGACTGTTGTTGCTATCGGGGAAGTTGTTAGGGTTTTGATTGATGTGTTCGTAGCCTTCTTGCTCCCAACGAGGCGCAGTTTTAGGACGAGAAGCGTCCGACTCAAATGCAGATAACACTTCGGTTGTAGGTTGGTTCGGGTGTTGCAAACCCCCGCCACCAAGAGTTTCGTTTTGATAAGCCTGCAATCGGTCAAAGCCAGCGCGTACAAGGATATTTCCGGGTATGTCATCGTGGTTTGGTAAGCGTATTTTCATGTTAGGTGATACGCCGGAGCCTGCCAAAGCAGGAGCAAGACCTTCATTCTCACGGTCGTGTACTAATTCATAGTCGCGTATCACTACACCGAGCGGAGAACCACCTTCAAGGGTGTGCTCTTGACCTGTGTCGTCAACAACAATTGTGCTTACAAACTGCATCTCTTCGTTGGGTATGTTAAGGGCGTTGCGCACTTCATACGGATATTGTTCAGCGAGCGCAGGGTGAGCCAACTCTTGTGCTTGGATGATTGGGAACATACCAGCGTTTGTTGTTTCAAACGAGAAGCGAACATTGCCGTAAATTGTTTCGCCAAATTTCACATAAGCATCACCAACTTTGTGAACCGCCCATGGTACGCTACCAAGACCGCGTGCGTTTTGAGCAGGTAGTGTAAGGTTGCCGCCACCCATTCGCTTCCATACAACATGCTCAACGAAGAAGTTGCGAGCCGCGCTACGGTCTTTCCAATGAGAATAAATTCCGTCGCGGTGAGTTTTGTAAGCATTGTATCCGGTCATCTCAACCTTAGCCGTTTCCGAATCAAAGAGAGCGTCATTAGGATAATGTGCGTTGTTCGGGTTCTCCTGCTTGTCAAAGAACAGGTCGCCTGTCGGGAATAAACAAGTTTCAGCCTGCGTGAGTTGAGCGGCAGTGGCCGCGGCACTTGTCCAAAGAGGCGACCCGTCTGTTGGCCGCGTAGTTGTTGTATCATACATGGCTTCAACATGAGGTCCTGCGTTTGACTCCGCGCTAAAGCGGTCATTGTTGAAACGGTCGTTATGGTAAGCCGTGACCGTCCCTCCTTGAGTTCCACCCCATTTGAGTTGAAGCATATCACCACACGCTTTCTGTCCGTTGCGCGAAGCCTTTGCAATGATTGGTAAGTCACCTTCGTATGACACGACGATAAAGTGGCGCTGATGCAATCCTGTTGATTCGTGGATTGAAGTTTTAGGAACCCAAATGTAGTCAGCGTTTTCTTCATCACCTGCTCCTGTCGCGGTGCGCAAAACCCATTCCATAGATGCTGGTTGATGACAACCCATGCCCGAACCATAAGGCGTGAAGCCCAACATTGGATGCCATGCTCCTAATCCTGCCGCAACCTTGTTGCTAATGTTGAGGCTATTCAAGTACGAGTAGCGCTCACCGTGCCAACCCACTGCACCAACTGCGCGAGTTCTATCAATAGCATCAGTGACGCCACTGAAATGCACTTGCGTGGATGCATAGTGGTCAAAGGGTCCGTTAGACATTTGACCGGAACTTGTTGCTCCTGTCGCGCGAGTCCCATCAACTGCGTTTTGGAAACCATTATCCCAACGCAAATTTCCTGCCTTAGACCAAACAAACACTGTGTGTGTCCCCGCATCGCTATCCACTGTTGTCACATCACCTGTTCCCGAAGATGATGGTTCTTCCAAACGCTTGGAACCACTGCGCATGTTATCACCAAGGATGAATGTGCCTTGCGCAACATCGTAGTGAGAATAATAGCCGTAGTAGGATTTTGTGCCGTTGCTGACGCGTATCCATCCATTTTCGGGTAGCGTCATTGGAAGAGCAGTTCCTACGGAAACAAGACCGTGTGGCTCATTAGTGTAAGTTCCAAGGTCCCCAACATCAATCCAACCATACCTGTCTTGCCGTTGCGCGTCTTGAAAAGAGGGAAGGAATGAACCTCCAAGCGCCTTGAGATTAGCGCGACCGGGGTATGTATTGATTGCGGCGGCGACAACTGCTCCTAATTCTTCACTGTTTTGACAACGCGTGGCGTCAATCAAGAATACATCATCCGGCACTGCCGCGTCTAAATTATCATCGTAGTCTGTAAGAACTTGAGAGCCTACTCGGAACATCGTAGCGTTTAACCCAAGACGGTCAACATATTGTACTGTGGAGTTCACAGAGTTCACCAGCGTTGCAGTGATAGGATGTGGCGCATTCTTACGCACGCTGTTGTCAAACCAAGAACCGCCTGCTGTGTATCCACCATCAAGATGGAAAACAAGTTTGCTTATGCTGAAATTTGTGATGGCCGAAGCGAATCTCGCAGTTGCTCTGTAATGAGAAAATGGGTGAGCGTATTCGTTTGCCGCGCTTTGACTTGTAGCGCCGGTTGGAGGCCAAAAATGACTGCTAATATAACGCGCTTGTGTTGACAAAGTGTTGTTGAATGTGCTATTTGGTGAACCATAAGACGGCTCCCAATGGCGGAATGTTTCGTATGGGAATATGTTGTTCGCGCCGTAAGCATCTGCTGGTGGTAAAAACTGATTTGCCGCGCTGTTAAGCGTTCCATTGCTTAACTCGTTTGGTAGGAAATAGCCGGATTGGTTGCCTTGATTGAAAGTGGTTCCCGTTGCTCCGTCAAGTGAACAGTATTTTTTCCACGCCGCAGTCCATTTCGCAGACGGCTCTTTGGCTACATCTATTGCGACACCTTCTCCATACCAATGCTTAGGCACGGCTTGACCGGGACCAAAGACCATGTAAGCCACACTGTTTGCTGAATCATCATAGCGCGCATAAGGATGCGCAAAGCGAAGCACAACAGGTACAGGTTGAGCAACTTTGACATTTGTGTAGGTCGCGGTAGGAATCGTGTGTGTATTGGTGTTCCCATCAATGTCGGGATTGAGTACGGCATCAGCATTGACAAATGGGGGACTTGCTTCACCTCTGTGTTGATTTGCAAGAGGCGACGCAGGGAACATTGCAAACATAGCCGCAGTGTCAAGGAGAGCAAATGCTCCCATCTTCTCACCAATGTCTTGCAGTCCAGCACTACCTGTCGGTCCTTTTGCGTAAGGGTGTTTGTTGTGAGTGCTGTAATCAACGCGCGACCCATCGTTAATATCCATGACTACGCCGCTGAACCCACCACCGAAATACAATGGAACATGATGGTCAAGACTGTCGTGCGCTCCACGGAAATACAACAACGGGTTGCCTTTACGATTCGCGCGCAAACGCATACCTTGAATATCATTAACAAACTTGAAGCGTTGCATCAATTGCCCTACGCTACCCAACAAAGTTCGGAAATCACCCTTACCCTCGTTATCATGCCAACCAATCATTTGATTGGCGACTACTACTGCTTCTCCACCACCTTTCTCTATGGGGCTGAAAGCCGCACAGTAAATGTAAGACTCTTCTGTCAAATCCATGCGTTTGAATGGGGACCATGAACCGTCAACCGCCCCACCAAACTCACTCGTTGAATCATAATTGAGGTCGCCGGAACCTACGCTTGTGTCCACATGTTGTTTTTGCCATGCATATTGACGACCAAGAACTGCAAAGTGGTGAGGTTCGCGAAGTTGAAGTTGATAAGTATCTTGCGCTCCCGAAGGCAGGCTTCCCGATTGAGCGTCAAGTTGGAAAGTGTGAGATTCAAGTGCTGGTGTGATGTGGTCGCCTTCAAATCGTGTGAACTTATCGCCCCGCAGATGCTTTTTCCATTCATCAGTAGGTACTGCGTTGTTAGTTTGGTCAACGAGAATAGGTGTAGCAGTGTTTGCATTGTAGCCACGGTAGCGCGTTGTAATTGTCAATAGCGTGCTCGGTAAATACCCGCAATCTAACATGTGTGAATTAAGTTTTCCTGCACTTAACCCACCAAAAGTACCCCCACTGCCATGCGTTGGGTTGACTACTGCCGCCTCTTTGCTACTTGCGTTTATGCCTAAATCTTTTGAAAGGTTCACACTAAACAAAGAACGAAGAGGTATCACTTGTTTGTTGCGATTGAAGGTTGTGATTTTAACAGCAGTTTCAGCATTGCTACCCATAATCTCACCGTAAGTGCGACCATCGGGTGCGCGTAAATGTGAACAATCAAAGTATTGGTCTTCTTCATTCGGGTCAACGGTGAATGCATAAGCGCTTGCCGCGGCAATCAATTCATCAGTCACGATGGTTGTTTGGTTAAGATGGGGGCTAATGATGACAGGTGCTTGCGTGTTATTATATGCGGTTGGGCCTTGTTTGGCTTGAGTGCTGAAATACTGATTGTGCATATCATCAGCCCCTACGCCTTCAACACCATTGAAAACATGAGGTCCTCCCCTACCGTTGTGAGTTCGCGAAGAATAAGAGAAAACTATCCCTGCTTTGCCATAAGCGGAAGACGATGAGGGGATAGCCAACCAAACTAATCCACTATCGGGGAATCCCATCCATCCTAACACATCGTCAACATCGGGAAGATGATGCCATATTCCACCGTTATGA
>CAACVD010001815.1_pt1 | contig 10154 bp, 16 predicted proteins | sample 2381771 | NCBI WGS metagenome assembly CAACVD01 (sample SAMEA5211965, study PRJEB30684) | marine metagenome | biome: Marine; feature: Epipelagic; material: Water | collected 2015-10-15 | depth 15 m | reverse complement strand
ATGGAAAATAGACTATACATTATACATCAGAAAGTAAAAGATAAACTTGATGCAATCTGCCAAGAAGCAGGTGACATGGATGTACACGAATTCTTACAAGTATATGATGACCTTGTTAGTACAGTTGTTGGCTCATCTATGGATAAAGCAACAGCAGACAGAGCTCAGACTAGAATTGAAGATTTAGAAACTCGTAACAAAGAGCTTGAAGAAAAATTAGAATATGTTGAGTCTGCTGAACAAAGACAAGAAGAGGCGCATGCAAGGAATACTGAAGCACTAATTTATGCATCACTATCAGAAGAAGAGCAAAGGCATCATGATATGTCTCATGAACCAACTGAACCAACAGAAGAGGAAATAGAACAAATGCATAGAGAAGAAGGTGAAGAGTTGGAGCGAAAGCATAATATGGATGATGAATAACACAATAAGTACAACTTAATGAAAGCCGTGCAATTATGCTCTGTTAAAGAACTATATCGGTGAATGTTGTACTTATTTAATAATGCTGAGGAGCATCTCTAGAGGTTAACGCAAAGAAATTCGTTACAGAAACATTGATGCCAAGGCAACACCTAAGCAAGTGTGATAAACTGCTTAATTAAAGCATATGGTACAAGTGCAGGTTCGATTCCTGCATGCTTTACTATAATGAAAGAAGCACCGAAGATAGCAAATGCTTAGGTGTTATTCTTTTGTTATTACTCTGAATCAATTTATTAATTTAAACAACAAGTAAAATGCTAAAAGACGGCAAAACAACAACCGAAGTAAGAGTAGACCAAATCCTTTCAACACGTAATCCAGATGTATTTACGTTGGTTCTGAGACAAGAAATTAAGAAACCTGAAACATCAGGTGACCTTGGGTTCTTCATGCCAGGCCTTGTAGGTTCAAATCTTGAGAAACGCGTTGCATTCCGTAATGTAGATAGTACGTTCATCGAACAGTATGACATCTTCGAGTCTGAGAATGACAACATATGTTTCTTTGCAGACCAGATTGCAAATGTTAAAGGTGATGCAGTAAGCTGTAAGATAGTCATCCAAGAAACACATGACCAAAGAACTTGGGACGGTGGTGAACAACTACCTAAAGTAAATCCTAAATCAGGTGATGTGCTTACAAAGAATGGTAATCCAATCTATCGTAATACTTGGGTTACATTTGATGTGACTGAAGAAGATACTTACATCATGCATGACAAAGTTGGAGTTAAAGTGAGTGCTCCAGCAGAATCAACTGTAATTCCTCACTAATCCCTTAATTAGCTATGAATAGGTAGTATTATGCTACCTATTCTTTTTATTAACTTTTAATTCCTAGCGATCATGATAACGCTTACATTAATTATTGCAATCATTGCTGGTATGTTATCAGCATACACATTCCTTTCAACACTAGCTCTTAACGATAGACTAATTGATGCTGAAGAGGGGATCAAAGAATGCGCTACGCGCACTACTACAAACAAACTTCATCTTAATACTTTGGATAACAAAGTAGATAAGCCAAAGTCTAAGAGAGGTAGACCAAAGAAGAATGTTAAACCCAAACTTGAAAACCAGTTAAATGGAAAGCAATAAGGAGTTTATATCTCGTATGATGCTGATGATCAACGAGTTACCAAAGCATAAGAGGCGTGATCATTTCACGCTTCTTGCTTTTTTGGACTTTCAATTAACTATGAGAGATAACTTGTTTATTACAGAAATATTTGATAAACTTGATCTCCATTTACTAAATAAAATCGATTGGTATGGCAGAGCTAAACTCAAACAAGAAATTAGACAAGCGCTTAGAGATTTCTGTAAGACAAGTCAATATTCTTTCACGTTTCATGACAGTAACGAAAAGCAAATGCAACAAGTTATGGACAGTGGAGAAGATCAATGACATATTAAAAATACTAAACAAAGATCTCAATGATAAAGTTCGTAGGAAATCCAAAACTTCTTGATTGTTGCGAGGTTGTAACAATACAAGAAGCTGTAGACTATTGCAATAGTATAGATATTATTGCTGTAGATACAGAGACAACGGGTCTTAATCACATAGATGATAAGATGATTATGCTACAGATGGGTGATGACAAGCAGCAGTTTGTTATTGACACCAGATATGTAGGTATAGAACCATTAAAACATATACTTGAGGGTGATAAGATAAAAGTATTGCACAATGTTAAGTTTGATTATAAGTTTTTGAGACAATATAATATAAGACTTAATAATGTGTGGGATACTATGCTAACCTCACAAGTTATACATTGTGGTAAAGAGATGTCACATAGTTTAAATAATGTTCTTGAAAGAGAGCTAGATATAACTATGGACAAGTCTGTGAGATCTAATTTTATCAGTAAAGGTAGTGATGAATTTACAGAATCTGAGATAGTATACGGCGCTAAAGATGTAGAATATCTTATACAACTGTATCATAGCCAGTCAGTTACAGTGATACAACACAATCTTATAGAGATAACTGATCTTGAGAACAAAGCTGCGCTAGCATATGCAGACATCGAGTATAATGGTATTGGCTTGGATAAAGATAACTGGCTTAAGCTTGCTAAACAAGCAGCTTACAAAGTTAAAAGTATGTGTGATGTGCTTGACACATACGTAGAATCTAATCCAAAACTTAATAAGTTTGTAGATGACTATGTACAAGGTGATTTATTTATGGATGTCTCACAGTTAAGGAAGGTAAATGTAAAATGGTCCTCACCAAAACAAGTGTTGGATGTATTCAAAACATACGGGCTTGACATAGAAGATGTAAATGCTAAAAATTTACACGTACATAGTAAAAATAATTTTGTCAAAACATATGTTAAGTACAAAGAACAAGCCAAACTAGCCACTAGTTATGGTGAGAAGTTCCTTGAGAACGTAGATAATGACGGTAGAATCCGTACAAGCTTCAAACAAATACTAAATACAGGTAGAGTTGCATCAGGTAAGCCTAACATGCAGCAGATACCTGCAGACAATGACTATCGTAACTGTTTTGTAAGTGGTTATGATGATTGGGTATTTGTATCAGGCGACTACAGCTCACAGGAGCTATGTATTATAGCCACAGGGAGTAAAGATCCCGTGTGGATTAAGGCGCTAGAAGATGGAGAAGATCTTCATAGCGTGTGTGCAGATCTTGTTTATGGTAAAGAATGGCAAGATGCAGCAGAACCTGACTGTGCTTATATGCAGTCTAAGGTTAAGTGTAACTGTCCAGGACATAAAAAGCTGCGCACAAATGTAAAGAGTATAAACTTCGGTTTAGCCTATGGTATGGGCCCACATAAACTAGCTGATACATTACTTATCAGTATGAATCAAGCAGAAAAATTGATTGAGAAATATTTTACAGCATTTCCTGCAATTAAAAACTTTCTTGAATCACTTGGTAACTACGGTAAGCAGAATGGACATATTAAAACATATGCACCATATCGTCGTATCAGATGGTTTGATGCGTGGGACGGAGACAGGACAGATAAGGCCATGATGGGTAAGATAGAGCGTGCTAGCAAAAACACACCTATACAAGGTAGTGGTGCTGACATGTGTAAGTCTGCGCTTGTTATGGTACGTGATCATATTTATCACAATAACTTACCTGTTAAACTAGTGATGACAGTTCATGATCAGATTGATACTATTGTGCATGAGAACTACGCTCACACATGGAAGTATACATTGCAAGACATCATGGAGACGTCAACTCTAGATATTATACCATCAGGGCTACTAAAAGCAGAAACAGAAATATCAACAGTATGGAAGAAGTAAGTAACAGAACTGAGAGGCAGCTAGAAATTGTTCAAAAATTTGCGGACAATAAAGGTAGAGGTACACTGCTAGCTGCTACAGGTTTCGGTAAAACATTTACAGCTATAATGGTTATACTTAGGATGATTAAATCTAGGCCTAAGTGTAAGATTATAGTTGTAGTTCCAACAATTAATCTTAAGAATCAATGGAGTAAACAACTGAAAAGATACAAGGCCCACAAGAATTGTGAGGTGCTTGTTATAAATACCGCATACAAGACAAAGACTACGTGTGATTTGCTTATATGCGATGAGATACATGCATACGGTGCAGAGCAGTTTATTAAAGTATTTGATAAGATCAAGTATGAATATATTTTTGGTCTTACAGCTACTATTGAGCGCTCAGATGGTATGCACGAGATACTACTTGAGTATGCACCTGTTATTGATGAGGTGCCTATTGATGAGTGTCATGCAAATGGCTGGGTTAGTGACTACCTTGTCTATAATCTAGCTGTGCCTATGTATGATGACGAGCAAGAAGACTATGACAAAGCCAACAAGCAGTTTAGATACGCTGCAGGTAGATTAGGTTTTGGTGGCTCACAATCATTTAACAATGCACGTAAGTATTTGCAAGATAAAACTGCAGATCCTGCAATGCGTGCTGTTGCAGCTGTATATTATAACTCTATGCGTAAGCGTGGTGATATATGTAAGAATTCTAAAGCTAAGATACCTGTTATTAAAGAATTACTTGACAAGTTTCATGATCGCAAAGCATTGCTATTTAGTGCGTCCACAGATTTTGCTGACGAGGTACAAGAAGAGCTAGGCGATGTATGTCTAAGTTTTCACAGCAAGCGTACAAAGAAACAACAGGTAGAGATACTCAAGAAGTTTAAGGACAATAGAACTAAGCAGCGTGTAATCAGTAGTGTTAAAGCTCTGAATGCAGGCTTGGATGTACCTGATTGTTCTCTTGGTATTGTAGCTGCAGGTAATTCTAAGAAACTAGATAACATACAGCGTACAGGCCGTATTATTCGGTATGTACCAGGTAAGACAGCAATTATTATTAATCTCTATGCACCTAACACGCAGGAAGTCTCGTGGCTTAACAAGCGACAAGAAGGACAGAATGTAGTGTGGGCTGAAAGCATAGAAGAAATTACAGTGTAAATTAGGCATGAGTGATTAACGGTTAAACTCTAATAATCCCAGCTACCGAGCGTAAGACTTCGATACAAAACCTGGGAGCCTATTTTAATACGTGAGCAAGCTACGTGAACGCTGCATACTAAATCCTAGTTTAAGCAATACGGCTAGGTTGTTTGATTAGGGAGGTAAATGACTCTGCGGTTATCACCTCCCTAATTTAATTTTAAATTATGGGTTATGCCTAAGAAAAGAAAATTAAATAGTAAAAATCCTAAGTATCAACCTGTTGAAAAAAAAGTGGTGGACACCACAAGACACGATCTAATATGTATAGCAAAAGGTGTTAAAATCTACGCTACATTTAGATAATTATTAATTAAATTTTAAATTATGGAAGTATTTGTAGGAGTAATATGTGTCATATTATTATATGTGACATGGGAAACAATTAAATTAAAACAAAAACAAAAGCAACATGACACCAAAAGAAAACAGCGAAAGACTGGACCGTCACGAAAAAGTTATAGAAAAACTAATCGAACAGATGGCAAAGCTACAAATAGCAAATAACATACAGAATGTTATAAATCAAGCAAACTATGGTGGTAACCAAGACAACAAGGATAACTTTCCTGATTCGTCCCTCGGAGCGTAATATAGAATTATGACTTTAAATGAAGAACAGATAGAATCCCTTGTATATATTGTACTATACTTACATGAGGAAGAGCGTAAAGATCAACAGGAGTGTGGTTGTGAAGACCACATGTTTTTTAATGTTGATAAGATTAAGAATGCACTACAAGATGCAGGAATAATAGATATGGATCGAGAACTTGAAATATATAACAATGCCCAGTAAACAGTATTTAAATTATAAACCTCTTGTTAAAGAAAAGAAAGAGGAGAAAAAAGAAAAAGATGCTACTGGATACGTTACAAAAGATGTATTCCAACTCCAATTTGGATTTGAATATCCAAAAGTCAACAAAATATCCAGTTACATTAACTCAATTAGATACCCTAAAACCGACGGAAGCAATGGCAAAGTTAGTAGATTTCGCTGATCTGGGTCACATTAAGACACCAGAGCGAACAGAGACTTACATACCAGTAAGTCACCAAGAATTAGTTACAAAAATTAAAGAAGCAGGTACAAAGCATTACAATACTGCACCTTTTGAAGAGAAGCTAGAGGTAAATCATAAAGGCCAACAGATGTTTGGTAGTATGACATTTCACCATGGCGGTAGTTTATCAAATGGTAGCGGTATGAATAGAAGTATTGGCTTTCGTAATTCTTACGACAAGACATTACCTATAGGTGTATGTGGCGGAGCATCAGTATTTGTATGCTCTAACCTTATGTTTACAGGTGATATTATCAAGATGCGTAAACATACACCAAATGTAGAAGAAGATCTTGATAAACTTATACAAAAGTTATTTGCTGATGTAGATCGTCGCTATGAAGAATCTGTGGCAAGTAAACAAGTTATGGAAGAAATAGATTTTAGCGATACAGACGCAGGTAATTATTTCGGACAGTTATTTGTAAATCAAGGTATTCTTAATGGTGCACAGCTTAAGAAAGCAACTACTGAGTGGTTTGATTCTCAGGTGTTTAAAGATAGAAACTTGTGGTCTGCATATAATGCATGCACTGAAGCTCTTAAAACTGCACACCCAATGAATGCTTTGGAAAAGTATACTAAATTACATACATTTACTGAAGAGTTTTCGATAGACCCTTATCTTCATATGTTGAAGGAAGAGACCCTACCGTTCTAAAATGTAAATATGAAAAAAAGTCCTTATAATGGTAAAGATGTTAATCTTGCAGAAATAAAACATTTATATAATGTTTTAAAATTTTATTATGAGGACATAGAAAATCTTAGTATTGATGCAGTTACAGATATAATGGCCATGGAGTTTGGTTGCAAAGTCAGCAAAAATGACGTATATTTATATCTTGTTACTGCACAATATTGGGACGATGATGGTAATTTATTATGTCATGAATAATTGTATTGAGTGTGACAACACATTAAGATGTTTATCAGATGATGCGCTGATGAATTTAACTGAAGAGGAACTAGATAAATATTTAAACTGCGATGAAAGTGTCTTTAAACTTAACAAAGTTGAAAGGCAACAAACTGACTCCGAGCGAGTTTGTTTACATGTTAATTAAAAGCGAGAGCGGTAAACAACTCGAGAAGTACCTAGAAATCCTACCTATAGACAAAGCAAAGTTGCAACAACGTGGCTTCATTAAAGTGATGCCCGAGGGTTCTCTTACGCTTCGTCAAAAGGCACTGGATTTATTTAAGGTACGAGGATGTGAAGATTGTTGGAATCAATTTGCATTGGCCTACCCACGCAAGGATCAAGGCCGTCCACTACACAATGATATGAAGCGTAACAAGCTTAAGTATATATCATTGATAGAGCGTAATCCAGATCTGCATGATACTATACTAAAGGCTATAGAAGCCGAGCTAGATGATAGAAAACGTGCTAGTTGGTCTGGTGAATTCCGCCCACGATGGAAGATGATGTCTTCATACTTAAACCAAGAAGCTTGGACTATGTATGAAAACGTTGAACCAGAGAAACCTACAGATGAACAAAATTACGGAGGAGATTTAGTATGAGTGAAGAACACAAGCCATTACCTTGGCGTCATATATCTAAAGCGTCTAATGCAGCACTGCGTTATATAGACGGCAGGCGTAAAGGTGAAATTAAATCTCTTAATACACCGTGGAAGAAGTTCAATAATATATCTATGGGTGGTATCGAGTGGCAGACTATCACAACTATTGCTGGTATGTCTGGTAGCGGTAAGACTGCAATACTCGGCCAGCTTGAGACAGGATTAAAAGATCTAAACAAGCAGGAAGATTTTGCAATATTATCATTTAACTTCGAGATGTTATCCTCACGACTGATTGGTCGTAAGCTTAGTAATAAGATGAACATTACTACACAGCAGCTATATAGTGCGTCAGAGACATTTACTCTCAATGACAATTACTATATGAATGCAGTACAGGAAGCTCGTAAGTTAAATAAGTATGATATAAACTATGTAGATATACCAGGTAGTGTCAAATCTCTAGAAGCTACAATACTAGCTTTTGCTAAAGAAAAAGACAAACCTGTTGTAATTATGCTAGATCATACTCTACTTGTAAAGAAGGCAGGTGGTGCGCAAGATAGAGATCTGCTCTATGACTTGATGGCTATGTTCAATGGCTTGAAGAAAGTTATTAGAGTTGCATTTATTCTTATATCACAGATGAATCGTAACATCGAGGCATCAGAGCGTATACAGAACCCTGATTTACACTACCCTAAGAAGCAGGACATCTTTGGTGCAGATGCATGTTATATGTATTCTGACATTGTTGTGGTAACACACAGACCAGAGATGCTTGGTATTAGGGCATACGGTCCAAAGCGGTGGCCTACAAGTAATGCTATATTCTGGCATTATCTAAAGGTACGCGAGGGCGAGCCATGCATTGCTCTTATGGAGAATGACTTGGCACACAATCAAATATTAGATGCTAAACCACCAACTTATTCGAGCAATGAAAGTGAAGAAGTACGAGAAGATAGTGTCCAAGATACTACTTAACAAGTTTACCGCTAGGAATAGCGATTATGTTCTCTATGCATTTGTATTGCTAGACTATGGTGTTGACATAAACACACTAAGCACTAAGGATTTTCTAAAAGGTTTGAACAACAAAACATACCCATCTTTTGAGGGTATAGGACGTTGTCGCCGTAAACTACAAGAAAAGCATCCAGAGTTTAGAGGCACCAAGTGGGCGGCAAGGCATGCAGAACAAGAAAAAGTAAAAACCGAAATCAATTTATTTTAATCATGGAAGAAAAACAAGATGCAATTATGTGGGGCTGGGATCAGCCTACACGACAACGCAGTCAAGAACACAGAGAATATCTTATTGCGCAGTATAACAAAGACAAGCCTAAAGATAAGCATGTTAGTACTATGGAAGAATTAGAAAAACAATTAAGGAAAGAAAACCAAATCAAATAATGGCACAAGAATTATTAATAGTTGGCGCAAGTGGTACAGGGAAATCCACTTCAATAGAAAATCTAAACCCTGAGTCTACATTTATTGTTAACGTGGCACGCAAGGCGTTGCCATTCAAGGGATGGAAGACTAAATATCCTACATTCAACAAAGAGAATCCACAAGGTAGGTTCTGTTCTACAGATACACCAAGTGAGATACTCGGCTGTTTGAATTACATCAACGAGCAACGTCCTGAGATTAAGACGATTGTTATTGATGATTATCAATACACTATGGCTAATGAGTATATGCGTAGAGCTAACGAGACTGGTTTCAAAAAGTTTACTGAGATTGCTCAGAATGCTTGGTCGATAATCAATGCAGTTAAATCTATGCGTGATGACTTGCTTGTAGTATTTATGATGCACTCAGAAGTTACATTTGATGCCCACGGTAACAAGGTTACTAAGGCTAAGACTATCGGTAAGATGATGGATAATGTTGTAACACTCGAGGGTATGTTTACTATTGTATTGTACACAGATGTCACAAAGAGTGAAACTGGTATGCAGTATACATTCATTACACAAAATGATGGTACTAATACTGGTAAAGCTCCAAAGGATATGTTTGGATCTGTTAAAATACCAAACGACTTAGCAGTGGTAGCACAAGCTATCGAAGATTATAATAATTAATTTAAAAGAGAGAAAAATGTACGGAAGTAACGTAGAAAGTAACAGCACGGGTGGTGTATCACCATCAGTAGGTATTGTAGAAAATTGTGAACTTGTTAGCGTATCGCTAAACATGGACAAAGGTGGTAGACTTGACTTTGAATTTAAGCAGTCTAATGGTGCAACAGTTAAGCATGCAGAGTTCCCTGCTAATCCAGACTATGGTGATGTAGAGAAGCAAGCTACAGATGTGTCACGTCGTGTGAAGCATATTGCTACTAAGTTTATGCCTGAAACAGAGTTTGTAATCAATGATGTATCTACATTTGCAGAGTATGCAAATAAAGTTACAACTTTGATGGGTCAAAAGTTTGTAGGTAAGAAGTTTAGAATGTTATTTATTTATAAAGGTAAGTATGTATCTCTACCAAAGTATCCTAACTTTATTGAGTCTATGGATACTCCTACAGATAAG
>CAACVD010001814.1_pt1 | contig 10154 bp, 15 predicted proteins | sample 2381771 | NCBI WGS metagenome assembly CAACVD01 (sample SAMEA5211965, study PRJEB30684) | marine metagenome | biome: Marine; feature: Epipelagic; material: Water | collected 2015-10-15 | depth 15 m | reverse complement strand
CTAATAATTTTTTATCAACGTATTCTTCTAAATAGTTGAATTGTAATTCTGTTCCACCCTTAGGGTTTTGGTTTCTTATTATCATTGTTCATTACTTTCTGGAACACATCTAAACCTTTTGGTGATACCTGCACTGTTACATCTGTTACAATATCTGGTCCTTCTATTTTTTCTTTAGAAGTTTCACCTGTCTTTGTATTTCTATAAATTGTTATAGTTGTACAATCGATCTTATGTATGTTATCCGTTTTCATTCTCTCTGTTTATAAGCGCATAACTAACTACTACTTCAAGTTTGTTAGCTGTTTCTGCTTGAGCTTTTATAGCATCTCCTGCTTCTAAATTCAACCCCTGTTCTGTGGCATTGACTGTACTTGTAGCAGGTATGTCCTTTCTAAAAAATTCTACATCTGTGCTAGCAGATGAGTCCCTTAAATCACAATTAACTAACACAGCTCCTGTGCTGTTATTAGATACATATACAGATTTTATAATAGCAACAGCTGATGTTGATATAGTTAAAACAGTTGTCATAGCTGTTCCGTCTAATATCTTAGATGCATTTTTATATTGTATGCTCATGATAAAAAGTAATTAAAAGTATCTTGTTCGTTTTTTAAGTCTTGTTGAAAAGAAAAATTAAGTTGTTGTTTCATTGTATTTAAAGACTCCATAATCTGTCTTTGATTATCTACATCGTATTCTTCTTTTGGTTCAGGTATGTAATTAGTTATTTTGGCCATTATCCTGTTAGTATTGCATTTAACAATTCTTGTTGTCTGTTTTCACTTTCATTTTTTTGGTCAATAAAATTATCTATACCTGTATCTTCTGTATTAAGAAGTTGTCTTAGGAGTTCTTCGTTTGTATTTGTAGAAGCATCGACACTAGCATTATTAAATGGGACAAAAGGATATTCTCTTGATGGAGTTCTCTGAGTATCTACAGGATTTGATTCAGGAAATCTTAAAGTGTTTAGTCCTCTATCAAGTTTATAAAAAGGTGTATTTGTTTCCGCCCTGTATTGGGTAATATCTTGAGTAGGCACACTTGCATTAACATTTTGAATAGGAGCTGGGAATAGTGTTTGTTCAGTTCCAATTGCAAGTTCATTACCTAAATCATTATAATATGTTGGAGTTTGACTACCACCTAATCCATATTGATTATATTGACTCATATCATAAGTTGGTTGATTATATGTTTTACCAAGACCAAATTGTTGTCCAATACCTCTAACTAAACTTCCAAGAATTCCACCACTTGCAAGCATATCCATAAAACTATTTTTACGACCAGCCCTAAATGCAGTTGGATTATATGCTCTAGCTCTTGATAACTCTGCTGGAGATACTGTATTTCTACTATCAAAAAAACCAGGGTTAACTCTTTGACCACCACCTGCTGCAATAAATGCAGATCTTATATCTTCTGCTGTTTTGTTTTTTCGATTTACCCCTGGAGGTAATTGTGCACCACTTCCTGTTCCTGCAAATCCAGTAACATCACCAGCCTCTGCTGCACTCATTTGAGATCCAGATACGTTTTGACTTTCATCAGTTGAACCAAAACCATTTAAGCTCATAATACCTGAGGGCCCTCTGTTGACGCCACCTTTTAGTGAACCATGTAAATCTTTTTTAACAAGTAAATCTTTTTCTGCTTTTGTAATATATGCTAATTCTGTTTCAGGGTGATTTGGACTAGACTTCCATTTAATAGGAGCTTGAACTTGTTTTTGTTTACCAAGATAGTTTTTTACACCACCTTGTACATCGTATTTAACTTTTTTATCTATTGACATTATCTTCTACCGTCTGGTTGTGCATCTAATCTAAGTGTTCCATATCTCCATGACTCACCTACTGCTGTGTTGGCTATCTGTACAGAAACTAATCTGCCTCGAGCTCTTGTATCTACCTTATCAGTCGTAGAAGTTATTGTAAAGGGTCCAAGTGGTGAGCTTACTGCTACATCATCTGGATAGCTACTTACAAATAAAGTTACTTGAGCATTACCTGTTTGGTATTTAAAATCAGGTATAAATCGTTTAACTGACATAAAAAATTCTCCATCACCTCTATAATCAGCAACCCCTGTTGCCTGACCCAAGGCGCTCTTACGTGAAGTAATATCCCAATCTCCAGATCTAATAAATGCATCAATAGAAGTGGTGCCTGTACTGTTAACTTGATCAGTTCCTACTTCATGGGCATAATAAATACTAGCTCCATATAAATTTGTAATACCTAATATATCTGGAAATACAGGTGTGGCTGTGTCGGTATATTCTGTTGCGTAAGGAGCATTAAATACTCCTTGGTCTTGATATGTAGTTCGAGCTAATGATGAAGTTGTCCAAACATTTTCTGAGTAATTATAAGTCACACATCTATCAACTTGATCAGATCCATCTTTTGGATAAAACCAATTTATTTCTGTATATAAAGTATTAGGTGAAGAATAGATAACATCCCTTGAATTTAAATTAATTCCTAAGTTATCTCCATCTGTACTAAATACAAAATCTTCTACAAGTGATGGCAATGATTTAACTGTACCATCATATACAAAAAATCCACCTTCAGCTGACATCCACCACACAGCACCGTTTGCATAAGATATAGCGTGTTGACCAATACATCCACAATTAGTACCAACTTGTCTAACAGAAAAAGTAAAGGGTGGACCAACAAATTGAATTACATAAGCTGCAACATCTGTTGATACAAAAATATAATCTTTACCTTGTATAGCTGCTCTAATTTCATTACCACTGTCTAATCTAAATGTACCAGCCGTATTAGTAGCAGTTGGTGCATAAGTATTTAAATCTTCTTGATTTGAAAATCTTACAAACATAGGATCTTGTGTAGTAGGATCACCTATAGTTGTTTCTGTTCCCATGTGAAATAAATGTCTATCTCTATCTGATACAATAGAAATTCTAGTGGCCGTTGGATTGTTTGTTGTTTGAAAATTACTTGTTGATTGTGATGCTCTTATTGTTCTTGCATTTGTTGCTCCAGCATTCCAGGTAAAGGTTTTACCATTAAATATAGTTGCAACTAAAACTTCTCCAAAGTTATCAAGACTCCAGTTTCCTGGATCCAGAATCACATTACTAGTTGCACTTTCAGTTCCCCATGTGCTAGATCCCCATGTGTCCGTACCCCAACCATAACCTGCAGTTTGAAAAATAGGTCCAACTTCAACATAAGGATTAACAGTTGCAGCACCAGCTGCAGTCATACCTGAACCTCCTTCATTTCTAGAAGCTAATATAGTAAGCTTGTCTATATCTGGAGTTGTTTGTATTTCATAAACTTGTTGTAATTCTGCTGGTGTAAAATCAGATGCACCTGTTACTGTTACACCAGATAATGTTATATATCTTCCTTTAGCTAAACCGTGAGACCCTTTATTTATAGTTACAGTATTTGAACCATTAACAGTTGTTATAGTACATCCTGTAATAGCTGTATCTAAAGGTGTAATATCAAAAAAATCATTACCATAATAAAGAAATAAACCTTGAGACGTCCCTATTGCAGAGTATTTTTCACCTGCAAAAGAAGTAAAACTAATTTGTTTTCTAGCTGCTCCTGGTAAAGTTAGTGATCCAGCTGTAATTTGATTCCAACCACCTATTTTTTCAGGTAATCCATATCTGAATCTAACAAAATCACCATCTGTCCATTGCCCCTCGGCACCAGATTCTGTGTCTTGCTTATTAAAACCAGGCTTGAAATTTAATTTTTGTAGCATATAGTAGCTTATATATCAGTTTTATAGAGAATGAAAGATAGAAAATGAGTAGGATATTAGGCATAAATATTTCGCACCACTGTTCGTTTGCGTTTTTTGAAGACGGTGTATTAAAAGAATATTACGAAGAAGATAGGTTTAACAAGCTTAAAAACTTTGAACCTTTTTGGATAATCAATCAAGAAGTTTTAATTACGGGTTATGACACTGAGTTTGATGATACTTACGAGTATCAGGTTTTAAAAAAATTTAAAGACATTGAATTTGATCAAGTCATATTTGCATCCTGTGACAGAGCATATATGCAAATAGAAATATTAGTTATTAAAAATTTTTTACGTCAGCTTAAATGTAAAGAGTGGTATTTTAATATGAGGCATCACCATTTATACCATGCCATGTCGGGTTTTTATTTTAGTGGGTTTGAAGAAGCTTTAGTTATTACTTGTGATGGTGGAGGAGAACGTAGACTTAGTAAAGAGTTTCAATGTCAAAGTTTAATTGCGACTATTAGTAAAAGTAATTGTAAGATACATTATAAACTATATTCTAATCAAAGATCTAATTTTTATAAATGTTCAGGACCCGAGTGGAGTAAAGAACACATTGATTATGAAGACGGTATAGATCATCACCACACAAACAAATTAGTTTGTGGTCTTAAATATATTCAATATAGAGATCGTACTCCTTTTAAAAGTTTTCAAGAAGGACAAATGATGGGCATCGCTGCTTACGACGGAAAAAAAACTAATTTAGATCCAGATGTCTTAGCTATTGCCTCTAAAGCACAGGAAGAAACATTACAAGAAAGAATAGAAGCCATTGAAAGAGCTAAAACATATAATGATAAATGTAAAAATTTAATATTGTCTGGTGGTTATCATTTAAACTGCGCAAACAATTTTAAATTAGTAAAACATTTTCCTGAGTTTAATTTTTTTGTAGATCCAATAGCTCACGATGGTGGCACTGCCGTAGGAGCTGCATATCTTATGTCAAACAGAAAGAATTATGAAGATCATTTATAAAAAAGAAGAGGCTGTAGAGTTACTTTTAGATCAACAAATAGTGGCTATATTTCAAGGTCACTCTGAATGGGGTGCGAGAGCTTTAGGTAATAGATCATTATTGTTTGATCCAAGAAATAAAAACGCAAAAATAATTGTAAATAAAATAAAAGGAAGACAATGGTGGAGGCCTACAGCAGCTACAATACTTTACGAACATCGTCATGACTATTTAGATATGCATACCTTAGACGAATCTCCTTACATGACTTTTGCAATTGATGCTAAACAAAAAGCGATAGATGAAGTTCCAGCTTGTGTGCACGCTGATAACACGTGCAGATTTCAAACATTGAAACGAGAACAAAATTCAAACTATTATGATTTAATAAATTTATTTTATGATAAAACAAATGTGCCTATATTATTAAATACTTCTTTTAATTTAAATGGTTTTCCTCTTGTAGAAACATTTAATGACGCATTACTAACTTTACAAAATAGTGAAATAAATTGTATATATCGGCCATGAAAGTATTAGATCCTTTTAAACATAATTTTTATACCTATGATTTAGATATAACGGATATAGAAATAAATCAGGTTAAAAATTTTTTGCAAGACGTAAAGCAAACGGAGAATATGTCTTATGCTTTGTCTTCTTATTCTTCAATTAATATTTTAAATTTACCCCTATTAAAAAATTTAAGAAAACAAGTTACAGATATATTAGATGAAAAAAATTTACTTTTAGAGGATAACTGGGGTCAGATGTATAAGAAAGGTCATGAACATCCTATTCATACTCACGGAGGTTCAGATTATTCCGGTATAATTTATTTTACAAAAACTTATGATGACCCTTCAGCAGGCACATGGTTTTATGATTACTATACACAACACTATCAATTTCCATTTACAGAAAAAAAATTATTATTATTCCCTAGTTATTTTCCTCATTATGTAAGAGCTGTATTTAAAGATGGATATAGAATTGTAGTTTCTTTTAATTCTAGTTATAATAAGACAGGGACAAAATAATGGATCACACAGAGGCAATTGTTAAATTAGATAAGATAATTAATCCTGAATTTATAGAAAAAATGGTTCCTTTTATTAAACATAAAGCTAGAACTAGTTTAGGAATTAATAAAGGTACTAATCAAGATTTTATTGAGAGAGATTATAGAAATGTTAAAGGCTATCATATAAACATGAAAGGCTCCCCTACAGATATATTTTACTGGAACTATGTTAAGAGAGAAATAGAAAGATTATTTTTTTACTATAAAACTAAATTTCCTCTAATAACAAGTTCAATAATAAATCAAATAGATTTATTAAAGTATGGACCAGGTGGTAAATATGATGTTCATACTGATAACTCGACTCATACATTGCGGACTTTAAGTGTAATTATGAATATGAATGATGATTACGAAGGTGGTGATTTAATATTTACAGATCAAAAAGAAAATGAAGTTAAAAGATACAAGTTAGTCAAGGGATCAATAATATTTTTTCCAAGTAATTTTATATATCCACACAGAATTGAACCTATAACCAAAGGTAAGAGGTACAGCATAGTTGCATGGCTTCAATAATTATGAAAAATAAAATAGAAATTATAGATAACTATTTATCTAAAAAAGATTTTAAAAGACTTAGAGAGATTTTTATTGACACAGAAGTAGTAAACTGGACTAGATGTGCAGTTAACGACTTAGATAAAAATTTTTATTTTACACACATAGCTTTTCAAGGCATTGGCGGTTCTCATTTTATTCATGAAATGAACCCTTTATTAAATAAAATAAAAACAAAAGCGTTAATAAGAATAAAAGTTAATTGTTACCCCTGTACAGAAAAAATTATACATCATGAAAAGCATACCGACTTTAGTTTTTCTCATAAGGGTGCTATATTTTCTTTAAATGACTGTGATGGAGGTACGTATATAAACGAACAATTTATTGAGTCAAAAGCTAATAGAATTTTATTTTTTGATCCAAGTATTCCTCATAACAGTACATCAACAACAAAAAAAGAAGGTAGAATAAATATCAATTTTAATTATTTTTAATTATGAAAAATAAAGTAATAAAAAATTTTTTTAGTAAAGATGAAATAGAAATCTTGCAAAAATATTGTTTTAATAAATTAGAAAACAATCAAGATTACACTATAGACAAGGATGCTTTTTCCCCTGCATGGTATGATGATGCTTTGATGACGTCATTATTGTATACTAAACAAAAAATTGTTGAGAAAGAATCTAATATAAAATTATTTCCAACTTATTCTTATTGGAGATATTATGTGTATGGTGGTTTGTTACGTAAACATTTAGACAGACCGGCATGTGAAATATCTGTTACAGCATGCATCAAGAAACAAGACAACTGGCCTATCGTAGTTGAAAACGTAATTGTAGAACTAGAAGAAGGAGATGCGGTTTTGTACAGAGGTTGTGTTCAGGAACACTGGCGACCAGGTATGTACAAGGGTAATGGTATGGCACAAGTATTTATGCATTACGTTGATCAACAGGGTCCTTTTACCCATCATGCTTACGATAAACTTTTAAAGACTCAATTAATTTCAAAAACTAAACAAGATGATATTGTGCTAGATAAAATAATACAAGATAGAAAGAATGAACTAAAACATGTTCGAAATAAATAAATTAAATTTAAAACAAAAAAACTTTTATTTGGAAATGAAAAACTTTTATAAGAATCCAAATGAAGTCTGTAATTTTTTAAATAAAAAAAGACCTTATGTGCATAAATGGTATGAAAAAAATTCATTAAATACAATTGATTTTCTAGAATGCAGGCATGAGTTCCTCTCTAAAGATTTTAAAAAAACTGAAAAAAAACTTTATGATTATTTAAATATAGATACAAAAAATATTAAAGGTTTAGTAATTACTAACTTTATAAAATTTTTAAATAATAAAAATAAATTTAAAGATCATTATTGGTGGCCTCACATTGATAATGGTTTATATAATTGTATCGTATATCTAAACAAAGAGCCCTGTGATGGCACAAATATTTATGCTCAGATTGTAGAAAATGATGGGCCTGAACACTCTCATCCTTGGCAAAGCAAAAGTAAATACGGATTACTTCAAAACATAAAAGCAGAATATAATCAACTTGTTATATTCAGATCTAATTTGTATCATGGTATGGCTTACAATAATAAAAAATTTAATAACCGATTTAGAAAAAACCAAGTTATTTTTATATAATTAAACTAAGGAGATAAAATGAAAGAAAAAACTTACAAAATAGAAAATTTTATTGGCGTATATGACAACTTTATTATGCCTGATGAATGTCAGAAAGCTATAGACTTCTATGAAAGAAGAGTAAAATTTAATGAAACAGTTAACAGAACTGATTTTGAAAAAGCAGGAACGTTAACAAAACAAGATCAACAATTTTTTGCAAACGAACATAATATAGATTTATGGTGGGAAGAATTAAAAGTCATGATGGTAAATTTGGATATAGCTTTTCAAAATTATTTGACTGTAACAGGTGCTAAAGAAGCTTATGGCGTAGATAAATTTTATTATACTTGTTTAAAACTTCAAAAAACTTTACGTACTGAAGGCTATCATAGATGGCACATAGAACATGGACCAGGTTATGATAATGAACCACGTGCTTTTGTGTTTTCTATATATTTAAATGATGTTGAAGAAGGAGGTGAAACAGAATTTTTACATTTTTCTAAAAGAGTAAAACCTAAAAAAGGTAGAGTAGTTATTTGGCCGGCTGCATTTCCATATGTTCACAGAGGTAATCCACCTTTATCAGGTGATGGCAAATATATATTAACTTCTTGGATGATGTTAAGATAATGAAAATAAAAGATTCTTTGATAATAAAAGATAATTTTTTTAACAATAAAATTTATAATGAAATACTCTTTGATATTTCAAAACGCGTGTTTGAAAATAGAAATACAATTGTTACAAAAGAAGAACAAAATCCTAATCAAATAATATATTTTAATTCTTCATTAGACTTTAATCACTTTGCTGTAAAAGAAACGAAAAACATATTAAAGAATATGGGATTTAATTTAAAAAGTTCTGATCATAGTTATTTATTAAGCACTAAACATCAAGCAGCAACCCCTCATGTGGATTTACTCCATGATGTAAATTGTTTAGTATATTTAAAAGGAGATCAATTAATGAATAATGGTACAGGTTTTTATGATAAAGTTGATAAAAATTATAATTTAAATTCTCATACAGCATTTAAAGAAAATAGAGCAATTATTTTTGATTCTAAAATTTATCACTGTTCACTACAATTTAATGAAAACTGTGGACCCAGATATGCTATGAGTAATTTTTTAAATTATGAAGAATAAGAAGTAGGTCTTGCACCTAATCTAGCAATTTTTTCTGCTTCAGTTTCATCATCACTAGCATTATCACTATCCCAATCAGATTGTAGTTGAGTTAAGTGAGCTGCATCCCATTTAGAAGAAAACTGACTAATGTCTCCTAAATTTGCATCTGCATAAGATGAATGTGGAGTTTCGTCTCTATGCTCTACTTCATCAGAAGTAGTAGAAGTACCATGTTGAATGGCCCAAATATTTGAAAATTTTGATTGAGTCCAAAAAGAATTATCATTAATGACGTATCCAGTCCCTGATTCTGCTCCGTTATTTTTAATAATCGTTCTGTCTTCAAATATAATTGTCCAAGTTCCTTGTGATCCCATAATTTCTCCTAAGTCTTAATGATGTAAATAATTGTTAAATAAGGTTGTAATATAGAAGGGTTAACAGTCGTCCCTGAAAAACTACTTGATCCACTACCTGAAAAGTTAGCTGACATGTTGTGAGAGTGACCGCCACCAGATCCAGTTGATCCTGTATTTGTTGCAGGTCCTACGATTGTTCCTGAAGGAGGACCACCGATACCACCAACGCTCTGTTTGTTAAAACTTCCTGGGTGAGAGTGAGAAGCTAACTGCGGAGTTGATAAAGTCGCGTTAGCTGTTGAACCACCAACGTTTCCAGTTACGGTAGTTGCTACATTTCCTGCAGGTGCAACTGGAGTAGTATTGGCTCCACCAGTTGAAGCTAAAGCTTTGTTGTTAGATTTTCCAACTGCTACGTTATCTTGTAAGTCTGGTACATTAAAAGTAGAAGAACCATCTCCAGTTCCGTAAGTTGTAGCTACGATTGCAAATAAATCTGCATAAGTTGATCTTGAAACAGCTTGACCATTACACTCTAAGAAACCTGTCGGCACTGAAGCAGAAGACCACGGCACAATAGTAGCTGTAGGAATTCCTTCGATACCTGTAAGGTTTGCTCCTGAAAAATCGTATTTTG
>CAACVD010001812.1_pt1 | contig 10156 bp, 14 predicted proteins | sample 2381771 | NCBI WGS metagenome assembly CAACVD01 (sample SAMEA5211965, study PRJEB30684) | marine metagenome | biome: Marine; feature: Epipelagic; material: Water | collected 2015-10-15 | depth 15 m | reverse complement strand
CTGAAATAGAAAATATGGAAGAGACAATGAAAGAATTAAAAAGAGAAAGAGATATTCTTTCTAGTGAAACAATTCCTACTAAAATGCAGGAACTAGGTATTAATGAAACTACAATGAGAGATGGCAGTAAAGTGACTGTTAAGGAAGGATTTCATTGTAGAATACCGAAAGCCAAAGAAGAAGAAGCATTACAGTATTTAAAAGATAACGACCTAGGTGACATTATAAAAAACCAGGTATCAACAAGTTTCGGAACGGGTGAAGACAATATGGCTGGAGATTTAGCTGGATATATTGAATCAAACTTCGGCATCACCCCGGACGTGAAAAAATCAGTGCACCCTTCGACACTGAAGGCGACTTTAAAAAAGCGTCACGAAGAAGGACTAACGGACCCTGATGATCTCTTTGGGATCTTCATACGTCCAGAAACAAAAATAACAAAAGGAACAAAATAAATGACACAAAAACAACAAACCAAAAACGAAGTAGCAACAGCAAAATCTACTGCCGTTACTGCTACACCACTTGATTTAAGTGTGGTAGCCCAAGACCAAGGTAAAGGTTTAGCCGCCGTTGATATGGAGAGTACCGCTATACCTTTCTTGAAAATACTCAGCTCAATGTCTCCGCAGACAAAAAAACAAAAGAGTGAGTATGTTGAGGGGGCAGAAGAAGGTATGATTTTCAATACGGTCACTGAGGAAACTTATGACGGTACTGAAGGTATCTCAGTTATACCATGTTACTTCGAGCCTGTTGCACTAGAATGGTCCGATCGAGGTACAGGGTCCTCGGCTCCCATCGTGCACCCAGTGGATACTCCTCTTTGGGATAAAACAACAAAGGACGCAGAGGGTAAATCTAGGCTTCCACAGGGTACTTACTTAGAAAGAACTCATAATCATTACTGCCTCCTTACAAACAGTGAAGGACTTACCTCGCAGGTCCTTATTTCTATGAAGGTGAGTGGCTTATCTAAGTCTAGGAAATGGAACAGTCTCGTTATGTCAGCTAAGGTGAAGAATGGTGAACAATCCATCAACCCTCCTAGTTGGTACTTCAAGTATAACTTGACCACCAAACCACAATCCAATGACAAAGGTGATTGGTATAGCTGGGATATTAAGAGAGGTGATGTCGTTTCGGCTCAAGAATACGAAGATGGAAAACGATTTCACAATGCAGTGAAAAAAGGATCTGTTGAGGTCAACTACGAACAGACGAATGAGAGTTCTGGAACAGATAAACCAGATACTGACAATCCTTTTTAAGGTGCTAGGGGGACTTCGGTCCCCCTCTTTATTGAATGGAAGCGTATCTAAAATTCAAAGCAATCTTTAATGGGCTAACACGTGCCCATGGGGTTTTCTACAAAGGTGAAAAGAAAGAAAGCGGTAAGGTCGGTGGCAAAGCTTTTATCATTAAAGAAGAAGTTACTGATAAGCATTGGAGAGACCATATCGAAGGAAATGATCCAAGCCTTGGTATTATCCCTATACGTGACGATGCCACTTGTTCTTGGTCTTGTATTGATGTTGATGATTATTCTATAGATGTACGCAAGACCATACAACTTTACACAAAATTAAATCTACCAATTATACCTTGCCGATCGAAGTCGGGAGGATTTCACTTATTTATTTTTTACAATGAGCCTGTTCCAGCAAAAGATGCTATCGCAAAACTAACAGAGATAGCTTCGGTGCTTGGATTTGCTGACTGTGAGATATTTCCAAAGCAAGAATCTCTTAATGCAGAGCGTGGTGACACAGGAAACTTTCTTAACCTTCCGTATTTTAAGGGAGATATGTCTGGCAGATACGCCATGGACGAAAAAGGAGAGTCATTAACGCTTGATGAGTTCTTCAATTTGGTTTCTCAGAAGGCAATCACACACGACCAACTTCAAAACCTATCTGTAAAGCCCTTAAAACAGAAAAAAGCCACTTTTGACGGCCCTCCATGCATCGAAATCATGCAAAATATGGGTATTTTTGAAGGATCGAGGGATGATGTGGTATTTCACTACTGCGTCTATGCAAAAAAGAAGTTTGGACCTGGTGAATGGCAAAACAAGGTCATGGAGTTTAATGCAAAATACTGTCAACCACCGATGAGTTACGATCAGGTCAAAGCAAAAATCGATCAACACGAGAAAAAAGAATATGGCTACAAGTGTAAAGACGTTCCAATGCGTAATCACTGTGACAGCTCAAAGTGTCGTATCAGAAAGTTTGGTATTGGCAGAGATGATATTGAAATGAATATCGCCAACCTGACCAAATTGGAGTCGGATGAATCTGTGTGGCACTTAGATGTGGATGGTAAAAGAATTACAGTTACCACAGATGAATTGATGGATCAAAGAATGTTCCGTAAGAAGGTGCTCGAAACACACACCAGTTTACCTGTTGAAATGTCCAAAAGAGATTTCGAAGCTAGAATCAGAGAATTATTAGAACAATGTGAGGTTATTAAGATGCCTTACGAAGTGACAAAAGAAGGACAATTTAATTCACATCTTGATGATTTCATATACAATCAAGCTATCGCCGATGAAGCAGAGGAAGTATTAAATCACTGTGTTTGGAAAACTGATGGCAAAGTATTTTTTCAGTTGGCTAGCTTGGAGCGATATTTCCGTAAAATACAATTCAAAGAATTTAGCTCTACACAAATGGGCTCCCTTATTCGTGACCGAGGTGGTGACTCAAAGCAAGTTCGTCTTAATAAAAATACAGTCAAGAATTTATTCTTTATACCTGACCCACGACCTCAAGAAGAAAAGAAATTAAATGTTCCCAACGTTAAATCCGATGTACCATTCTAGAGTTAAAAAGATATTTGGACCACCAGGGACAGGTAAGACAACTTTCTTACTTAACATTGTTGAACAAGAATTAGAAAGTGAGTTGACACCCGAGGATATAGCTTTCGTGGCTTATACAAAGAAAGCAGCAAGTGAAGCTATTAACAGAGCGGCATACAAATTTAAATTAGATCAAAAAGATTTTAAATATTTTCGCACCATACATAGTTTAGCATTTCAATGTTTGGGTTTATCTACTAATGACGTGATGAAGTCAAAACATTATCATGAGATTTCTGACATACTAAAAGTTGATCTTGCACCTAAAGACACACACGATGAAGATGGAAACTTTATTCAACAAGATCCGTATTTAAAAATTATCGATCTATCTCGTATTACAGGAATAGGTTTGCATGACACATTCTCTAAGTTTGGTCACATTGTTGGTGGTTGGAGAAAGTTAGAACAGATTGCTGAGTATCTTAAAGAGTTCAAAAAAAATAGAAAATTATATGACTTTACTGACATGTTGTTAGAGTTTAATCTTAGACCTGACATATGGCCAGAGATAGAGGTATTAATTGTTGACGAGGCGCAAGACCTATCGCTCGTACAGTGGCAAGTTGTTACAAACCTTATCTCAAAATGTAAAAGGGCATATTTAGCAGGTGACGACGACCAGGCTATCTTTAAATGGGCTGGAGCGGATGTTAATACATTTCAGTCTTATCCTGGCACTTCTGTTGTACTCAATAAATCCTATCGTATCCCCAAGTCCCACCACTTCGTGGCATCCAAGATCGTTAGAAATATTAAAGACCGAGTTGAAAAAGAATGGGAAGCTAAAGATGAAGAGGGCAAGGTTGTTACAGTCTATTCACATGAGGCAATACCCTACAAAGATAAAGAATGGCTCGTCCTTGCAAGGACTAAATACATACTTAATAAAGTTGAAAAGTTCTTCTTGGAACAGGGTTTCTACTACCAACGATTTGGTCAAAGCAGCATAGCGGATAAACTGAAACACGCTATCGCATCTTGGAATAAAATATCTGAAGGTGAGAGTGTCGGTTTAGAAGGCGTGAAAGCTATGTATGAATACATGAGCTCCGGTATTGGTGTTCAAAGAAATTTTAAAAACTTAAAAAACTTAGACGATAAAGAGAAGTTTAATTACGAAAAACTGATGTTTAATCACGGACTCCTGGTGGATAAGAATGCTACTTGGTATCAAGCATTAGATAAAATTCCATATGGTAAAGTGATGTACATACGACAATTAATGAAACGTGGTATTAACATTTGGCAAAAACCACAAATAGAAATTTCAACCATACACGGCGCTAAAGGTGGTGAAGCTGATAATGTTGTGTTGTTGTTAGACTTATCTCGTAAGTCGGAAGAAACATTAATTAACAATCCTGATGATGAACACCGAGTTTTTTATGTCGGAGCTACCAGAGCTAAGAAAGAGCTTTGGTTGGTGCGTTCAGAATCAGATCGAGAATACCTGGAGGTGCTACGATGAGAATCGTATATATTGACGGAAAATTAAAAGTATCTTTTATAGAAGAAGAAATGAAAGCCATCAAAAAGACTTGGCCACAACCCATCGAAATTGATAAACGTTGGATACCGTTCTTGGTAGAGGATATTGCAACTGTAAATTTAGAAGCATGGAAGGATACATTTAAAGAAGAGTAATGGGTATACAAAATCCTTTATTTGCACCACCTAGTGAATGGGTTTGTCCTGAGTGTATTGACTACAAAGGTCAAAGTCCCGTTGCGATTGATTTAGAAACATACGATCCAGGAATCAAGGACCACGGACCAGGGTGGGCTACCGGTAATGGTAAAGTTGTTGGTGTCGCTTTAGCTTGGGAGGGTTTCAAAGGTTACTTTCCAATTGATCATGACGCTCCAGGTAACTATGACAAAAAAGTTTTTATGAGACAGTTTCAAGATTTATTAGACAGATGTCCTGAAATTGTTTGTCACAACGCCATGTATGATGTGGGTTGGATGAAAAGAATGGGTTTACGAATTACTTCTAAGATTTGGGATACGATGCTTATGGCTCCTATCTTAGATGAAAACAGAATGAGATACTCACTAAACATAGTGGCACAAGACTATTTAGGTGAAAAGAAATCAGAAACACTTTTATATGAAGCAGCAAAAGAATGGGGTGTAGATGCTAAGAATGATATGTGGAGATTACCACCCATGTATGTTGGCCCCTACGCAGAACAAGATGCAGAGTTAGCATTAAAATTATTTGATGTATTACAAAGAGAAATTGTTGCACAAGATTTAACTCACATTAATGAGTTAGAACACAACGTTCTTCCTGTCCTTATCGACATGAAATGGAACGGTGTTAGAGTTGACATAGATCAAGCAGAACAAACAAAGAAAGCTTTACTCAAACAGGAGGAAGGCAATCTACAAAATATTAAAGAAGCAACAGGTGTTGCGATTAATGTTTGGGAAGCTAAATCTATATCTAAAATGTTCGATGCGTTGGATCTTCCATACGCACGGACTGAACTGACGGGTGCTCCTAAATTCGACAAGCATTTCCTCCGCACACATGAGCATCCGTTGGTTCAAGCAGTGGCAGAAGCCAGAGAATATAATAAAGCTCGCACCACATTTATTGATACCATTTTAAAGCATGAACATAATGGTCGAATACATGCAGAAATTAACCAGTTACGTGGAGATGGTGGTGGCACCGTCACAGGACGACTCAGCTACAACACACCAAACCTACAACAAGTTCCGTCTTCGAATGTTTTAGGACCGATGATACGCTCGATCTTTAAACCGGAAGAAGGGATGCAATGGGGTGCGTTTGACTATTCACAGCAGGAGCCACGACTCGTGGTTCACCTAGCTAGCTTAACGGCTGGCGGGTTGAAAGGCGCTGATGAGTTTGTCAACGCATACCATGAAGACCCCAACACAGACTTCCATACTATGGTCTCACAGATGGCTAAAATAGACCGAAAAAAGGCTAAAACGATCAATCTAGGGTTGTTTTATGGCATGGGTAAGGGAAAACTATCCAGTGAGCTAGGATTGACTCCAGGGCAAGCTGAGGACCTTTTTGAGAAGTATCATAGCCGTGTACCATTTGTAAAAGAAATGATTGAAAGAACCATGAAGAAAGCTGCTGACGTCGGTCATGTAAGAACATTGTTAGGTCGTAAGTGTCGATTTGACCTGTGGGAACCTTCACGATATGGAGTCCACAAACCACTGCCCAGGGACGAAGCAGAACGAGAGCATGGCAAACAAATTAGAAGAGCTTTTACTTACAAAGCTTTAAATAAAATTATTCAAGGATCAGCCGCTGATATGACCAAGAAAGCCATGGTTGATTTACACGCCGAAGGTATTACACCGCACATTCAGGTACATGATGAGTTGGATTGTTCTTTTGACAGTGAAGCACAAAAGAATAAAATCTTAGAGATAATGAAGAATGCAGTAGAATTACAAGTACCAGTTAAATTGGATGCGGAGGTTGGTCCTTCATGGGGCGAGGCGAAATAGTAAAAAAATTAGATGACAAAGTAGAAGCCACTCTTTGTCCAAACTGTTCTTATGAACATGTGATTGTTCCCATGTTTCGAATTAAAAAAGATGAGTTTCACTGTTTATTATGTAAACAATCTTATGTCAAAAGAGTAAACGGCAGAACTTTATATCTTCCTGTTGAAGATCCTGATGTAGAGTTTGAAGCTGACTTTGAAGTTTAGCAACGACAATTAATAAATCTGTTTTTTGCAAGAGACACTAGATCCAAAAACTTTTGCGATACACAAAATTCCTTTCATGTTTCGGCCGTTGCTATCCTAAGATTTTAGCATTTGCATAACTGTCATGCAATCAAAACAAAACTTTATTTTTTTTTATTGTGTATAACTTCGCCAGGAGAAAATAAAATGTTTAACTTAACCAAAAAATCAATGAGTCACTTTTTAAATTTTTTTAAAGAAGACAAAGATGAATCAATTAAAAATTTCTGCCAAGCAGAATACAAAAATGATTGGTACGCAGCTTACATGACTTTTAAGCAAGAAGGTCGCTTTCCAAACTTTATTAGACGTACTCTTTAATAAGTACGGTAATCTTTTGATGTACAAAAGCCTGTAATATACAGGCTTGCATCTTTCCGTTCTTGTTGAAATTTAAAATATTCAACATAATTAACACATCGTTCAACACTTTCAAAAGGCTCATAAAAAGGCATTAACTTACAGCTATCCTCTAGGGCCAAAGAAACATTTTGAATACACGCTATTATTAATACATATACATTCATTTTTTACTCCCTATTGACATTTATACCATAAATTCTTATATTATACTAATAAATTAGGACAAATGGTTTATTTAGTAATAACAGCTCTACTTATCATTACCATCATCATGAACTTTAGATGGTTTATGGCCTTTGGTCTAATTATTATTTTTATACTATATCAAATAGGAGTTATTTAATGGATGCTAGCAAATACAAATCCGTGGCTATTAAAGTCGCTGTTTATAATAAAGCACGACCGATGGCAGATGAAGATTACTGTACCATGGGTGGATTTATACAAAAACTAATTGACGATGAATACAAGTTTAGACAAGAGGAGAAAAAGAATGGAAAGAAAGTACGAAAGTAGATCTATAGAATTTAGAAAGCATTTAAGAAATGCAATTAGTTATATGAAATATGATACTACGAATTTTTCCCTACCCCACACTGTAGCTTATTTAGAAGGTTATATTGCTGGGATTGAAGCATTGGAAGATAAAGAATACGAACTATGGCTCAGGGACCAAGAAGATAATGCAGACCTGACACCCAATCATGTGATGCATATTCATGGTAAACGAGTCACGTAACAAGTTCCGATTGCGCCGACCCAATTCGGGTAGAGCAGATGTATAGCAACATTCGGCATAGTGTTGTGAAAAGCTGTGAGTTTTTACTAGTGTGCCTTTCCACCAGTATCACTCAGGTCGGCAGCCAACAAAGGGGGACATCATGAAATTTCAACCAGTGTATGAGTATCAAGATGGGAGAGGACATTCTGTTCGTTACTCCCATCAACGGGATAAACGTAGACGTGCCCGAAAAAGAGCTGAGAAACTAATGGGTAAAACTTATTTTACAAACCCAAATTCTTCAATAGAATCACTTTATGGATATCAACATGATGACAGAAGACCTGGAGGCGTTGATCTCTAGGCGTATGGTCTTAGATCTAATTGACCATGATAAAGACTATTTTAAAAATAATAATGAGAAAGTCGAAGCGTTACGGGCCTGTGCCGACCTTTGGGATCACGAATTAGTGGGTGATACCAAGGATTTACAGGAAGCTACCCGACGTTTAATTATTCAAAAATTGTCTAAACTCAAGAACGGAAATGTGTTATCTTTCCCAAGATGATAAGAGATATTGTAAGAGCAGTTGAAATCTTTACAAAAATTTCTGATCCACCGGAGATGTTAGAAAAAATAATGTATCGGGTGATTTATCGAGATGGAAGTAAAGATGAATTTACGCATGATGAGTGGAATAATATTGTGACCAGGGGTAGTAAGGCTTTGATCGAGAACCAAAGCCCACGGACCACCTAGTTTATTCCTTTTTTTCTGCTAATTTAGCCTGTAAGAGAGCAATAACAATGTACGCTTCCTCTAATTTCTTTTCTAACTCTTGCATGATAAACCTCCTTCATATGCGTTAGTGCGTACCTATCACTGTATCAAAGTGCGATTTCAAAAGTCAATAAATCTTTGATCTTGACATTTATTTTTGTTATGTTCCTAGTAGTACAAGGACTATAAACCACGGACCAAGGAGCAAATTATGCCAAAAGGACAAACACCACAACAAAGACGATTTAGAAGAGAAACAAAACCTTTAAGACAAACAATTAGAAAAGCTAAACAACAAATTAGCCTTACACGTGATAATGACAGATTAAATGATTTAAGAGATACAATATCAAATACAATGGAAAGTTTTTTAAACCCTATAGTAGGCACTGGTATATCTGGAGCCGCAGGAAATGTTTTAAAAAAATTAAAACCAATGAAAAAAGAAATGTCCACTGGCGGTGAAGTTGATATTGATATGACAACGGAGATGGATGTCTAATACACTCACATACGCTGGTCTTAGTCGAAGAAAGAAAAAGAAGACCGTGAAGAAGAAGCCAAACATTCGAAGCATGAAAGATTTATCCAAAGCAGTCCTTGGTCGGAAGCGTGGGGGTAAAGCGTAATGGCTATTATGCAGACTATTAAGGCTGAAAGAGCATCAAGAACTCCGAGTATAAACAGACCGGGTACTGATTCTCCAAATTTTAAAGGTTACAGTCGACCAAAAAAAGAAAAAGATAACAAGCCAGCCACAGAAGCTGTTCAAAGTTTTTTTGCACCCAGCACTTCATCTCAAAGTAGAAAACAGTATTATGATCGACTTGGTGGTGGACCCGCTCCGTTACAAGATATTCAAAACATTACAACAACCTATAATCGTTCTGCAGACATTCCTGGTTATCAAGCTAAGATGCGAGATTATGAAGCTTTTCAACAAGCTCAAGCGAATGATGGTATTGCACGATTTACGCAAGGACCTTTTAAAGGACAACAAATTTTAAGTATGAACAAACCAGAGCTCACCGCCATGGCGCCGACATTGAGTCAATTTATGGGTGATGTAAGTCAAGGTGCTGGTGATATGCTCAGTGGTATTGCAAAAATTCCTGGTCAAGCATTTGAAGCTTATCAACAAGTTTCTCCTTTAAATTTTATTCTGAATCAATTTCAAAAAGCGTATGGTGTTGGCGAAGATGTTTTAAAGGGCGCCGGTAATTTCTTCAAAGGTGAAAGTCAATTTGCACCCGCTCAAGCTTCTGGATCTATTCCCACACAGCAAGAAATACAATCTGATTTTACTCGTGGCATGACTATGGCTCAAATAAGATTATTTAATAACTTAACAGGGACAGGCATGAATCCTGATATGGCCAGACAACAAGTTTTAATGCGATATGCTAGTGGAGGTATTGCTACGCTTAATTAGTAGGATCGAAAATGTCTACTATTTCTTCTATCATACCTTTTGGGATCACGGTCGACCGACCAAACTCTTTTGTACCTGGAATAAAATCTGCTACGATGGTAATTGATTTTTCCGTTTCTTTAAGGACAAGACCATAGCTATGTACAACACAAGCATCTTCCAATGTATCAATATCCTCGGAGTCATACCAACCAGACGGATGCTCAACAGTATCGAGCCACGAAACACGGACCAAT